>Ga0169931_10005071_pt1 | contig 20237 bp, 16 predicted proteins | sample Kivu_15m_20L_FD_129675 | JGI IMG/M metagenome (GOLD analysis project Ga0169931, IMG submission 129675) | Freshwater microbial communities from Lake Kivu, Western Province, Rwanda to study Microbial Dark Matter (Phase II) - Kivu_15m_20L... | ecosystem: Environmental > Aquatic > Freshwater > Lake... | reverse complement strand
GGGCCCAGAGTAATTCGGGCCCAGAGTAATTTGGGCCCAGAGTAATTTGGGCCCAGAGTTAATCCCAGCAGCCGTTTATTCTCGCAGGGCGGGCAATTGGTGGGCGTGTTCAAACGTAAGGCAAGAAGTGCGTCGGTTGGCGCGGACCATTTTTTTCCAGCGTTTACCTTCTAGTGGTTTATCGGCCACTTGGCGAATGGCGACCCAGTGTATTTGATCTGCGAATCGTTTTGCGATCTTGCTGTAGATTTCGGGATCTCGTTCGCCGCTGTCGCCCACCAACACGAATTGACGTTGTGGATAGCGTTTCATCAAGTTCGCAATAATCGCATATTTGCCTTTTCGGCGCAGCAATTGCCACTTGCGAAACAGTTCATCTCGCAAGCGAAACCAGCGGAGGTGCATACTTCCTTCAGGAAATTGATATTGGCTAAAAAAGCTTTCAAGAGAGGGGAGGATTTGCCATGGGCTGCTGGAAACATAATGAAAGAAAGCACCGTCGGCAGCCCATTGCTGATACACTTCGGCCATACCTTCGATGGCCTGAAAGGGATGCACAAACGTATTGGCCAACATGGCCCGCTTTTGGGTAACTTGTGTGTTTTTGATGGTGTCGTCAATGTCGCTGATCACACTGATACCCCGGGGAGCCACCAGATAAAGCGGCGAGGATACAGTATGCTGAGACGGATGCTCGGGATCGAGCAACAGGGATATCTCGATCCGCGAGTCTCGCTTCAGGGCGTCAGGGGCGAGTTGAAGAATCGAGCGAGTTGGCAATTCGATCGTGCTTTGAAACAAACCGCTGCCGCGAGTCTTTTTATCCAGTGGTATAAGGTCATTGCCCAATTTTAGCACCACGCGACGACCGGGTTCGGCGACAGCGAGAAAGCCTTCCAAGCGTTGATGGAAAAGTTCTTCTTGAAACTGTTCGCGCGGGACGTTCATCACGCGTTGCAAGCCGCGAATCAATAAGCGTTTCGATAGTGTCAGAGGTGTATGGCGATAGAAGCGACCTTGCGCAAGAATCTTCCAATGTTCACCGTTGCGATGAACATAACCAAGCATCGGGAACAAGGTTGCCCGATGCATGGGATCTAGATCTGAGTAAGGACTTGCCGCTGTCGCCATAGGGTATGAACGTTAAAAAAAGAGCGAACCATTCTGCTGGAGAACAAGCCGCTTAAGGATTGTCGTCTGCCGCCTCTGCTTCTTCTTTACTTTTCGGTTTGACGCGACGCTGTGCAAAAAGCCAACTGTGGAACTCTGGATCCTTATAGGTCGCTGTCCAACTGTCGTGACCAACACCCGCGTATTCTGTGTACTTGGGCTCACCCCCCGCTTTCTTGAGAGCCTCGATCATCTGTCGAGAGCGTTCAACCTTTACAGCTTGATCTTTATCGCCATGGAAGGCCCACAGGGCAATATGCGTGAAACGAGTTGCCGTTTCGGGGTCACCACCACCGCAGATCGGGGCTGCCGCGGCAAACATTTCGGGATAGCGGGCCACGGCATCCCATGTTCCATAACCTCCCATCGAGAGTCCTGTGATATAGATTCGATTGGGATCGACGGCCGCCGTTTCAATCATCGACTGTACCAACTTGATGGTCAAACCGAGTGAATCGCTCGGTTGCTGCGGCATCTTGCTGGCCTCGGCAGACCAATCGACTTCAACCCATTTTTTGCCCGCTGGACATTGGGGAGCCACTACGTAGCATGGCATATTTTTGCGCCGCTCGGCATCGAGAAAATCTTTCATGCCGTGCACTAGTTGTATTTTATTGTCATCCCCTCGTTCCCCAGCGCCGTGCAAAAAGATAACCAAAGGATATTTTCGATTGACATTATAATTGGCCGGTTTAAGCAGCCGGTATTTGAGAACATTTCCTTGTTCGTCAGCGAATTGCCTCGGTTCAAACATTTTTACCGGATCCGAAGCGATTGCGGGGTCAAGTTCCTGACAAACAGCGTGTGATGTCAAACCGAAGCAAAGAATGGTCAACAGCCAAAAGATGCGGCTCATAAAGTTGTGGGCTCCAAAAGTGCCAGGAAGACCAAAAAATTTCGAGGAAAGGGAGAATTTCAAGGAAAGAATGTTCACTATTAGGTTACTGGTTGAGCATCGGTTTGTCACTAGGCCGAGATATTCATCCCCGCCAAGTGGCCGGTGCTGAAAGCAGCCTGAAAGTTAAAGCCTCCAATCGGTCCGTCCAAATTGAGGATTTCACCCGCCAGGAACAAACCGGGGACCAATTTGCTTTCCATCGTTTGCGGATGGACTTCGCTGAGCATCACCCCTCCGGCAGTAACTTCAGCCTTCATATAACCGCGAGTACCATGCAGGGGTACGACGAAATTCTTGATGCGCTCGACCAAGTCGAATCGATTCTTCTTGCTCACTTCGGCTAACGGCTTCTCAGGACCAATTTGCGTTACATCTAGGAGCGTCTGCGCGATGCGGCGCGGTACCAATTCGCTCAAAGTATTGATGAGATTGCGATTCCCGGCTTGAGTTGTTTTTTGGAACCAGTGGTGCAAATCGTCTGGCTTGCGGTCCGGCAGTAGATCGATGTGCAGCGAGGAATGATGGCCCGCAGGTAAATCGGAAACCGCTCGCGAAACGTTCATCGGAGCTGGCCCCGATAATCCAAAATGGGTCCACAATAGTCCGCCGCGCGAAGAGAGCCGCGGATCTTTTTTTCTGGCATCTTTTCCGGACGCGTCCACGTTCAGCAGTTCGACGGTGACCGAAGCATCGGGAAGTGTGATACCTTGCAGATCAGAGAGCCAAGGAATCGAGGAAACCAGCGGTGTTAAAGCGGGCCGTAGCGGTGTTACGGTGTGCCCAAGTCGCTGTAACCAGGGGTAACCATCGCCCGTTGTGCCGCAACCAGGGTAGGATAGGCCCCCGGTACAGACGAGTAGTTTTTTGGTTTGATGTATTTCCATATCGCACACGACTTCAAATCCAGAGGCCCGTTCATCGCGGCGAATATCGCTCGCCGCACAGCCGGTGCGAAGCACAGCGCCCGCGCCGGTCAAGCGGCGCACAAGCGCATCGCGAACATCCATCGCGCGATCGCTCACCGGAAAAATTTTTCCGGTCACTTCACGTTTGGTGGCAACACCTTCCGCTTCAATCGTGCGAATGACTTCGGTCGGAGGAAGGTGATGAAGTGCCGTCGAGAGAAATCGTCCCTCGCGCCCAAAAGATTCCACAATCTGACGCCAATCGCAATCGTGCGTAATATTGCAGCGAGTCCCTCCTGACATGAGAATCTTTGGGCCCGCTTTATTATTTTTTTCCAGTATGAGAACTTTCAATCCTTTTTGGGCTGCGGTGCCTGCTCCCCACAGTCCGGCCGCTCCCCCTCCAATAACGACCACATCCCAATTGCTCATCGAAAAAAGGCTTTCTCTCTAGCGTCGAATCGTCGGTAAAATACTCGCTTCAGTGTAATCGGAAACAGAGCTGTTGGACTCGCTCCCCAGTTTTTATTGATTTTATTCATACCAAAAGATCGCTCGGCCTAAAATCGCCGAAGTACGACTAACTATACTGGACTTCCATCGGTGCGCTGACCTGTTTTGCCAGGGGCGCAGTACAGAATCACTTGATTGGTATCGAGGGGATTGGAGTGGATTCATCGGCGCATAAGTTATCACCGCGCGAAACAGAGTTAAGGACTTGGGAAGTGGCGGACGCTTTCCCAGCAGAACGCATTCTGTGCGTCACCCTCGGACGTGGCCAATCCGCCGCGCAGCGAATTTCGACGGATGCTCACTTAAAAATCGATTGCTGGTTTATCGATCAATATCCTTGTCGCCGCGCAATCGAATATCATGCCGAACATACCCATCCAAAAGAGGCGGCTCGCCTAAATTTTTACTGCGCGGCGGACCCCGAAGCAGAGACAGTTCAACTCGCCATCCTTCCATTGCTCATGCATGGTGAAGCGGAATTATCAAGAGACATTTTGCAGGCGATGTACCAACGTTTGGCGCTTCAAGGTCGATTGGTCGCATCGGTCGATAACGTGCGCGATCGTTGGTTACACGAACAAATGCGGGAGTTGTTTCCCAAGGTTACCGTCCATGCTTTCGATGATGCGATTGTTTATAGCGCGGTGAAACAGGCTGAGCTGAAACGGGTGCGAAACTTTCAGTGCGAGTTTGTGTTTCGCGATCGCCAACAATTGATTCATGCGACCAGTCGGCCAGGAGTATTTTCACATCGGCATATCGATCCCGGTGCGCGACAGTTGCTCGATGCGATTGAAATGGGACCCAAAACGCGCGTGATCGATATCGGCTGCGGAGCGGGTACTGTTTCGTTGGCGCTGGCTGCTCGTGACGCCACCGCCCAGGTGCACGCGGTCGATGGCAACGCCCGCGCCGTCCAGTGTACCCAGTTAGGGGCGACGCGAAATCAGTTGACCAACATTGTTACCGAGCTGAATTGCCAAGGGACCAAGGCATCCAAAGAAAGCTTTGATTTGGCCGTAGCCAATCCACCCTATTTTGCCGACTTTCGAATTGCCGAGCATTTCATTCAGGTCGCTCGAGACTCCTTGAAACCTGGTGGGCAATTGCTGTTGGTCACCAAACAACCGCAGTGGTATGAAGACTACCTACCAGACCGCTGGGACGATGTCGATATCTGGCAAAGTAAAAGATATCATCTCGTCGCTGCTATTCGGGCTTAAGAATCCCGCCGAGAATTCCCCAGAAGTTTCGAACCGCAGACCAGCGGCTCGTGTCCTAGCTTCATCAAGGGATGGGAATCTCATCACTTGCCTCTGGTTTCTTCCTTCGTTGGCCGTTAAGCACTGAGTGCTTCCAACTGTAGAATCGGAGTACATCAGCATTTCGCTAATCTGGAGAGGGAATGCATGCGCATGCCGCGACCACCCCCTTGGGGTTGACCTAAGAAAAAACAGCGAGGCGGTCAAGAAGCGATTCTTGGCCGCCTTTTTTTGTCCACTTCCCAGTCGAGATGGGCATGAAGGATTATCGGCTGACGCACTTTGCCTAGCAGTTTGCAGGTCATAGCAGCTTGTAAGGCCCAGCAGTTTGCAAGGCCCAGCAGTTTGCAAGGCACACGATTGAGGCCCGTCCATAAAGTCGTCGGTCAGCACTGAACCGCTCCTAGCCGAATGCGGTCCTAGGAAATAGTTATGACTTACCACAGCGTAGACTGCGAGCGCTGGTTTTACAGAAAGTGCTTTGTTTATAAAAGGCGCTTTGTTTATAGAAGGCGAAGGGAGGTTTCGCGAAATGGCTACTATGGAAGAGACGATCGATAAGCATCGTCACCACGAAAAAATGAAGCCCGTATTACAGCGACCTACCTTAGTGCTTAACCGCAACTGGCAGGCCATTCACGTGGCTACGGTGGAGCGAGCTTTGGTCATGTTGTGGAACGAGTCTGCCAAGATCGTGGATCCGACCGATTACCAATTGTATGACTGGGATGATTGGAGCGCTTTGATACCGAATCGTGATGAACCGTTTATTCAAGCGGCACGTCAAAGGATCCGAGTTCCAGAGGTTATCGCGTTGACGCATTTCGAAGCGTTACCAAGACGCACGGTGACATTCAGCCGCAGAAATGTTTTCAAACGCGATAAAATGACTTGTCAATACTGCGGTAAGCGACCGGGAAGCGAGGAACTGACCATCGATCACGTGACTCCTCGCGCTCAGGGTGGACAGTCGACTTGGACGAACTGCGTGTTGGCGTGTGTCGATTGCAACGCTCGAAAAGCCGATCGTACACCTACGCAAGCTCGCATTAAATTAGCTGCTGAGCCGGTGCGTCCAGCATGGAAGCCGGTTTATGCGGATCGATTACAGCGAATCGAAAGTTGGGCAAAGTTTATAAGCGATGCCTACTGGGATGTTGAACTTGAGGGATAAACCTGTGGGGATGCCAGGACGCTGGCATCCTCGCGGGCCTTCTACTTTAAGAACTGCAGGTTCGGATTACATTTTAGAGTTTAAATGAACAATCTGGACATACTCTTCGTTCTTGAAGTTTTTATCACTACTTACAATCAAACGCAGCTCTGACAATTAAATGCAACTGTTACGATCAACTGCAGTGCTGAAGAATTTCATCGCAAGCAGACTGCAGACCATTTTCTGTGGATAAACGATTTGCCATAGTGAAGCAGTTCTGGGCGACGGCTGAGGAAGTTAGCAAATCCCGGATCGCAGCGACCAACGGCTCGGTTTGAAATTTCTTTTTAGGGATGCTGCGCCCGATCCCCAATTTTTCAACGCGATAAGCGTTATCGACTTGATCGAAGGCCATCGGCATGATGATCTGCGGAATACCAGCCGCCATCGCTTGAGACATAGAACCTACTCCGCCATGATGGACCAAGAGATCGATTTGTGGCAAGAGCCAGCGAAAAGGAACAAAGTCGAAGTGTTTTACCCCTGGGGGCAGATCGCTCGGAATTTGTTCGCCGAAACGAGTCAACAGTATTCCCCGTTTTCCGAGCCGTTGACAAGCTGCGGCTGCGACGCGAAAGAACTCGTTGCCAAAAAGATTGGCCGAGCCGGGAGTAAAGGCGATGGGCTTGGAACCGCTGTTGAGAAATTCGATCAGTGATGGGTCGGGTAGGGTGAGGCCTTCTTCGCTGTAGAGAGGAAATCCGGTGAGGCGGGTTTGGCGGGGCCAATCGGGCTGTGGTTCTGCAAACCATTTCGGGAAGAAGGCGAGAATACGCTGCGGCGAACTCCACCATTCCTTTAAGATCCGTTTGGCGGGAGGGAGTCCGAGGGAATGACGAAATTCATTTAGCCAAGGGGTGATCATGGGATCGATCAGGAAGCGATCTGCGACATACCACTGCATTCGTTTGAACCAGGGTGGACCGCGATGTACCCAAACTTTGGGCAACCGAGGACCTTCAAATTGGCTGCGAAATAAAGCGGGTGAAAGATGGATTGTGGTGAGCGGTATTCCCAATTTTTCTTGAGCAACCCGGGCTCCAAAGGCCAATGTGGTTGCGACAACTTGAGAGTGACGTGGATCATAATGTTGCTGGATGGCTGAATAGATATGCCGCATCATCGGCTTGGCGGCTAATTCCATCACCTTCCTTGTCCCGCGGATGGCATGCCAAATCAACGGATCGTTTAGAAGTTGTCGAAAGTTGCAATCGGGCAAGGTATCGACAAATTCAAAGCCCGCTCGTTCGACTTGCGGCTTGAAATAACCTGCGGTGAGAAAGGTGATGCGACAACCCTGCTGCTGCAGAAGTCGACCGAGTCCCAGTATCGGGTGAACATCGCCCGCGCTTCCGACAGCGCACAGAATGATATGCCGCATACAGGCTTCTCCGGTGAGTTTATGAGTCGTTTTTTTCGCACAAAGCAGAGAATACTTTAAATGATTCCTCTAACCAGCCTGGATAGTCGTTGGATGCAATCTGCGGCACACGGTAGATCAGACAGCGCGATTGATTGGCCTCGATACAGAGATGGCCAAAGTTTTCCAGAGTGGTGAGTCGGTGGCTGGTAAAAAACTTTCGGATCTCTGCTTCTTCAGTACCTTTTAGTAAAAACAGACTTGAAAACTTGGGATGCGTATCAAAATTAATGTCTTGCATCCCAAAAACTTTGCCGATCTTGTGAAAAAAATTCTCTTGAGTGAGAGAGAATTCTGGCAGCATTAGCAAGTCGCTCTTGAAGTAAACGACCGAAAAATGATGCGTAGCAGCATGTTTGCCGCTGCCGGTTGTGAATTTATAGTCGAACAATCGAGCCGTAGTATCTTGGGTATCCGCTAGGATGGCGTTGGTAACGGTGCGGCTGCGACCTAGGCTGAGGAGCGGGAAGGGGGCGTAGATTCCCAGAGATTCCGGCGTCGCCGTTGGTTGAAATTCCAAAGAGTGTTTGGCGGCGAAATTCGAAAGATCTTCCTGGCGTTTTTTTCTTGCCGCTTCGCTAAGCACCACAATGGTGATCACGATGACCGAGGCAAATAGGATAAGCAGCACTATGGGCATCGGCGTGACTCCGCAGTTAGTGGTCAGCGACAGCTTAATTCGTGCACGAGTTCGACTAAATACTTTACGTTGTCGACAGGGGTATTGGGAAGAATGCCATGTCCTAAATTAAAGATATGTCCTGCGCGCCCTTCTGCTAACTGCAAGATCCGCTTGGTATGATGGCGGATGGTTGATCGATCGGCCAGCAGCACCGTGGGATCGAGGTTACCTTGGACAGGGTGGTTGTAGCCAACCGTTTTCCAAGCGTCATCTAATTCAATGCGCCAATCGATACCGACAACGGTGCGTCGGTCACCTTTGAGCAAAGGCAAAAGAGCGGGGTTGCCCGTGGCGAAATTGATCAGGGGAACCTGTGGCTCAATACGATCAAAAATGATTTGCATATAAGGGAGGATTTGCTGAGAGTAGTCGTGCACCGAGAGGCAGCCAGCCCAGGAATCAAAGAGCTGAACACATTGAGCTCCCGCATCGATTTGAGCATTCAAGTAGAGCGCGATCGAATGAGCCAGTTTTCGCATCAGGACATCCCAAGCGCCGGGATCTGCATACATCAAGCGTTTGGTATTGGCATAATGACGACTTGAACCACCTTCGATCATATAACTCGCCAGCGTGAAGGGCGATCCAGCGAATCCGATAACCGGTAGATGAGGAGGTAGAGCGGCGCGAGTTTTCGATACGGTATCTGCCACAAATTGCAGCGGCTCCATGGAGCTTAGTTCGGTGATGCGATCGACATCATGGGCTTGTCGAATTGGATTATGAATGATGGGTCCATCACCGGCAGCAAACTCGAGTTGCAGACCCATAGGTTCCAGGATGGGCAACAAATCCGAGAAAATAATAGCCGCATCCACACCGATTTTTTCTACGGCAGTGACCATGACCTCAGCGCATAAATCGGCATTTTTGCAAAGATCGAGAAACGATATCTTGGAGCGAACTTCGCGGTACTCTTGCATGTAGCGACCCGCCTGCCGCATCAGCCAGACCGGTGTGTGAGCGGCCGCTTCGAGCCGGCAGGCTTGCATAAAGGGATTGTCGAGATATTTTCGGTCGAACGTTTTTCGATGTGCGGACAAATCAGATGCTCCTTGAGGTTTGGTTTGCGGCTGAGTAAAACGTCGCTTGCCCACCAATAAATGCGGAGCGCGCGTAGCCGTATCGACCACCAGATGGCCCATCTTGGAATGCTCAGGTTCCAGGTCGACCGGGAAATCCAGTTGTTGTAACATTTCGGAAGTTGTGGGGCCAATCGAAGCGACGACGCAGCGAGATAATTGTTGTCGAAATAAATCTTCGAGATTTAATTCCGCCGCAATTCGCAAAACATTCACAACCTGATGGGCGCTGGTGAACATCAAAACGTCGCGATCCCCGGCGACAATCGCCCGCACATTGTCGATCAATGGCTGAGTATCCTCAGGCAAGTCCCATTGATAGACGCGGACCGTTGCGACCTGGGCTCCCCGCGCCTCCAGTCCGGCGACCAGGGATCGGTTGGTAACGCCATATTCTTGCAAGCCAACGATTTGATTGGCGACCGGGACTTGCTGATCGATCAATTGAAGGACTTCTCGCCATGTGTTGGGCTCGGCCGCTCGAAACGTAGGAGTTAAGCCAACATCGCGCATCGCGGCGACCGGCTTGGGGCCGCGAACAATCGTGATAATGTCCGACAGGGCATCCAGAAAACGCTGCTTCTCCACATGCTTTTCGATCGCAGCCAGCAAGTGTTTGAAGCCAACACCGGTGAGAAAGATGGCAATGTTGATCTGTCCCGTAATGACTCGATAGGCAAAATCGATCGCCTCCCGATTTTCGCTAATTGGAACTTCCCGCAAAGATGGGCTAACAAAAGGTACCCCCCCGAATTTTTCGATCATCCGCTGCATTTCATCGCGGCGGCGACTTTCAAAAGCGGCAACGCGCAAACCGTTAAAATTGGGCTGAGTTTCCATTACAAAGCGGTCCTAGCTACATTTTTGGCGATCCCACGGGGTACGAGCCTACTCCCTGGAGTATCATTTTAAGATAGATTGATGGTTTCAGGCGGAGTGATACCACAAAAGTAGCGTATTTCTTCTTTCAGCCTAGGAGTAGGGGAGCTTGGCGGATATCCCATTTGCAAAACGGATTGGTCGATTGGCTACCTTCTGCTGCGGAATTTTGTTCAGCGGCTTTTTATGGAGCTTGCCCTGGGTAGTCCTCGCCCCGTCGCTCGTCGCACAAGATCAAGCGGTTCGCTCATTGCAGCCAACCAGCAACGCGAACGGTTTTCGACAATATGACGGTCAATTCGTAACGCTTGTTACCGATCTCCCGCATTCCGATGCGCTGGGCCAACTTCCGCTGGTGTTTGATTCAGCATTGCCGCTGTGGGGAAACTATTTTGATATCGAAGAATCGTCGTGGAGCCAATGGAAGTGCACTTGTTATCTGATCGGTGATCGCACGCGATTTCAACAAGCGGGGTATTTCCCCGCCAACCTTCCCCCATTTGTCCACGGATATCAGCTCGGCGATCAATTGTGGTGCATGGATCAACCGAGCGAGTATTATCGTCGGCACCTGCTGCTGCATGAAGGGACGCACTGGTTCATGTCTCGTGCGCTACAGAATCCGGGACCACCTTGGTATATGGAGGGCATGGCCGAGAAACTAGCCACGCATCATTGGCACGATGGAAAATTGGAACTCGATGTTTTTCCCGATAAGCGAGAAGGCTTCGAATATTGGGGACGATTATTGCTGATCAAAAAACAGAGAGGCACTGCCGAAGCGCCATCCTTGGAAGCCATCTTGCGCTACGGTCCAAGCGCCCATCAACAAGTTGAAGCATACGCGTGGAGTTGGGCAGCTGTTTGGTTTTTAAAAAACCATCCTAGATCAGCAGAGGCAATGAAAAAAATACAGACGGCAAAAATCGTTGATATCAACTCGTTCACCCCCAAATTACTGTCGCAATTACGGCCGCATTGGAATGAATTGACGATGAGCTGGAACGCGTGGGTGCAGCAGCTAGATTACGGGGGAGATGTTCAGCGCGATATACCAAAGATCCAAAACGCTATTGTTTCAGCGACCGAGGGTACAAAAACATTTATGCTGAAAGTCGATCAAGGATGGCAAGATAGCGGCCTTCGAATTGCAGCCGGCGATCGAGTACGAATCGAGACCAAGGGACGCTATCAAGTTGGCTCGGAACCTGAACCTTGGTGGTGCGAACCCGAGGGTGTGACCATCGACTACTTTGGCGGTCAACCGCTGGGAAAAGTGATAGGCTTGATTGTAACCAGCGATTCGCAACGAAGTTCGGAACGTCCCAGCCCTGCGGAACTGTTGCTGGTGGGTTCTAAACTCGATACGATCGCCCAACAGCACGGTGCGCTTCTGTTTCGAATCAATGAGCCTGCAGCGCAATTGGGTGACAATCAAGGCTCGGTAGAAATCCGCATCGATGTTCGGCGACCGTAGCGCGAAGCCAAGTCCCCTCATCACGCGAAAATATTAGCGGACTACGGCGGATAAAATGATGAATAGGACTGTTTCCATCTGTAGAGAAAGGGAGTGAATATGGCTCTGCAATGCCAATCAAATTGGCTCAGAAATTTATGCATTTACACGATGCTCAGTGCGAGCGCCTGGAGCGTGGCGACAGCGCAGGACTGGACGCCCGATCCAACCATTCAAGCCACATCGAAGCTCATCGACGAAAATACACAACGCGCCCACATCCGCTATTTGGCGGATAATCTGCTGGAAGGACGCGGTCCAGGGTCGCGCGGCGACCAATTGGCTCAAGTCTACTTGGCCTCCCAATTTCAAATGTTGGGTTTTAAACCTGCCGGCAATGCGGGAACCTGGTTTCAAGAGGTTCCCTTGATCGGCGTTACCACGCAATGTCCACCGCAAATTCAATTTCAAGGGAGTTCCAAAAATGTAACTCTGAAATACTTTGACGATTATATCGCGACCAACGGTTTGGCGACCGAGACGGCTGCTGTTGAGGATGCGGACGTTGTTTTCGTCGGTTATGGGATCACGGCGCCAGAGTATCAATGGGATGATTTCAAAGGGGTCGATCTAAAAGGGAAAGTTCTCTTGATGATGAATAATGACCCCGCTGAAGATCCCAATATGTTTGAGGGAAAAAAGCGACTCTACTACGGCCGCTGGGATTACAAATATGACAGCGCAGCTCGGCAAGGCGCCATCGGTGCAATCATCATTCATACCACGCCGTCAGCCGGTTATCCATTTCAAGTGATTCAAACATCTTGGACTGGCGAAGAGTTTGAATTGGCTAAAAGTAGCGGACCTCGCATGCCGCTGCGCGGCTGGGTCTCCGAAGATGCCGCTCGCAAGATTTGCGAAGTGGGTGACTTGAATCTCGATGACTTGCGGAAACAAGCAGAAAGCCGCCAGTTCAAGCCGGTCGCTCTGGGCAGCAAACTATCCATTCAACTCAAGAGCATCGTTCGTCCACAAAGCACCGCGAATGTCTTGGGCGTTTTAGAAGGTAGCGATCCGAAATTGAAAAGCGAAGCGGTAGTCGTAATGGCTCATCATGATCATCTCGGACTTGCCGCAGAACGCAACGAAAAAGGAGATAACATCTACAACGGCGCAATCGATAACGCATCCGGTAGCGCAAGCCTCCTAAACATCGCCAAGGCGATCGCCATGCTGCCCGAGCGCCCCAAAAGAACCATCTTGTTCGCAGCCGTTGGCGCCGAAGAACAAGGTCTGCTCGGTTCGAAGTTCTTTGCTGAAAATCCAACCTGGCCCGTCGAAAAACTGGCCGCTGTTGTCAATATCGATGGCATGAACTTCTTGGGACGATCCAAAGACATTAATGTCATCGGTTTAGGTAAATCCGATCTGGACGATATCCTTGGCAAGATCGCCAAATGGCAGAAACGAGTCATCACCCCAGACCATTTTCCTGACCGTGGATATTACTACCGCAGCGATCAGTTCAGCCTAGCCAAAGTCGGGGTGCCAGGCATTTATCTCCATTCCGGACTGGCTATCGTCGGTAAGCCCGATGGCTGGGGCAAGGAACAAACCGATGCCTGGGTCGAAAAACATTACCACCAACCGAGCGACGAATATCGCGAAGATTGGGATCTATCCGGTGCGATCGAAGATAATCAACTGTTGTTTTTTGCAACTTGCGAAATCGCCAACCAGCCCGCGATGCCGCAGTGGACACCGGGCGATGAATTTGAAGCTGCTCGAAAGAAAAAAATAGGACAATAGGGTCCTGTTTTGAGGGGAGGCCTAGATGGCCTCCATGGTTCGCCGAAAGGCGCATTTTTCTTTTGACCTCTGGACGACTTGTCGATACTATAAATCTGTCAGGGTGAGTTGTCCGGAAAGCTTCTCAGTCGCAGTGAAGTTTAAATGACATCCAGCGTGGATCTTGATATTTTCTGCAAAGCCTCTCAGCCGCAGGGCTTCGGACCTGCCGGATTTGCGGGTTCGTTTCGACTGCGATTGCGACCGCTGCGCTGGTTTTTCGCGCTGATCGCCTGCATTGTGTTTGGCTCCAGCTTTAGCGTTACGGCTCAAGCAGGCTGCCATGCTTTAGGGGAAGATTGGTATCGTGATTATCATCATGGCAACCTGAATGCGGCGGGCTACTCGGACGCGGAAGTGTCCAAGTGGCGGGCACCGCAAGTCTTCATTTACGAAGATGGGCAAATGCGGGCAATCGCCAATCCATTACCTCCGCTCTGCCAAGGTCCGCAGTGCCAGGAAGGTCCAAGCCAGCAAAACCTCGGCGGTATCGGAATCGTCGAGCAATTGAGAAATGTTTCACTGGCGATGCGTTCTGCGGATCGTTCGCATCGTATTTGGGCAAAGCCATCCACGGGCGCTTTGTTGCCCAGGAATCTTAAATCTATCGCAGGCTTTCCTGCTACTCTTGATGAACCTCCACGCTAACTCAATCACCAATGTCTCCGTGGTCGATTGAGTTTTTTCTATTTACGTGGAAGTTTTCATATGCGCACTTTTAGTACTGGGGCTCTGCGCGGGGCCCGCTCAGGTTTTACGTTAGTGGAACTGTTGGTGGTGATTGCCATCATCGGAATTTTGGTGGGTTTGCTTTTGCCGGCGGTACAAGCCGCCCGCGAAGCGGCACGTCGTATGCAATGCGGCAACAACTTAAAGCAATTGGGGTTGGCGATGCATAATTACGAGTCAACCTTTAAACGTTTTCCGCCCGGAAATATGGCGGGACTGTGGTCCAGTGGTATTTCGGTTCATGCCAGGTTGCTGCCCTACATTGAGCAAGCGAATTCGTATGTCCTTGTTGATTTTAATTACGCTTACAATCATCCCAATAACGATCGAGCTCGTGTCCAGCAGGTATCGACCTTTCTTTGTCCATCTGATATTTCCGGAAATCTGCCGGCAGCTTTGGGTGGAAAGAACAACTACTACGCCAACGCGGGTACCAGTTTGATGGCAGGCGCTCCGCCGACCGACCCATCGGATCCTAATTTCGGCTTGCTCCCTCCCAACGGGATTTTCTTTCGCGACAGCCGAATTGGACCTCGCGATATCCTGGATGGCTTAAGTTTTACAGCGGCTTTTTCCGAGAAGCTTTTGGGTGATGGCAACAATGGTATCGGCACAGCGATCTCCGATACATTCCGCCCCGGTACCTTTCCGGCGACCCCAGATGCAGCCGTAGCGGATTGCTTTGCGGTGAACGTCAGCGATTTGAGCAAGCAAGGTGTATCGAACGTCGGTGCGCCGTGGCTCTGGGCTTATCACTCGACAACCATGTACTATCACATCGCTCCTCCCAACACACGCTCTTGCATGTATCCTCCAGGTCGTATTATGACGACCGCAGGCAGTCGGCATCCGGGTGGCGTGCAAGTGCTTCTCTGCGATGGGTCAGTACAGTTTCAGTCGCAAACCCTCGATATCCAGGTTTGGCGCGGGTTGGGAACGCGCCAAGGAGGCGAAGTGTTATCGGGCCTCACAGATTAAACAAGTAGATTCGTTGATTCGGGAATGTCGCATCTGCTGCAAAGTGGATGCGACTTCTTGAATTGGAAACGATATTTGTTTATCTATCATGAAATCTGCGAGGTGAATTATGTTTTCTCGCTCTACGTACATTTGTACGTGTATGATCGCTGTTTTAACTCTGGTCGGTTGCCAAAACACGCCGCGTCCGTCCAATAGCTCCACGGCTAGCCAATCACTCGAGAAAATGCTCGAGACTTGGAAGAGCGGTGGAAAAGCTGAGGACCTTAAAAAGGCGAGTCCCTCGATCATCGCCGTCGATGACGATTGGGAACGAAGTGTGTCTCTCAGCAGTTATCGCATTCAACCGAGTCCCTTTGATGATGGAGTGAACTTGCACTTCACAGTCGAATTGATGCTGAAAAATAAGCAAGGTAAAGAGGTGAAAAAAGAGCAGGTCTATATCGTCGGTACCAACCCGGTGATCACCATTTTTCGAAAATAACACTCATCCATTTAGCGAGATAATCCATCATGTTTTCCTCTCGAGGCCTGCAAGCCACTGCAAAATCGATCGTCGCGCTCGTTTTGCTCCTCAGTACATGTTCTCCTGCCAAGGCATGGCATGAATGTTTTGTGCTAGAGGAGCCTGCCGCACAGGTTGACGGTTCATCCAGTCCCAAGCCGATTCCGAAGACTCGGGAGGAAATGAAAAAACTTCTGAACGATTTAAAAGGACGCAAAAGTCGTTTGCCCTTGCCCAAAATAGATCCAGCGAGTGCGGCGACCACCAATAATGGTCGCCCGATTGTCAACAATGGTTTAGCTCGCCGTACCTACCTGCCTGCCGCATGGTTCGCTGCGGATTTTGGTAACGATCCATCGATGACTTTAACGTATGTCTTCAAGACCCAATGCTTTTGGGTTGTCTCGCGAGGGAATAATTGCCATTACTGTCTTGGTCATCAAGAGCATAAGCTGCATGATTCGGGACTGAGCGATAAACAAATCGCATGGCTGGATTACGATTGGTCGAAGCTCGATCCTATGGTGCGCAAAGGGGCGAGCATTTCTAAATCCATGACGCTCACTCCACATCAAATAACGGCTCGAGATGTTGAGCAGTTGCGTCCCGAGTTAAGCGATCCCCAGATCATCGAATTGGTTTATACCATCGCCATGTTCAACAGTGTGAATCGTTGGACCGATGCACTCGGTTTACCACAAGATGAAATAATGCGAGAGAAACGCATCGACTTTCTCACGCCCGTAGATGACGAATTCCAGAGTAAAAGTGGCAGCTTGTCCGCAGTGGATCCCACAGCGGAGGAGCGAAACATCCCCAGTTTTCAAGCATTGTTGAGGGTGATTCGGAGCGGTGAGAAGCGAGTGCCCAGAGTGGCGCTCCCTTCCGAGGAAGCCGCCCGAAAAATGCTTGGCATCACCGATCCCAATACGCCGGTAGCCCAGTGGGAACGGGCACTGGCGACCTTTCCAGAAGTTGGTAAGAAGCAATGGGATGCGCTGGAGTCGATGCGGACGGAGGGGCATGTGCCAGAGAAATTGAAAGCGATCATCGCATGGGTTTCGGCCCGTCGAAATATGGCAAATACATCGCTGACGCTCGCCTACCAGCGCTGGATGAAGCTTGGCATGACAGAGAAGGATATCGAACGGTTGGATCAAGGCCAGGGTCTCTCAGCGTCGGAAGATCTTGTCGCGCGGTTCGCCCGAAAACTCACCGAACATCCCCAGCGCATTAGCGATGCAGATATCGAGCAACTGCGAGCTGAGTTCAGCGACAAGCAAGTCGCAGAAATCGTCTATCTCATCGGAGCCGCCAATATGTTCGATCGTTTCACCGAAACGCTCGGTCTGTGATCGAGGCCGCTCGGTGATCATGCGTGGACGCCTGCAGATGACTCATCGGAGGATGAGATCTGCAGGGGATCAGCATTCGCTTCATGCGGCATTCGCTCCATTCAGTACAAGTCAAGCAATTTGTGCGTGAACGTACCTCAGGGTGTGCGGGGGGTCTTCGGTAGGCTTTCGATCCAACCACCCTTGAGTGGTTCACGACGATTGGGGCGAGTGTGAGAGACCGTCGTTTCCAGCGAACCAGAGGACGTGGTCTGGTCTGTGCCCGGTATGTGCCGAAAAGGGTATCGAAGCAAGTTTTTGACTGTCGAGCTTCCCATTTCATTAGGTGAAGGAGCATTCGCTTCTGTATTGGATGCATTTAAAGTTTTGGATTCGTTGACGCTCGAGCCCGAGGTCGCCGGTGCGGTTTCACCGGTAGGTTTCTCAGGAGCTGACGTGGTGTCATCGCGAAACGGATCAGCGAGAGGGCTTCCCGGCGGGGCATTCAAATGACGGTAGAAACTGGGAGGGAGATCGATCGTTTGGGTTTCTCGTCGTTTCATGGAACTCTTGGTTTGGCGATCATTCCCGAGCAGGGAACGACTGAAGCCTTGTGGATTTTCTGCGCCCTGATAGCCGGCTTGCTGCACCGATGACGCATCATCGCTTGCATGATTGGAAGTGGAGTTTGTTTCCATCGCTGTTGGCTGCGCTGTCGATGGGTTTGGTACCACTGCATCTTTTTTAACGACACCGGGTAGGAACTTGACGGCGGGTTGTGACAAGATAACGCCCCCCTTAGTTCCTTCGAAGCGGGTTACCAGGGTAAGGCTGCGGCTTTCGCCCCCCACTTCATCCCAAGGCAACCAAATGCTGTAGGACTTTCCAAGCGGCGCTTCGCTCATATGGTTTTTCATATGTTCCGGAGTGAAAACATATTTTTTTTCCGGCGAAGGAGAGTGCGGATCCATTTTGTCGGAATCGAAAACATAGACGACCAAGCCACCATCGACCTCGATCGCTTGGGTATCCTCGCCCGCATAAAAATAAACGCGCCCGCCAAAGCCTCGAATGCCTGGCCTTCCAGGCTGATGCATGATGGTATCGGTCCAGATGGGTAGGATACGATCGGGAACTTGCGGCTCTTTGTTGTTTGCGTCCCAAGGCCATGTCCACTGTTTGGTTGTCGTCAAAGATTGACAACCGCAAACGCTAAGCAACAGCCCAGACAGGCACATGGTGAGCAATGCAAGAGATGGCAATCTCGCATGGTAAACGGTTTGATAGGATGGCATGTCGCTTGGTTTCATTGCGGCGCCTCCATCGTGTTCGAGGGAGCTCGATACTCTGCAGGGAAAACAGGTTGCTGAAGAGCGGGAGGCGCCATGGTGCCATCAAACTGGGAAGGTAAAGGATTGCCGGGTGCCGCTTCGATCACGCCCGGTTGCGATTGCTGATATCGAGGAGCCTCACCGCGCGGATCGACATCGGGGTAGATAACTTCCGGGTAGATAACTTCCCAGGCACCTTCTTCGGGAACCATAGAGCCCGGCGGGGACGCCAAGTTGATATCCCCATGAATATTGACGACGTCTGCCGCACACCAGCTCATTCGAGCCAACTCAATCTGTTTCACGCGTTCTGAATCATCCTGCGATCGAATAATGTGCGGTGTGAGTATGATGAGGAGCTCGGTGCGTCGATCCGAAACAGAGTCATAGCTGAAAAGATACTTCAGCACGGGAATATCACCGAGCACGGGGACTTTGCGATGAACTTGTCGCTTGGAGGAAGTAATCAATCCACCCAAGATGATCGTTTCACCATTGGCAGCACTCACGGTTGCTTGAGCTGTTGTGGTATCCACTCGAGGTGAACGAATAATTGTGCCGTCCAGAGAAACCGCGACCGGAATTCCTTCAGCTTCAGGACCCAGGCTCGATTTCTCGGCATCGATTTCCATCACCACATTCCCTTCCGGGCTGATCCGTGGAGTGATACCCAAAATCAAGCCGACATTTTCTAACTCCACATTGTTCTGTGAGCCATTTTGATTGACGGTCGAGCCGGTGATGCGAGGAACACGTTGACCGACCTGAATAAAAGCGGGTTGATTATCCAGAGTTAGAACCTGGGGCCGACTCAGAATGTCCATACGCTTGGTCTCTTGTAAGGCTCGCAGCAAAATACTGATGTTCTGACTGCTGGCCGACAGAACCAAGCCTCCAAATCCCAATTCCATGTTACCCCGACCGACAGCAAAATTGCTGAGGCCCTGTCCACCAAGCCGATTGGCGGAGCCTAAGGCCACCGCCGATCCACTATTGCCCAGGGGGTTGGTACTGTTGAAGTTAAACCCGGGCTCGTTAGAAGCTGCGACGATGTTTTGCTGCGTATTGGTCACGATACCCGAAGGGGTTGATTCTTGCGAGGAAGACGTGGTTGTCACCAAGTTTCCGAGTAGGCTGCGATCAAAGAGAACTGAATCCTGAATCCCCAGTTCGACTCCGAATTCCTTCGCATTGCCCAGCATCACTTCCGCGATTAAGACTTGGATCATCACTTGGGGAGGCTGCTCGTCCAGTTTTTCAATGAGCTCTTTGATCTCGTCAAAGTATTTCGGCGTAGCGCTCAAAATCAATTTGTTGGCGACAGGTTCTGGGACAACAATGACCTCTTTCTCTAACTGGGCAAAGGGATTATCCGAGCCGGGCCCTGCGGTTTCGACCTGGCGCTTGTTGCGCAGGAACTCATTGATCGCAAGTGCCACATCTGTCGCTGGAGCATTTTTCAATTGATAAACTAAGCTGCGGCGCTGCTTGACGTCTGCCTCATCGAGTCGCATCACCAAAGCTTCGACAATCTTTAAATCGCCCTCGGACCCGGTGGCTATGATGCTGTTGCTGCGGACATCCACCGTGAATCGCAGTGGTGCCAAAGAAGATTCGCTAGGGGCTGAAGACAATTGTGCAATGGAGCCGGGTCCCACTTGGCTTGGCAAAAGCGAGCGGAGCGTTTGCACTAAACTGGTCGCATCACCATTCTCGATCGGGAAGATCTTGATACTCGCAGTCATGCCGGGAGAGTCAAGTTGTTTGATAAGCTCTTCGATGAGCGGAAAATTTTCGGATGGGGCGGAAATGATTAGAGAGTTGTTCCTTGGATTCACCGTAATCTGTGTGTTCTCCAAAATTCCCGAAAGAACTTTGGCATCACCATTCTCCGTTTCCGTGAACAGCTCAATCGCAGGTCGGCTTCCAGCGGTGGTCGATTGAGCAATCGCCGCCTGCAGGGTCTGCGCGACATCCGCTGCCAAACTGTGCTGTATCGGAAACACGCGGGCCCGTTGCACCATGTCGG
>Ga0169931_10005070_pt1 | contig 20250 bp, 18 predicted proteins | sample Kivu_15m_20L_FD_129675 | JGI IMG/M metagenome (GOLD analysis project Ga0169931, IMG submission 129675) | Freshwater microbial communities from Lake Kivu, Western Province, Rwanda to study Microbial Dark Matter (Phase II) - Kivu_15m_20L... | ecosystem: Environmental > Aquatic > Freshwater > Lake... | reverse complement strand
GCGGATAGGTTTGAAAGATTTGGACTGGCTGCGACTTCGCCAAATCGATCTTCCTCCTCACCCTGCCCATTTGGGGCAGGGCCTCGTCGGTCAGAGCGCTTCGCTTCGATTTGACTTTGTCTCGCAGAGTCCAAATCTTTCAAACCTATCCGCGCGCAGTCTATCTCTCCCCAATATCTTTATTTACCCCCCTTCGATGAAGAATGAGGGGTGATTTGATCTAAAACCACCCCTTCCCCTAAACTTCCCTCCATGCTGCAAGAAGCTTTGAGAGCCGTCGGGCAAACATACCGCGATTTTGTCATTACCAAATATCTTCCCCTGGATGAGCTCCAAAGCGCCCTCGTCGAGCTGACCCACGAGCCGACCGGAGCCCGGATCATGCATATCGCGAACGACGATCCGGAAAACCTCTTTTGCCTATCGCTCCGCACCCTCCCCGACAGCTCCAACGGAGTCGCCCATATCCTCGAGCATACGGTTCTCTGCGGCTCGAAAAAATATCCGGTCAAAGATCCCTTCTTCGCCATGACCCGGAGAAGCCTCAATACCTTCATGAACGCTCTTACTGGGCAGGACTTCACCTGCTACCCGGCCAGCTCGCAAAATGAAAAAGATTTTTACAACCTCCTCGAGGTCTATCTCGACGCCGTCTTCCACCCGGAGCTAAAACAGCTCAGCTTCCTGCAAGAAGGGCACAGGCTTGAATTCGCCGAGCCGAAAAACACGGGCAGCCCCCTTCAATTCCAAGGGGTCGTCTACAACGAAATGAAAGGGAGCCTTGCCTCGAGCGACAGCCGCCTTTGGAGAGCCGTTTTCAAACACCTTTTTTCCGACCTTCCGTACGCCCATAATACCGGGGGCGACCCCAAGGACATTCCGGCTCTCACCCATGAAGAGCTCCTCGATTTCCACCGCACCTTCTATCACCCCTCCCGCTGCCTCTTCTTCTTCTACGGCAATCTCCCGCTCGTAAAACACCTCGATTTCCTGGCCGAAAAGGCGCTCTCCGGAGTCCCGAAACTCGCGCCGATCCCTCCGCTGCCGAAGCAAAAGCGGTTTACGGCTCCAATCGAACGGGTCGAGAAATATCCGATTTCCGAATCGGAAGGGTTGGAGAAAAAAGCCATACTCGCCTACGCATGGCTGACCGCTCCCGTTACCGATCCGGGGGAAGTGCTCGCCTTGTCGCTCCTCGACTGCCTACTCATGGACAATGACGCATCGCCGCTCCGCCAGGCGCTCCTTAAATCGAAACTCTGTGCTCAAGCCTCATCGTCGCTTGACGTCGAGATGAGCGAGGTTCCTTGGCTCATCGTCTGCAAAGGCTGCGAACCCGAAGACGCCGGAAAGCTCAAAGAAACCATCTTCAAAACGCTTCGAGAGATCGCAGCTAAACCTTTTGAAAAAGAGCAGGTGGAAGCGTGCCTCCATCAGCTCGAATTCGAACGGAGCGAGATGAATACCGACGAGGGGCCGTTCGGCCTCACCCTCTTTATGCGCGCGGCGCTCATAGCCCAGCATGGAAGCGAAGCGGAAAACGGGCTTTTGATCCACACCCTCTTTAAAGAGCTAAGAGAAAAACTGGAGCGGCCCGATTTCCTCTCCAACCTGATCCGGCGCCACCTTTTAGACAACACCCATTTCCTCCAACTAACCCTCGCCGCCGATCCGCAGCTTGAAAAGGATGAGGCCGCCGAAGAGAGGAAAACTTTGGATGCGATCCGCTCTCGTCTTCAAAGCGAAGACGAGGCGAGGATTGTCGCCCAATCGGAAACTTTGACCCAGTACCAAGAGGCGACCGAACACCAGTCGCTGGATTGCCTCCCGAAAGTGACTCTCGCGGACGTCTCTCCCCACGTCCGCTCGATCCCGCTCGAAATGGTTCACGCAGGCAAAATGCAGGTATTCCACCATGCGTGTTTCACCAACCAGGTTCTCTACGCCGATCTCGTCTTCGATTTTCCTCAAATCGTCCCGGAAGACCAGCCCCTCGCCTCGCTCTTCGTCCGTTTTTTAAGCGAAGTCGGCGCAGGCAAACGGGGCTACGAAGAGACTCTGCGCTATGCCCAAGCCTATACTGGCGGGATATCCGCGTCCCTCTCGCTCCATGTTTCGCAAGAAGACCCGGATCATTGCCGCCCCGCGCTTTCCTTCAAGGGAAAATCGCTCGCCAGAAACGGAGGAAAACTCCTTGGGCTCATGGCCGATTTTTGCTTAAGTCCCGACTTCGCGGATAAAGCCCGCATCCGGGAACTTTTGACCCAGCATGCGACCGCTCTCCAAAACCGGCTGACGAAAAACGCGATCAACTACGCGATCCAAACTGCGCTCAGCGGCTACTCGTCCGCCTCCGCAGTCTTCAACCAATGGAACGGCATCCCCTATTACGCGGCGGTCATGCGATGGGCCAAAAACCCGGACGCGCTTGTGAATGAGCTTCTCCGCATCTCCGAAACGATCCTCGCTGCCGGGACGCCGCATCTTATTCTCTCTTGCGACGCAGCCCAGTACGATGCGCTTCACCGCGAGAAATTCTTCGGGCTTGGAGAGACGCTCGGTGGCAAACCGTGCAAACTCTGGACCGGCGATTACCCAATCCCCCGTACGCTCTCACAAGCGCGGTTCATCGCGTCCCCGGTCGCCTTTACCGCGCTCGGCACCCGGACGTCCGCCTACCGGGATCCCGAATCCCCGCTCCTCCTCCTCTCGACAGAACTTCTCCAAAACGTCATCCTTCATAAAGAGATCCGCGAGAAAGGCGGCGCCTACGGCTCGGAAGCCTCCTATTCCCCCACCACCGGAAATTTTTATTTTTACTCCTACCGGGATCCACATCTTTCCAAAACGGAAGCCGCCTTCCAAAAGGCAATGGAAAAAATCGCCGCCAAGGGCTTCAACCATCGGCACCTCGAAGAGGCAAAACTCGGCGTTTTGCAAAATATCGACGCGCCGATCGCTCCCGGCTCCCGCGCGATGACCGCCTATTCTTGGCAAAGGGCGGGCCGGACCCAAGAGATGCGCGAAGAGTTCCGAAAAAAAATCTTGTCGGCGACCCGCGAAGAAGTAGCTGAAAGCGTCGAAAAAAGCCTTCTTACCAAGGAAAAAACCTTGGTTGCATTCCTCGGGGAGTCCCTCTATGAAAAAGAAAAGAAAAAACTCAAACGCTCCCTCGAGGTTTTCCCTCTCGACGCGCCTTGAATTTATCCGGCCGATCCCCTATATTTTCTCTTTTACGAGGTAGGATTATGAAGAAGCTTGTTTTCACCGCTATCCTAGGAATTTTCGGATCCACAGCGCTCTTCGGATCCACAGCGCTCTTCGGAGCCGCGTCGGCCGTTCAGCCGGCCAAACCCGCATCCACCGGCACATCGCTTCTCGAGCAGACGTCGCAAGCCTTTACCCAGATCGCAGAAAAAGCGATGCCCGCCACCGTATTCATCAAGGTGGAAATGACGAGCCAAATGGCCCAAAACCAAGAGATGATGAACCCGTTCGACATGTTCGGCGACGACTTCTTCCGCCGCTTTTTCGGAGGAGGGCAGCCGTTCAACAACATGCAGCCGCAGCAGCCCCAGCCGCAGCAATCGTTCGGCTCCGGATTCCTCATCACAGCGGACGGCTATGTCGTCACGAACAACCACGTGATCAAAGACGGGACGACGATTACCGTAACCCTCAATGACGGCCGCGAATACCCCGCCGTGATCAAGGGAGCCGACCCGCGCACCGACCTCGCACTCCTCAAGATCGAGGAGAAAAACCTCCCCTTCCTCGTGTTCGGGGATTCGGACAGCCTGAAAATCGGCGAATGGGTCGTCGCGATCGGCAACCCGTTCGGCATCGGAGCGACTCTCACTGCAGGAATCGTCAGCGCGAAAGGACGCCAAGATCTCGGGATCGCATCCTATGAAGACTTCATCCAGACCGACGCGGCGATCAACCCCGGCAACTCGGGCGGCCCCCTCTTCAACCTTCAGGGCGAAGTGATCGGCGTCAATACGGCGATCTACACCCGGAGCGGCGGCTACATGGGCATCGGCCTTTCGATCCCAAGCCGCATGGCCCAAAGCGTGATCGACCAGATCATGGAAACCGGCAACGTAAAGCGCGCCTATCTCGGCATCGTCCTCCAGCCGGTCGATAAAGACCTCGCAAGCGCCCTCGAACTCGAAAACCAAGAAGGAGTCCTCATCTCGGACGTCGTCAAAGGGTCTCCTGCCGCCAAAGCAGGCGTTCAGCAAGGGGATATCATCCTCCAATATAACGATAAACCGGTGAAAACGGTGACGAAGCTGAGAAACGACATCGCGATGATGAATCCCGGCTCCGACATCAAACTCCAAATCCTCCGCAACAACAAGAAGCTGACTGTGACAGCCTCTCTAGGCTCGATGGACGGCGAAGTGATCACCGCCGAGCTGATCCAAAAACTCGGGATCGACATCGAAAACCTCACCCCTGATATCGCCTCCCGCCTCGGACTCAACGGCATGGCCGACGGGATCGCCATCACGCGGGTCAAACCCGGCTCTCCGGCCGCTCAAGCAGGCCTCCGGCCCGGCTTCCTCATCACCGGCGTCGCGGTCGACTGGAACAACCAAAAGGCTGTGAAAAACACGTCGGAATTCGAAGAGGCGGTTAAGGAAATGGGAAATAAAAAACACCTGATCCTGATCGTCCGCCACCAAAACTTCCAGCGCTACTACACGATCAAAATCAACTAATCGATAGAAAGTAGCCCGAGCCTCATGGCTCGGGCTTTCTTCGAATACAGGGCTCCGCCCTGCAACCCGGCAAAGGGCTGAACGCCCTTTGCAAACCCATATTGTAGGATCCCGAAGGACAAAAGTCCTTCGGTAGGGGTATGGGGACAACGTCCCCACTCTGCCTAGAAAGTGTATTTATCCGTCTGGTCGCTAAGTTCCGTGATCAGCTGGAGGATCCGATCCAAGACGACTTGCGCCTCATAGATCGACTCGTTCCGCTGAATCATTTTGTGGAGCGTTTCCCTTTCGGCTAGAAAGAGTTCGCCGCTGTCGAAATCGGCTTTTTTGCTCGGATGCTTGCGGATGAGGTTTTCGTAATCGTCGATCTGGTTGCGGATGTAGGCAAGCTCCGCTTCCCGCATTTCGTCGCTGAGGCGCTCGATCTGGGTCTTGAGCTTCTTCTCTTCTTTTTCCGCTAGCTGCAGCTTTTTTTGGAGAACGGCGATCTTTTGCTTCTGCTTGGTCGGCGGCAGTTCTTGGACGCTTGCCGTTGTGCGGATGCCGCAGGATGCCAAGAGGAGAAAAATTAGATAATTGAGCTTCACGATCCGTTACTGTTTTAAAGGGTCGACGAATGAGGCGAAATCGGGATCGCCTTTCATAGAGGCGAATTCCTCTTCGGAAAGAAGAGCGTTGAGGTCGAACCCGCCGTGCTGGGCAGCGGTCTGCAGCCAGCCGCCGGCCGGTTTCGCCTGTTTCAAAAACGCGAACGCCCGGGCGTTGCGGATTGCGACCTCCGCCGTCGGATACGTCTGGTAGCATTCGCTCGAAAGCTCCGCCACCGTAGGATAGTCTTTCTGCGTAGCCGCAAGCTTATGGAGAAGGCATAAAGCATCGTCCGCAAGATGCTTTTTGACGGGCAGGAGGAGTTCATAGGCCTCCTTGTGATGCCCCTCTTGCTCGTAGAGAAAGGCGAGGTACTGGGAAGCCGCCCCGGCAAGAAGCCCGCCCTCCCCCTTTTTCCTCACGTCTTCAAAAAGGCGCCGCGCTTCTTCCCGCTTCCCCTCTTTCAGAGCCGCTTCCCCTTCTATCAAAAGGCGCTTCATGTCGTCTTCACGGTCGCTTCGTGTCGCATAACGGCTCTTTCTCCACGAGTCGAAACTTTGGAAGGCGAAGAGGAAGAAGATCGCGCCGATGAGAAACGATTGCATCGTGAAGAAATAAAACGAAAGGAGCGCCGCGACCACTGCCCCGGTCAAAAGGGCCGCTTTGAACCCTTTCAGGCCAAACGCCGCCTCCAGCACGATCCGGAGAAGCTGCCCGCCGTCCAACGGAAGGACCGGAAGGAGATTGACGATCGTCCAAAAGAGATTGGCCATTTGGGTTGCCTTCAAAATGCCGAAAAGAAGAGGCGTTCCCGACCAATCGGCTTGGAGTAGGAGAGTCGCCAGCACATACAGGAAAAAACCGAAAAGCGGTCCGTTGAACGTGATCAAAAACTGCTGCCAGAAGCGGAGCTTCGGCCCTTCGAACGTCGTAAGGCCCCCGAGCGCGACGAGCTGGATTTGGGTTTTTTGTTTGAAGGCAACGGCCGTCAGAGCGTGGCCAAACTCATGGATCAGCACTGAAAAGAAGATGATCCCGACCCAAACGGCCATGCCTATGAAGCTGCCGGAAGAAAAATAGCCGATCATCGCGGCAAACAGCCAAAAGAAAGGGTGGATGGCGATTGGGATGCGCCCCGGGATGACAATCATATTTTCCTACGCTTGAGAGCTTCTTGGACCGCATGACCCATCTCGGCCGGGCTTTTCGTAATGACGGCGCCCGCTTTGCGGAACGCATCGTATTTTTGCTCAGCCGTCCCTTGGCCGCCCGAAATAATCGCCCCGGCATGCCCCATCCGCTTTCCCGGCGGCGCGGTGGCTCCGGCGATAAAGACGGCAATCGGCTTTTTCATGTGCTTGACCGCCCACTCTGCAGCTTGTTCTTCGGCGTCGCCGCCGATCTCCCCGATGAGGAGGACGACTTCGGTATGCGGGTCTTTTTCGAACTCTTGCAACACGTCGACGAAATTCGTTCCGTTCAGGGGATCTCCGCCGATCCCGACGCAAGTCGATTGTCCGAGTCCCAGCTGGCTCGTCTGCCAGACGGCTTCGTAGGTAAGGGTGCCCGAACGGGAGACGATCCCGACCGTCCCTTTTTTATGGATATAGCCCGGCATGATCCCGATCTTGCACTCGCCCGGCGTGATGAGTCCTGGGCAGTTCGGCCCGATCAGTCTTGAATGTTTGGATGCGGCCATCACTCGTTTCACCTCGAGCATGTCGCGGATCGGAACCCCTTCGGTGATGCAGACGATCAAAGGGATTTGGGCGTCCTCGGCCTCTAGGATCGCATCGGCGCAATAGGGAGCCGGCACGAAGATGAGAGTCGCATCCGGGTGGACTGTGGCTTTGGCCTCGGCCACCGTGTCAAAGACCGGCACGCCCAGAACCTCGTTCCCCCCTTTTCCGGGGGTCACTCCGCCGACAAGGTGCGTTCCGTATTCCTTGCACTGCTCGGCATGAAAGCGGCCGGCCTGCCCGGTGATCCCTTGAACGATGAGCTTCGTTTTCTTATTTACCAATATGGCCATACCCCTACCTCTTCGACGCCTGGACCGCGAGTTCGGCCCCGGCCCGTAAGTTATCCGCAGTCGCGATCTTCAAATGGCTCTCTTTGAAAAGCCTCTTGCCCTCCTCGACGTTCGTCCCTTCGAGACGCACCACGATCGGCACCTTGACGTGCTGCTCTTTTGCGGCGAAAATCACCCCTTCGGCAATCGTCGCGCAGTTCATGATCCCCCCGAAAATATTGACGAAGATCGCTTTCACTTTCGGATCGGAGAGGATGATCCTAAACCCTTCCGCCACTTTCTCTTTCGTCGCGCCGCCGCCGACGTCGAGGAAGTTAGCCGGCGAGCCGCCGCAGAGTTGAATGATGTCCATCGTCGCCATCGCAAGCCCCGCTCCGTTCACCATGCACCCGATCGTCCCGTGCATCGCGATATAAGCAAGATCGAATTCCTTCGCCGCCGCCTCTTGCGGCGAAACTTGGGTCGGGTCGTAGCAGGCAACGATCTCCGGTTGGCGGAAGAGGGCGTTGTCGTCGATGCTAAGCTTCGCATCCAGCGCCAAAATCTCTCCCTGGACTGTTTTGATCAGAGGGTTGATTTCGAGAAGCGAGGCGTCCGTTTCAATGAAGCATTTGGCAAGGCCCGACGCGATCTGCGCCCCCCTCTTCGCCTCTTCCCCGCTCCATCCCATGAACTTGCAGAGACGTAAAATTTGGTAGGAGCGGAGCTTGCCGTCGAAGCCGAACGGCATCTTCAATATCTTTTCGGGCGTTTTATGGGCGATCTCCTCGATCTCCACCCCGCCTTCCGGAGAAGCGATGAGGACCGGGGCCGCGCGCCCCCGATCAATGGCCGCGCCGATATAGTATTCTTTGGCGATGTCTGCCGGCTTGGAAATCAATACGAGATTCGCCACGACCCCTTCCGGGCCGGTCTGCTGGTTGACCATCTTCATTCCGATCAAAGCCTTAGCGACCTGGACGATCTCGGCGCGCGATTTGGCAAATTTCACTCCGCCCGCTTTTCCGCGCCCGCCCGCATGGACCTGGATTTTCAAGACCGCCTTTTCCAAATGAAGATCCGCCGCTACCTTTTCCGCTTCCTCAACCGAGCCAGCGACTCCGAACTCCGGAATGGGAATCCCATAGCGCTTTAAAATTTTTTTTGCCTGGAATTCGTGCAGGTTCATCCCATTCCCTCCGAAATGACTCATATGTTACAATACCTTGTATGCTGAAATTTTTCAAAAAACTACTCTCCCCTTTCTCAAAAATTAAGTCTGCGCTCGGCCAAAAGATCCGGGCCCTCTTCTCGAAAAAGCTCGACGAAGCCACCCTTTCCCAGCTCGAACAGCTCTTTTACGAAGCCGATCTTGGGGCTGCCATGGCGGCGGAACTTGTTGAAAAACTCCAATCCCACGCGAAGAAAAATCCCGATCCCGACACGTTCCTCGCCGCGGTGAAAGAGGAGCTGCTGAAGGTGTTTCCTAAAGAGGCCGAGGAAAAGCGGCTTGCTTCTCCCCACGTAATCCTCATCGTCGGAATCAACGGCTCGGGCAAAACGACCACCATCGCAAAGCTCGCGCGCCACTACAAAGAGAGCGGGAAAAGCGTCCTCATCGCCGCCGGAGACACTTTCCGCGCCGCCGCGATCGAGCAATTGGAAACCTGGGCCAAACGGATAGAAGTCCCGATCGTAAAATCGAAGCCGGGCGCCGATCCGTCAGCTGTCGCCTTCGACGCGATTGCGTCGGCGAAGGCAAAATCGGCCGACATCGTTCTCATCGACACGGCGGGAAGGCTCCAAACGAAAACCGACCTCATGCAAGAGCTGGCCAAAGTGCGCCGCATCTGCCAAAAGCAACTTCCCGACGCTCCGCACGAAACGCTCCTCGTCCTCGATGCGACGATCGGGCAAAACGCGCTTGACGCAGCTCGAATCTTCCACCAGTTCACCCCTATCACCGGCATCGTCTTGGCCAAACTCGACGGCTCGGCGAAAGGGGGGATTGCGGTGGCAATCCAAAAAGAACTCAAAATCCCGATCCGCTGGGTCGGCCTCGGGGAGCAAGAGACGGATCTTGTCCCATTCGACCCCGAGCGATACATAGACGCTCTTCTCGGCATCCCCTCGCGCGAGTAACGCTGCAACTTTCACATAGACTTTCACAGTTGCATCGCCTGCCGCAAAACGGAGACGCCGCACGCTTCAGAAACTCATTTTAGGAGAACCAGATGAGCATTGAATCCCAAAAAACGCCTAGTCTATTAGGCCTTACATTGCATTCCATGGACGAAAAAAGTCTAGCCCGGCCCGATGCTTGCGCCGATCAACCAAGCTGGGTGATTGAACTGATAAATCATTCGTCTCATAGAGAACTACAACCATTTGAAAACACGCAGTTTTTTCAAAATTTTTTAAACAGAATCGAGATAAACAACTCAGAACCAAGAAAAATCTATGCATTATTCAGAGAACACTGCAAATCACAAACAAGAATAAACACACACGAAGACAATCTTGAAGACTTAGATTTCATTTCTTCAAAACCCTATTTATTTCCCAATCTAACAGTGCTTCACATGAAAAATCCTAGTGTCTGGACCGTGTCTTCGATTGCCAAGTTCCCAAAATTGTCCGCCATATCCATTCCGCTCTCGGTTGACTACCCAAAAGATTTTCCGAAAGAATTAGCCGATCATATACGCGAGGCGCGCATACTCGTATTTCAAACCGAAACCGATGCATGACCCGGAACCTATGGTTCCGATTCCTGACTCTTCCCGGTATACAAGAAAACCGAAAATCGACTGAAGCTTTTGGCCCCTATGCAGAATTTTAATAATTCTTTTCAGGTTAAGCGCTTTGTGTTAGTCTCTTCGTCTATTCGGTTTTTTCATGCGCAGCCTTCATCCTTGGCCTACATTCCCACGCGACCTGGAGCCTCCGGCGGCCCGCTCGCTTTCTCTTTTATTCGTACTGCAGGAATTCCTCTCTTCGTGCCAAGCTCTGCAGCGGCTCGAACACGCAGCCCCCGAAGAAATCCATGGAGCCGCCGCGCAATTAGAGCAGCTCCTCCTCTCCTCGCTGGATAACCCCTTCTCGCAAAAGGGGGGCGCCCTGGACAAACTTTGCTTTTATTGCGAGATTTTGCTACAAGGCTCGAAAGTCGGGGAAGAGACGATCCTCATTGTCTTGGAAGAAATGCGGAATGCCGTGATGAAAATCCGATCGAAGATCCTCTTTTGGAAAAAGAAAGTGCCTGCGCGCGAAGAGATCCATTCCGAATTCGCCGAGCTCTATCAAAAGCTCCGCTTGAAAATCGCCTCGTTTTTTTCATCGCTTCTCCCCTTCTTGAAAGAGTCGCGCACGGACGAAAACGTCCTTCTCTATCTCGTCGAACGGAGGAGCGATTTCAACCTCTTTCTCGGCCCGAAAACCATCGAAAACCTGCTCAACGGCTTTTTCCCCTCCGGACCGCATGAACTCCGCGCAACGATCTGCGAAGGTTATACCCGCCGCGGATTCCAAGCCTTTTACGCGCAGCAAGAACCTCTTTTGGACGCTCTTGAATGGGAGACGAGCGGATGTCTTTCCCAATCCCTAATGCACTAAGCCTTATCCGAAGCGCCCTCCTTCTTCTAAAAGAAGAACCGGCGGTTTTGGCATCCCCTGAAGACGCAGCCTATTTCCGCGCGCGGAAAGAAAAGCCGATTCCTCCAGTCCTCCCTCCCGAGCCGGTCCGGGCGGCGCTTCCTAAACCGGCCCCTCCCGCTCCGCGTCCCGTATCGCCGCCCCCGGCGCCGGAGCCGGCCGCCCTCGCCCCTCCCGTTCAGGAAATCAAGGTTGCAGAATCCGTGCCGATCAAAGAAGCGGCTCCCGCCAAATCGGTTTCCGCGATGCGGAAGGTCTTGGAAAAAATCGCGCCCGAGCTTGCGATACTCGATGCCGTTCCGGACGATACGGCGGCCAAGCAGATCGCAAACCGCTGGAAGACGAAAAACCAGGCGGCCCCCGTCTCCATTTTAGCAGGCGGGGAACTCCCGCAGCACAAGGCGCTCTTACACGAGATCGCAGTAGCCATCGACGTCTATTTCGGCCCGGCGCGCCTCATCGAAGCCGACCCGATCGAAAAAGAAAAGCAGTGGAACCAGTTTTTGGCCTCCCAAGGACTGCGCCTGGTCGTCGTCTGCGACTCGACCCTTTGGCAGCTGCAGAACCTCAGGCAATTTTACAAAGAGACGCCGGCGAGCGGCTCGAGAACGTTATCCGACACGCCTCTTTTCCTCCTGCCGGACCTTTCCCTCTATTTAAAAGACCCGCTCCTCAAACGGTCCCTTTGGAAAGCGATATGTACGAAGCTTTCGTAGAGGTTCTTCTCGACCAAAATCTCTCTAAGCGGCTCGACTACGGCGTCCCGGCGGGCTGGAGCGGCCGGATCGAGCCGGGGATGCGAGTCGAAGTGCCTCTGAAAAACGTCTTGAAAAAAGCAACCGTCGTCCAGGTCAAGAAAACCTCCGCATATCCGAACGTCCGCCCAATCGCCCGCCTCCTTTCCGAATCGGCCGAACTCTCTGAAGCGCAATGGAAGCTCGCCCACTGGATGGCCCGCTATTACGCGGCGCCCCTCCAGCGGGTGCTCAAATGCTTCATCCCCCCGAATGTGCGGCAAGGGGTGCGGGCGAAAACGCATGTTTTTTTGTCCCTTGGCACGACCCATGAAGAAGCGTTGAAGGCGTGCGAATCGCTCCGGACCGCCGACCCGGAGGAGGCGCACGCCTTAGAGATCCTCTTGAACAGCAAAAAGGGGTGCTTTTCTAAAGATCTCGAAGAGACGGTTTCCAAGAGGGCAATCCTCAGGCTCGTGAAAAAAAAGATCCTTAAAATCGATAAAATACCGGCTTCTTCCGACCTTCTTTTGGAAGAGGAGTTTTTCCCCACGCTTCCGAAAACGCTCAATCCCGAGCAAGAGGCGTGCCTCGATGCGATCCGAGGCTCCCTCAACGACAACAAATTCGCCGCGCACCTGATCCACGGCGTCACGGGAAGCGGAAAAACCGAAGTCTACCTCCAGGCGATCCAAGCCGCTCTGGAACTCGGCAAAAGCGCCCTCCTCCTCGTCCCCGAAATCTCCCTGACCTCCCAAACGATCGAACGGTTCCGCTCCCGCTTTTCCGAACCGATCGCCGTGCTGCACCATAAGCGGAGCCTCGGGGAAAGGAGCCTTGCGATGGACGGGCTGCGCTCAGGGAAGATTCGGATCGCGGTCGGCGCGCGCTCCGCCGTTTTCGCTCCGATGAAAAACCTCGGCCTCATCATCGTCGACGAAGAGCACGACGCCTCCTATAAACAGGGCGAGGAGCCTCCCTTTTACCACGCCCGCAACGTCGCCGTCATGCGGGCTCATTTAGAGCAAGCGGCGGTCGCTCTCGGCAGCGCAACCCCTTCGATCGAGTCGCGCTACAACGCCGATCTCGGAAAATACAAGCTCCACCGACTAAACCAACGAGCCACCCAGGCCAAACTGCCGAAAGTGACGATCGTCGATATGGTTCGGGAGCTGGACAGAAACCGGGGTTTTACCCACTTTTCCGAAACGCTCCTCAATGGGATCAAATCCCGGCTGCAGGCGGGAGAGCAAACGCTTCTCTTCCTCAACCGGCGCGGCTACCACCGCCTCCAAACTTGCGCAGCCTGCCGCGAAACGGTCAAATGCCCCCATTGCGACTTGGGGCTGACGTTCCATAAGGAAGCCGACCTCCTTCGATGCCACCTCTGCGGGTTTGCCCAAAAAGCGCTCCGCTCTTGCCCTGCGTGCGGAGCCTCCGAATCGCTCCAATTCAAAGGATTCGGCACCGAACACGCCGAGCGGTCGCTCCACGCCATTTTCCCCGAGGTGCGCACGCTGCGGATGGACCGGGATACGACCCAAAAAAAAGACAGCCATGAAGAAATCTTCAAACAATTCCGCGCCCATAAAGCCGATGTGCTGATCGGGACTCAGATGATCGCAAAAGGGTTCCACTTCCCTTCCGTCACCCTGGTCGGGGTCCTGAATGCCGACGCCTCCTTAACCATTCCCGACTTCCGCTCCGCCGAATCGGCGTTCCAGCTCCTTACGCAAGTCGCCGGCCGCTCGGGCCGCTCCGACCTTCCGGGGGAAGTGATCCTCCAGACCTTCTTGCCGGACCATCCGGTTCTAAAACTTGCGAGCGTTCAAGACTACGACGCCTTTTACGCCGCCGAGATCGAAGAGAGGCGGATGTTCGGATTCCCGCCATTCACCCACCTGGTGAAATGCCTTTTCCTAGCGGACACCCAAGGAGAGGCCGAATCGGCCGCAGCCGCAGCCCACGCTTTCGTCTCCAAGGCCCTTCCCGAATCAGCCCAAGCCCTCCCCCCCGGTCCATCGGGCTATCCCAAAATTAAAGATGAGTACCGGTTCCAATTCCTGATCAAGACTGCAAAAATCGACCCTTTGATCCCAATATTGGCTGCGATCCCCTCGGGATCCGCCCAAGTAAAAGTGGATATCGATCCAATCTCCACATTCTTTTAAAACCAAACACAATTTCCTAAATATTAATTCCAATATATTGTACAATTAACGAAACAAAAAAAAACGAGATTCACATGTCATCCAATATTCCACCTATACAGATTGATGCCCTGGACGCTTTGTCCCGTTCAGGAACTCCAATAACCCCGGACGATTCGATCGAGGAGCGCGTCAGTTCCGCCGCCGGCACTGTACTGCCGCCGCTGCCATCCGAATCGGCCAGCAGCTCAACATTTCTCTCCGCCAATTCCGGCTATTGGATTCAACCGATTTGCTCTTCCGGTTCGCACTCCGCAATTGGAAGCGAACTCCCGATTCATCAAAAAAAACGAAAACAGGATTCGCCGCCTATAACCGTTCAAAAAGCCTGTCCTCCCACTCCGATGAAAAAATCGCGGATTCCTTTGGAGCACCGGATGCCATTTATCCGAAATGCGGAGGCGGTCGGAGCAAAAATCTTTGCAGGAAGGCCGTTTTCCCTAGAAATTGGAAAAGAAGCGGTTCAGGTGCTCCGCGTAGAGAAATTCCTGGGCAGCGGTAATTATTGCGAAGCCTATCTCGTTCACACCAACTTGGGTCCGCGTGTGTTGAAAATCCCGGGAGAGCGGCTCAAAAACATGGGCGATTTAGGGATCGCGAGCTACTTGAGCAATTTGCTTCTCGTCTATAAGCAATTCAAACAGATTTTGGAAAACGAGGTTTTTGCCGGCCGGGTCGCTGAATTCGATGACTTGAACCCATTTTTGGATGTGGACGACAAGGAGATCACTCCCCAGTGGGCGATGAAGCATCTGACTAACGGATGCCACCTTGTCGAATACATCCCGGAGTCTTATCCGGTCGATGAGAGAACCGGCTCGTTAGATCCGAAGGCAGAGGATTATGAAAAGCTAAACGATGCCGATACACAGCTTGCGTTTATGTTCCGGGCCGCTTTAGGAGCCTATCCGCCGCTCCAAGACAGTCAAGGGCGGAGCCTTTCGGTCGATTTGCAAAAAGACAACGTTCGCTTGGATCCAGGTGGTATTCTGGTTCTCACCGACCCGGCGATGCCGGACGACGAGGACATCCTGACCCTTCTCGACAAATTCCTAAAGACCTTCGCCCCGGTAGAGTCGGAAAGATACAGGAACCTAGACCCGCGGTAATTACGCTTCGTCTTTCCAGCGGTTCTGGATCGATTTCCGATACACCGCTTTATAGATGGCTGCGACGGCGACTAGGGAATAGATGAACCGATCGCCCGTCTCGTTTTCAACGAAAAAGTGGATCATGTTGACGTCGAAAAGACCGACGAATCCCCAGTTGATTGCCCCGATGAAGAGCAATACGGTTGCGGCGATATCTAATTTTTTCATAGGCAGAGTCCTTTCCTTGGAGTTGCTTTCATTTCCTAACCACAAAACGGAGCGCGAGACAAATCACTCGTCTTGCGCTTCGAAATGGGTTTTCCATCTTCCGGTTGTGAAATAGATGATTTTGAAAATGCCGGCGGTGCCGATCAGCATATAAACCAACCGGTCTACGGTCGCATTTTCAAAAAACAAATCCACTAGGTCGATGTCGAACAGGCCTACGAGGCCCCAATTCAACGCCCCGATTAGAACCAGGACCATCGCCGCTATATCAATTTTCGTCATGAAAGCACCCTCGTTGTTTGGGGAAAGTTGCGTTTAATTTTTTCCTTATCACATCCTTTCTTTTTTTGTCAGCATCTTATAAAATCCGTTCAAAAACTTTGGTCTGACATGAGAGCCAATTGCAAAACTCCCCGACCCGGCAAAACCGCCCTTTTCCGGCTATACTGCGCGCGGATAGGTTTGAAAGATTTGGACTCTGCGAGACACACGGGGTCCCCACCGATGCATCATCGGAAGGGGTGTGAAAGCCAAATCGAAGCGAAGCACTCTGACCGACGAGGCCCTGCCCCAAGTGGGCAGGGTGAGGAGGCTGCGGAAACACGAGAAGGTCCAGTGGACCTTCTCAGTGCGGAGCAGGTGCAGCGCCTTTGGCGCAAACCGGCCCGAAGGGATCGATTTGGCGAAGTCGCAGCCAGTCCAAATCTTTCAAACCTATCCGCGCGCAGTATCTTTGCGTCCTCGCTCCTCAACCAACCCACTAGGGGGTGTTCTCGTCGCGAGAACCCTGGCAGCAAGGCTGCCACTCGCAAATGGCCGCAAAATCATCGATTTTTCTGGCGCCGGGAGTTTGGCAACTGGCTCATAAAAAAAACGATTCCCCTTCTCGCGGCTCTTTCCCTCCTGCAATCCTGCTCTGTGATCATGGCGGCGGACAAAGGAGGAACAGATATCGAACGGGTACAGCTGGCCAGGAGCAAATTGGAACTCATCGCCCTCGGAGGCGAGCCGATCGCCTATTCGCAAAACGAACAGGGAGAGACGGTTGAAACCTACCGGATGATGAAAGAGCGGGGATCGGCCGCGCGCGCCTTCATGCACGGGCTATTAGATCTCAGCACAGCCTTTCTCTGGGAGCTTGCCGGCACTCCGATCGAAAGCGCCCTCGACGAGAAAAAATACTTTTCCCTGAAAGTCACGTTCGATAAAGACGAACAGATCAAGAAAATGGAACTGTATTAAACAATGGGGACGTTGTCCCCATACCTCTACCGAAGGACGACAGTCCTTCGGCATCCTGTATTTTGGGTTTGCAAAGGGCTTGAAGCCCTTTGCCGGGTTACAGGGCGGAGCCCTGTTCATTTTGCCTCGTGCAAAACACTTCGGCAAGCCGGCGGACGTCGGCCATGATTTCTCCGAAGATCTCGAAGCCGATGGTCTGCTGGGCGTCGGTGACGGCTTTGTCCGGATCGGGGTGGATTTCGAGGACGATGCCGTCCGCTCCGGCGGCGATTGCAGCGCGCGCCATGGGGGCGACAAGGGAGCGGCGCCCGGTTCCGTGGCTCGGGTCGGCGACGACGGGAAGATGGGTCATCTCTTTGAGCGCCGGGATTGCGTTGAGGTCGAGCGTGTTGCGGGTATAGGTCTCGAAGGTTCTGATGCCTCGTTCGCAGAGGATCACGTTCGGGTTGCCTCCGCTGACGATGTATTCGGCGGCGTGGAGAAGATCTTGGTAGGTGGCGGCGAAGCCCCGCTTGAGTAGAATCGGGTTTTTCACCTTGGCCAGGGCTTTCAAGAGTTCGAAATTGTGCATATTCCTGGCTCCGACTTGCAGGATGTCGATGTGGGGCGCGGCGGCGGCGATGCTGTCAAAGTCGAGCACTTCCGTTACCGTGACTAGGCCGTATTTTTTCCCTGCGGCGGCGAGAAGTTTTACCCCCTCTTCGCCCATCCCTTGAAACTCATACGGGGAGGTGCGCGGTTTGAACGCCCCGCCGCGAAGCGCTTTTGCTCCATGCTCTTTGGCCGCTTTCGCACAGGCGTCCATTTGCGCCTCGGATTCGACCGAACAGGGGCCTGCGATCACGAAAGGCTCTTCCCCTTCGCCGATTTTGACCCCTTTGATCTCGATCACCGTCCGGTCGGACCGGGAGTGGATGCTGGCGAGCTTTTGCTTATCCTTCACTTGGACAACCCGCTTCACGCCGGGAAGGGCGTCGAAGAGCTCTTGGCGCACTAAGGAATCGGTTCCCCTGACGACCGCCAAGCGGCCCGGTCCATGAAGGGTCGTCTCCAGTCCCATGCGGGCGAGCCGCTCCTGGAGTTTGGGCGCGTCCGCTTCGGTTTCAAGTTCTAAAATCATAGACCCTCTCTGGTTGTTCGACAAAATATGAGCCGACGACGAATGCGTCGGCGATTTTTAATATCTCTTGCGCCGTTTGGGGATCGGCGACCCCGAAGCCGACCGCGACCGGAAGCGGCGAGGCGGCCCGGATTTGGGCGATCTTTTCCGGTAAATCAGTGGGAAGGCCGGCTCTCGCTCCCGTAGTCCCCTTCCGGCAAGCGTAGTAGAGAAAGCCGCTGCCTGCCTTTGCGATCTCTTCGATCCGTTTTGGGGGAGTCGAAGGGGCGATGACGAAGATCGGATCCAAACCGGACGCTTTGCAAAGAGCGGCGTAATCGGATGCTTCTTCTAGGGGCAGGTCGACCGCCAGCACACCGTCGGCGCCGGCCCGTTTCGCCTCGGCCAAGAACCCGGCCAATTCCTTTTGGATCGGATTGAAATAGGTAAACAGGACGATCGGCGCTTCCGTTTCTCGGCGTAAGCGCTGGACGAGTCCGAGAACCGTTTTGACGTCGGTCTTGGCTTTTAAAGCCCGATCCATCGCTTGCTGGATCACAGGCCCGTCGGCAACCGGATCGGAAAAGGGGATGCCCACTTCGAGAAGGTCTACCCCGCCATCCAGGAGGGTGCGGAATTTTTGGAGCGAGTCGCCGTCGCCCGCAGTCAAATAGCCGATGAAGAGCTTTTCTTTTTCTTTGAATTTTTTAGCGATTCGAGACATGAGATAAATCCTTTTCGCCCCGGCCTGACAAGTTCAGGAGGACGACTGTTTCTTTGGGAAGGGTTTTTGCGATCCGGATCAAGAATCCAAGCGCATGCGAGGATTCGAGCGCTGGGATGATCCCTTCTGTGCGGGCGAGGAGGCGGAATGCTGCGAGAGCTTCCGTATCGCTGCATGTTTCATAGCGGGCCCTTTTCGCGAGATAAAGCGCCGCGTGCTGGGGTCCTACGGCCGGATAATCGAGTCCCGCCGAAACCGAATGGGTCGGGACGACTTGCCCCCCTTCGTCTTGGAGGACGTACGTGTAGCTGCCGTGGAGCACCCCGGGGCTTCCGCCGGAAAAGCGGGCCGCGTGATTCCCTAAAGCAGCACCTTTCCCTCCGGCTTCGACGCCGATGAGAGCGACATCCGGCTCGCCGATGTAGGCGGAAAAAAGGCCGATCGCATTCGAGCCGCCGCCGACACAGGCGATGCAAACGTCGGGATCGCGCCCGATCCTCTGGCGGAGCTGCTCTTTCGCTTCGCGCCCGATGCATGCTTGGAACTGGGCGACCATCGCAGGAAAGGGGTGGGGTCCGAGGGCCGAGCCGAGGCAGTAGTGGGTCGATTCGTAACTTGAAGCCCAGTCGCGGAGCGCCTCGTTCACCGCGTCCTTCAGGGTTGCGGAGCCCCCTTCCACCGACACGATTTTCGCTCCGAGAAGTTCCATTTTTAACACGTTCGGCGCTTGCCTTTCGATGTCGACGCGCCCCATGTAGACGACGCATTCAAGGCCGAGGAGCGCGCAGGCGGTCGCAGTGGCAACTCCGTGCTGTCCGGCTCCCGTCTCAGCGATCACCCGCGTTTTTCCCATCCGTTTCGCAAGGAGGCACTGGCCGATCGCGTTATTGATCTTGTGGGCGCCCGTGTGAAGAAGGTCTTCCCGCTTCAAGAAGATCCGGGGGCCGCCGATCGCAGCCGAAAAGTTGGGGATCTCGGTGAGCGCGGTCGGCCGTCCGGCATAGGTGCGAAGAAGATGCAGATATTCTTCTTGGAACGCGGGCGATTGGACGATCGTTTCAAACGCATGGGCGAGTTCTTTGACCGGCTGCACCAAAAGCTCTGGCACGTACATCCCGCCGAAGGGGCCAAAGCGGCCCGGGCGGACTTTTTCGATGAACGCTTTGATTTTTTCGACCGATTTGACTCCGGGGCTGATTTCAACCCCGGAAGAGAGATCTACCCCGAAGGGGCGGTGCGTTTCGATTTGTTTTCCGACATTTTCCGCGGACAACTTTCCGGCTATGAAAAAGCGGAAAGGCCCAGGGTCTTGATGGATTTTTTCAAAGAGGAGAAAGTCCGTGTCCGGGTCGAGATTTTCCGGCAAAGGGCCTCCGTCGGCGACATAGATTTTCCGCATCGGCAGATGCACGCACGCCTTCCTTGGGCTATCCCCATGGAGCTGGACGGTTTTCAAGTCGAGAGCCTTTGCGATCGAAAGGATCTCTTCGATCGTCTCGTCGGCAAAAACGCCAACCGGTTCGCCCCCCGCTTCCCGAACCGCCTCGGCGATCCGTTTGGCTGTTTCCAGGTCGATTTTCCTTATCGACAGGTCGGAGAAGAGAAGGCCGATATAATCGGCGCCGAGCTTCACCGCTTCGCGGGCTGTTTCAGGATCTTTGAGTCCACAGATTTTTATGCGCATGACCGGCTCCGGATGTTAGAAAGGAACCGGATCGCGTCATCGGAACGGGTCAGCGCCTCCCCGATGAGAAGAGCCCGGTACCCGATGGAAAAGAGATGGGCCGCCCCTTCTTTCGAAGAGATGCCCGACGCTGCAACGGGGATTGAGCCCGTTGGAATTTTCGAGACGAAGGCCGCGTGAAGTTCGGGGTGCATCGAAAAATCGGTCAGATTTCTCTGATTGACTCCGATGATTTTCGCTCCCTTAAAATAGCGTAAG
>Ga0169931_10005069_pt1 | contig 20250 bp, 18 predicted proteins | sample Kivu_15m_20L_FD_129675 | JGI IMG/M metagenome (GOLD analysis project Ga0169931, IMG submission 129675) | Freshwater microbial communities from Lake Kivu, Western Province, Rwanda to study Microbial Dark Matter (Phase II) - Kivu_15m_20L... | ecosystem: Environmental > Aquatic > Freshwater > Lake... | reverse complement strand
TCGTCGGATCAAATTCTTCCGCCGCAGCGCTCAGCGCCGAAACTACCCGGCCGATTTCCATGCGCGTGAAGCTCACATTCGGCAGGATGATCTCCTCCAGTTTTCGCGCCAGCGGCGCACCGGCGTTCACCCCGGCGGTGGATGGCAGTCTCTCCTGAAACACCTCCGGCCGCTGCCAACTGCGGTCCACTTCCGCCAGCAACTGACCCCGGGTCTGCATGCGTTGAGCGCCCGGGTTGCGTGCTTTCTCCGCCTCCATGCGAGCGAGGAATCGCGCCGCCTCGTGGTGATCGGGTTGCCGGTCGAGCACTTGCCGAAAACTGACCTCCGCCGCAGCCCGGTCACCGGCCAAATACTGACTGCGGCCGCGTTCGACCAATCGTGCCAGTGTCGGCTCAGCCGAGGGCGGTGCGGGCAGTCTCACATTTGCGGCCTCTTGTTCGTGCTGCGCCTGCTCACGGCGAAGTTCGTCGATCAATCCCTGCGTCAGTGGGTTCATGGGCAGGTCCGCAACCGCCGCAGCCAGCACCGCCGCTGCTTCACGCCGGCGACCGTCGCGCGCGAGTTGCCGGGCTTCCTGTTGCCGATCCATCGCGGCAGTCATCAGGCGCCGCAGCCGTTCACCTTCCTCGCGGGCAATCGCTTCGGCGTCAGCGTCCACGATTTCCAGATTTAGTCCGGCCGGCATCGCGGTCGGCACCCCGGCCGTTTCCTCCAGCAGCCGCCGCACCACGGGATCGCCGGGTGAAAGGCGGTTCAACTCTTCCAGATGCGCCCGGGCAGTCTGGCTGTCGCCCGCATCCCGCGCGCGCAGCGCCTCCGCCATCAGGCGGATTTTTGTCTCCGTGTTGCTCTGGGCGGACAACGGCCGCCAGCCCGCGAGTGACAGCCCCACCAGCAACACCAGCAGGAAGGGCCACGATTTTTTGCCGACGGAATTCATGTCGTTCGGTTCAGGGGGCTACGGAGCGGGTGTCGCGATCTCCGGCTCGAGGCTTATTCGGACCGGCAGTGATGAATCGGACGTCATCGTTGTAAGGTCCACGGCGGGGGGAGCGAGCCGGATTTTTTCCAACCGGTAATGTTGCCCGCTCAAGGTCAGCTCCTGTCCCTCGGTGAGTCTGTATTCCCGTCCCGCGCGGTCGCGGAGCCGAGCTTGCAACCGCACTCCCCACGCCGGCCGCCCTTCATGCAGGACGGTCTCCCGGCCGGTCCGCTGATCGCGCACCACCGCCTCGGCCACGCGCTCGTTCACCGCCATGCTCTCGGGAAGATTCACGCTCCTGTGCTCCACCGCGAAACGAATGATCCGCAAGCCGAGCTGCGGGACGTCGCGCCCGGCGCCGGCCAGCAGCGTCTCGCCGCTTTCAAGATTTTCGAAGACACCCAAAAATCCGCCCTCTCCGCCCACATAGCCCGTCAGCCGCAGTGGAAATTCATCCCGCCCGACCGCCACCAACACCAAGCCCGCCGTGACCACCCGCTCGGCAACCCTCTCCTCGACCATTTGCTCTTCGGCGACCGTGAATTTTCCCGTCGCGGGATCATAATGAATTTCCGGCGGCGTGAAGACTTCGTATTTCCAGCCGGGTCCCTTTGATTGCGTCCGCGGCGCCGGCCACTCCCCGGCTCTGGGCTCACTCAACGCCGCCAACACCGGTTTCGCGCCCCTCGGCATCGCCGCAACGCTCACGTTAAGACCACGGCCGCCATCAAGCAGGCGCATCACCGAAATTCCCGATCCGGCCAGGGCGGCGACAAAGAAAAGCTGCGCGATGGAAAACTTCATTTTCTGTCCTCCGCTCTGGCGCCATTTAGCACGGCGTGCTCCACAGTGACCGTGAACTTGCTGTGGCGTGCGCCCAAGACCGGCGTGGGCGTGACGTCGGCAGATGATGGCGTCCACCCGCCGGCCCCCGGTTTCATCCCCGGTGACGGCTCGGCCAGCGGTTCCACTTCGACCAGCCGAACGCTGAGCGGCAGCTCCAGCACCGCCAGCCGGCTCAGGAATGAGCGCAGCACCCGGGTGTCACCCGTGAAAACGGTCCGGTAAGCCTGCGCCCTCATTGCCGGATCACGGCGCAGCGACCAGCGTGAATCCACCGCGAAAAAGTCCGCCGCAACGCCGGTCTGCGTCCGCCCAACGCGCTCCGCCTCCAGCGGCTCCCTTTGCACCGCCAGCAGGCTCGTCGGACTTGCCTCACAAAGCGTTTCGACCAGCCGTTGGACGACCATTTGCTGCCGATGCACCGTCGCAATCAGACGTTCTTCCGGCCCGGTCTGCCGATGACTGGAAAAGCCGAAATACTCGTCCGCTTGCAGCCCGACCCCGGCCGCTTCCGCCGTCTTGCGCAGAGAGTCGATCATCGCCGCCAATTCGAAAAATGCCGCCGCCCGGTCCGGCGGCCGCGGCTTCGCCTCGGTCTCCGGTCCGTGCCACTTCGCGGCCAGCATCGCCAACTGCCGTGCGGCCGAGGTCTTCTTCGCCTGCAACAGCGCGGATGTGTCCTCGGTCGCAGCCGCCTCACCTTCCGTCAACATCCGCCATTCGTAGCGCTTGCTCGTCAGTTGTCGTTCGGCGCTCCCGGCCGCATCGATCGTCCGCAGTGTCCACCACAAGCCGGCGCCAAACAGGAGCACCATGCCGCTCATGAGGAGGAGAAACCGCGGATGATGTGGCCGGAGATTCATGTCGTGGCTCAGAGCGGCCCTCCCGGCTCAATCATCAGGGTGACATCGAAACGCAAAATGCCCGGTTGGGTGGCGTCGAAGCGCTCGTCCTCAATCGCGGCGACAAACCGGCTCTCGCGGAATTTCGCCAATAACCGGCGCACCCGGGCGTTCGCCTCCGGGCTTACCTTCGCGAGCGGATTGCGAGTATCCAACAAGCGTCCGCTGATTGCCAGCCGCAACGGCGCATCCGGCGCGCCCGCCATCATCATGCTCCCAGGCGGCAACTGCTCCAGTTGCAGCCGGTCAAGCCACACGTCCTCAACGGCAATGAGCGCCGACTGCAGCTCGGCGAAAAAATCCAGCCAGGCTGACTTCGCCTGCACGAGCCGGATGAGTAGTGCACCTTCGTCCTGCATGCGCTCCAATTCGGCCAGGATCTGCGCGTTCACGGCTGCCTGTGCCCGCAGTGGCCGCATTGCCCGCTCCAGCCGATCGGCTTCCTGTTTGGCCGCCTGGCGGCGCCCCGTCGCTTCCCACAGCGGCAGAACCAGTGCTAGTATCAACAGCGCCGCGCCCGCCAGCCACCACCCTTGCGCACGGCGCAATGCCCCGGCCTCGCTCCATTGCGGCGGAAGCAGATTCGGCGTGCGTCCTTCCGTCCGGGTAGCGGCGGCCGCCAGACCCGCGAGCACCGGCAGGTAAACGCCCGCCTTGTCCGCCCCGTCCGCTTTTGCAGTCGCCGCCAGTTGCACGCCGTGCGGCACCCCCACAAGGTCCACCGGCAGCCCGAGTTTGTCGCGCAACGCTGCGATCAATCCCGGCGTCTGCGCCCCGCCGCCGGCAAGCTGCACCGCCGCCGGCCGCACAGCTCCCGGTTGCTGCGCGTGGGCCGCCAGTGCCCGCGCGAGTTCGAGGCTCAGCCGCAAATTGAAATTGGCGGTTGCACGCTCCACTGCGTCCCGCACCGGCGAGTCCGCCGCCACACCCGCATCGCCGCCAAATACCTGGCGCTTTGCCGCCTCCGCCGCCACCGGACCGATTCTTTGCTCATCCGCCACCGCTTGCGTTATCGCCTGAGCCCCGAATGTCAGCGTCCGCAGATAAAAACGCCCGCCGATGACAAACAGCAGTTGGGTCGAGCGCGCGCCGATGTCCACCCACAGCGTGTCCGCCGGACCGTGCCCGGAGCCGAGCCGCCTCGCCTCCAGCAAAGCCAGTCCTGCCGGCAGCACCTGCACGGGTCGAAAATCCGCCGCGCTCACCACCCGGCAAAGCGCGGTCAGCTCGGCCGTCTTCACCGCCGCCAGCATGAAATCGAAGTCCATGCCGTCATCCGCCACTTCCACCCAGTCCCACACCACATCCCCGGGCGCATAGGGAATGTGCTGCGCCGCCTCGAACCGGATCACCTCCTCGCGTCTCCGCGGCTCCACCGCCGGGCTCCGGACAAAGCGCAGCAACGCCAGGTGCGGCGGGATCGCCAGCCGGCACTCGCCGCGCAGCCTCTCGCGTTTGGCGAGGAGCGCGAGCGCGCGGCCGGTTTCCTGCATCCAATCTTCCTCTGCCGCCGACTCCGCACCGTGGATTTCCAAGGCAAAGCGCTCTAGGGTCAGGCGCTCGGCACGGTCCGTGGCCAACACTGCCGCGGAGACATGACTGGCTCCGCAATCAAGCACGATCAGACGCGAAGGGCGACGCATGGGCACGCCGCAAGGCCATTTCACTTGCGCGGGTCCCGCAAGTGCAAACGCGGTCCGCCGCCGCTCAGCCGCCGAACCGCAGCCAACCCCACTGCGCCAGATGCAGCACCCCGCACGTGGCCAGCGCCGCGGCCACGTCATCCGCCACCACGCCCCAGCCCGCCGGGAGATCCTGCAACCGCGACATGCCGAGCGGCTTCATGATGTCAAAAAAACGAAACAGCGCGAAACCCGCGAGAAACACCGCCCACGCCGGCGCCGGCCCCACCAGCAGCGGCCAGCCCAGAAAACAGAGCGGCATCGCCACAAACTCGTCGAGGATGACCTCGCCCGGATCGCGCCGGCCGAGCCGAAACTCCGCCTCCCCGCAGATCGCCACCGCCACGTAGATGCCGATGGCGCTCAGCAACAACGCCCCCAGCCAGCCGAGCGGATAAAACACGACCGTGAAATACAGCAGCCCCGCCACCGATCCCCAGGTGCCCGACGCAGGCAGCTTCCGGCCCAGCGGCCCGAGCGTGGCACAGCCCAACACCGTAGCGGTGGGCAGGAAACGCGGCCAGACCGGGTGCGAAAGACGCATCGCTCAATCCTTCACCACGTGACCGTGCTTGCGGAAATAACTCCAGCCCGAGGTGATCGTGATCACCACGGAGAGCACGAAGAACGCCAGCCCCACCCAGTGAACCGCCGTCACCTGCCAGCGCGCTTCGCCGGCAAACAGGCTGCCAAAGTCGATCGCCAGCATCTTGGTGCCCAGCAGCCAGCCGATGGCGTTGAGCTGCAGGAAGGTCTTGAACTTCCCGCCCGCGTCGGCCTCCACGACCACGCCCTTGCTCGCCGCCACCATCCGCAGGCCCGAGATCATAAACTCTCGGCCGATTACGGCCAGCACCAGCAGCATCGCCGTCGTGCGGTAGCCCTGGAAGTAGCCGCCGTTCACCAGCGCCACCATCAGTCCCACGACCATCACCTTGTCGATCACCGCGTCCATGAACCGCCCGACGGTCGAGACCTGCCCGCTCTCCCGCGCCAGCTTGCCGTCGAGCCAGTCCGAAAGCGCCGCCGCGATGTAGAGCCAGAACGCAATCGTCGCCGCCCACGGGAAATCCGCATACATTAGGGCCACGATCACAAACATCGCGGGCAGCCGGGACAGCGTCAGGATATTGGGGAGATTGAAACGCACGACAGCGCGGAAAAACACACCTCGGCGCGGCAAAGGCAATAGCAGAGGCGCAAGATATTATGACACGGCCGCAGTCGGTGATCTCTACCACGTGATCAACCGGGACAGCTCCTATTGGAGCGTGTTTAGGTCGGTGTCATCCCAAAACGACCCGGCCAGCGAGCCAAAACCTTGGCGACGGCGGACGGCCGGGCCTCATCTGTTTAATCCGCGCCATCCGCGGTAAGGTTCGGAGGTCTTTTTTCTGCTTTCCGGATTTTACCCGCCATTGCAGTTTTACATCCCATTCCGCCCTCCCAAAAAAGACATTCGCCAGCTCCGGAGCTTTCCACTTCATTTCCCATCGTCCCATGCGCCACTGCATTTATCCCGGCACCTTCGACCCCATCACCCACGGCCACCTCGACGTGCTTGGCCGCGCGGCCAAGCTCTTTGACCGCGTGACCGTTGCCATCGCCGACAATCCCGGCAAGGCCCCCCTCTTCACGGTCGAGCAGCGGCTCGCCATGGTCCGCCCCAACGTCACGGAGCTCGGCAACGTCGTCGTCACCAGCTTCAACGGCCTCCTGGTGGATTTCGCGGTCGCGCAGCAGGCGCAGGCCATCATCCGCGGGCTGCGCGCCCTCTCCGACTTCGAGTTCGAGTTCAACATGGCGCTGATGAACCGGCATCTGAAGCCGGAGCTGGAGACGATCTTCGTGATGCCCAACGAGCAGTTCAGCTACACCAGCTCCACGCTCGTCAAGCAGGTCGCCAAGTATGGCGGCGATATCTCCCACTTCGTGCCCGCCAACGTCGCCGCCGCGCTCCGCTCCGCCCAGCACGGCTGAGTCGTCGCCGGACTGACCGGCGACAATTTTGTTGTCACCCGGTTGCCCTCCGCGGCGTCTTGTCCACTGTCAACGCCAGCCGCGTCCACCATTTTCATTTTTATTTCCGCCCATCTCCCATGCCCAAGCCCAGCCGCCTCCGAGGCCCGCTCTTCGTCCTGATCCTCATCGCTGCCGCCTTCGGCGGCTGGCTTTATTACCAGCGCGGCAACGCGCCCAAGCCCGTCTTCACGACGGCGACCGTCAGCCGCGGCACGATCTCGCAGGTCGTCACCGCCAGCGGCACGCTGCAGCCCGTGACCTCCGTCGAGGTCGGCAGCCAGATCTCCGGCCTCGTGACCGAGGTGCTGGCCGACTACAACTACCCGGTGAAAACCGGCCAGCTCATCGCCCGGATCGACGCCTCCAGCTATGAGCAGCGCCTCCGGCAGGCCGAGGCCGACCTCGCCTCCGCGCAGGCCAACCACGCGCTCGTGCGGCTCAACACCGAGCGCACCCGCGCGCTGCGCCAGCGCAATCTCGTTTCCCAACAGGAACTCGACCAAGCCAACGCCCAGCTCGCCCAGGCCGACGCCAACCTGCTCACCCGAGAGGCCGCCGTGGAAAACGCGCGGGTGGACCTCTCCCGCTGCTCCATCTTCTCGCCCATCGACGGCATCGTCATCGACCGGCAGGTGGACGTGGGCAAGACCGTGGCCGCCAGCTTCAACGCCCCGGTGCTCTTCATCATCGCGAACGATCTCGCCAACATGCAGATCAACGCCGCCATCTCCGAAGCCGACATCGGCAGCGTCGAGACCGGTATGGCCGTGAACTTCACCGTGGATGCCTTCCCCAGCCGCATGTTCCGCGGACGCGTGCAGCAGATCCGCAACTCGCCCAAGATCGAGCAGAACGTTGTGACCTACCAGACCATCATCGCCGTGCGCAACGAGGACCTTCGCCTCAAGCCCGGCATGACGGCCAACGTCTCCATCGTCATCGCCCAGCGCGAGAATACCGTCCGCATCCCGAATGCCGCGCTGCGCGCCCGCATCCCGGAATCCCTGCTGCCGCCCCCGCCCGCCCCGGTCGCCGGCGCCGCTGCTCCGGCTCCCGCCACCCCCGTGCCCGCCACCCGCGAGCAGATGATGGCCCTCATGCGCGATGCCGGCTTCAGTCCCGGTTCCGGTCCGCCCTCTGCGGAAGTGCGCGAACGCCTGGCCCAGCTCGCCAAGGAGCGCGGCCTCGAACTGCCCACGATGGGTGGCGGCGGCCGGCGGCCCGAGCGCAGCGGCGAGGCTCCCGCGATCACGACGCGCACCGTTTACAAGTTTGGCGGTCCCGCCGAAAAGCCCGTCCTCACCGCCGTCACCGTGAAACTCGGCATCACCGATGGCAGCAACACGGAGGTCATCGAGGGCTTGGAGGATGGAGATGTGCTGGTCGCCAGCGTCATCATCCCCGGCGCCAGCAGCTCAGCCCCCTCGCCTGCCGGTTCCAGTCCTTTCGGCAGCGCGCCCCGTCGCTTCTGAGGAATCCGCGATGAGCGCCGTCGTCCAACTGCAGGACATCCACAAGACCTACGATTCCGGCGAGGTGAAGGTCCACGCCGTGCGCGGCATCTCGCTCGAGATCCAGCGTGGCGAGTTCATCGCCATCATGGGCGCCAGCGGTTCCGGCAAGTCCACGCTGATGAATCTCATCGGCTGCCTCGACCGCCCCACCCGCGGCTCCTACCTGCTCGACGGCATCGATGTCTCCGCCCTCGCCCGCGACGAGCTGGCCGATATCCGCAATCAAAAGCTCGGGTTTGTCTTCCAAGGCTTCAACCTGCTCAGCCGCACCACCGCGTTGGAAAACGTCGAGCTGCCCATGCTCTACGGCCCGCGGCGGGTCTCCGGCCGCGGGATGCGCGAACGCGCCCTCTCCTGCCTTGAGATCGTCGGCCTCGCCAATCGCGCCGACCATTTTCCCAGCCAGCTCTCTGGCGGCCAGCAACAGCGCGTCGCCATCGCCCGCGCGCTCGCCAACCAGCCCAGCGTCCTGCTCGCCGACGAACCCACCGGCAACCTCGACAGCAAGACCTCCGTCGAGGTGATGGGCGTCTTCCAGCGGCTCAACGACGAGGGCATGACCATCATCATGGTCACCCACGAGCTCGACATCGCCCGTTACTGCCGGCGCAACCTCATCGTGCGCGACGGCCGCGTGGTGCGCGACGAACCGGTGACCGACCGGCACGTCTCCGCCGTCGAGATGCAGAAACTCATCGCCGCGAAAGCATCGGCCAAACTCACCGAGGCCATCTGATCCCATGCGCATCGCCTCCACGCTCACGATTTCCTTCCGCGCCCTCCGGCGCAACATCCTGCGCTCCTCGCTCACGGCGCTGGGCATCATCATCGGCGTCGGCGCGGTCATTGCCATGGTCAGCATCGGCAACGGCGCCAAAGCCCAGGTCGAGGCCCAGATCGCCAGCCTCGGCCAGAACATCATCACGGTGTTTCCCGGCACCGCCACCACCGGCGGTCTGCGCGGTGGCTGGGGCTCCGCCAGCTCGCTCACCCCCGAGGATGCCATGGCCATCCTCAATGAAATCCCCGGCGTGGTGGCCGTTAGCCCGGAACTCCGCGACCGCGCCCAAGTGCAGGCCAGCGGACTCAACTGGAACACCCAGATTCTCGGCGAAGGGCTCGACTACCTCTCCATCCGCACCTGGCCGCTGCGCGACGGCAGCATGTTCGGCGAGCATGACCTGCGCAGTTTCGCCAAGGTCGCCGTCATCGGCAAAACCGTGGCCGACCAGCTCTTCCCCAACGATGACCCCGTGGGCAAAGACATCCGCATCCGCAACATTCCCTTTCGCGTGCTGGGCGTGCTGGAGCCGAAGGGTTTCAACTTTTTTGGCCAGGATCAAGACGACGCCGTCATCATTCCCTACACCAGCCATCTGCGCCGCGTGACGCGCCGCACCAACCTCAACTCCATCCTCATCCAGGCCGTTTCGCCCGAGATGATGCCTGCTATTCAGGAACAGGTTACCGACCTGCTCCAGCAGCGCCGTCAGGGCCGGGAGCCCGACTTCACGGTGCGCAACCAGATCGAGCTCGCCGAGGCCGCCACGGCCACGACGAAAACGATGACCATGCTGCTCGGCGCCATCGCCGGCGTCTCGCTCATCGTCGGCGGCATCGGCATCATGAACATCATGCTCGTGAGTGTGACCGAGCGCACCCGCGAGATCGGCATCCGGCTCGCCGTCGGCGCGCATGGCCGCGAGATCATGCTCCAGTTCCTCACCGAGGCCATCGTGCTCAGCGCCCTCGGCGGCACCCTCGGCATCCTGCTGGGCATCGGCTCCGCGCAACTCATGGCCCACTTCAACGGCTGGGCCACGCTCATTTCGACCGACGCCATCATCATCGCCTTTGTCTTCAGCGCCGCCGTCGGTGTCTTCTTCGGATTCTATCCCGCCCGCAAGGCCGCCCAACTCGATCCGATCGACGCCCTGCGCTACGAGTAACAGCGCGGCCTCAAAGCCGCCGCACCGAGGGCGCGGGAGTGCCGGTAGGGTCCGCTCTTCCGCCTTCGCCAAGGCTATGGCGGACAGGCCGAGCGGACCGTCGCCTGCTTAATCCGCTCCACCCTGCGCCACGTCATTTATTGCCCAAGCGCCAAACATCCACCGACACCTTTGGCTCGACCGGTGGTCGAAGATGGGCTCAATCCCATCCTATGTCGCCTACCCGCCTTCGCCGACTGTTTCTGCCTCTGCTCGCGGCCGTGTTGCTGGCCGCCCCCGCCGTCCACGCCTCGTTCGACGAAGCATTCGCACTTTACCAAGAAAAACGTTATCCCGACGCTCGGGTCGCCTTCAGCCGGCTCGCCGCCGCCGAACCGCAGGACGGCCGGCATCGGTTTTACCTCGGCGCCATCGCCATGCGGCGAAATGACACCGACGACGCCATTCATCAATTTGAGCAGGCCGTTGCGCTCGACCCGAAGAATGCCGGCTACCACCTCGAACTTGGCGGCGCTTACGGTGCCGCTGCCGGCAAAGCCTCGCTCATGTCCAAGATGGGCTGGGCGCGCAAATGCCGGGCCAGCCTCGAACGGGCGGTCGAACTCGATCCTGATAATCTCGAGGCCCGCAACGGGCTGATCACCTTCTATCGCCAGGCGCCGGGCATCGTCGGCGGCGGCATCGGCAAGGCCTACGCCCAGGCCGAGGAAATCAGGAAGCGCGATTACAAGCGCGGCTCGCTGATCCTCGGCCAGCTTTACGCCAGCGAACGCCGTTTCGACGAGGCGTTTGCCGTCGCCCGGGAGCTGCAAGCCGCGGCGCCCGATGCCTACCTCGCCCATTACACCATCGGCCGGCTTGCGGCCGAAAGCGGCCAGCACCTCGACGAAGGGGAAAAATGTCTCCACCGCTGCCTCGAACTCACCCCGGCCCGCGATGAACCGCCCCACGCCGCCGCCCACTGGCGGCTCGGCAACATCGCGGAAAAACGTCGCAACCCCGCCGCCGCCCGCGCCGCCTACGAGACCGCGCTAAAATTGGACCCCAATTTCAAGCAAGCCGCCGAGTCCCTGACCAAGCTGCGCTGACGCGGCATGCAAGTCCTGCGGACCGACCGCTTGGACTGAGCGGCGGCCTCACACCGTCATCAACCCCGAGGCGCGCTCGGCGAGGCTGGGCGGGAACGGAAATTTCCGCGCAACCTCCGGTGTGAATACGATACCCAGCCCCGGCTGCGTAGGCGCGGCCAAGGCCCCTCGGACGAGCCGCGGCGGATCGGTAAAAGTCGCCCGCTGCAGCTCGGTCAGGTGCTGACCCATCTCCAGCCGTTCGACCCCCGGGCACCCGAAGGCGAGATGCAGGTTGGCCATCACGCCCGGCCCCGCGCTCCAGGCGTGCGGGATCACCGGCAGCCCGCGCTCCGCGGCCAGCGCACACACGGCGCGAAACTCATCCACGCCGCCCACAAAATTGGCGTCGGGCTGCAGCACATCGAGCGCCCCGGCCTGCACGAACTCCTCAAAACCACGTCGCAGGCTCAGGCTTTCGCCGCCGGCAATGCGCACCCGGGTCCGTCCGCGCAGCCAGGCATAACCGGCGGGATCGAGGTAACTCAGTGGCTCCTCAAAAAAATCGACGCCATATTCGGCCAGCACCCCGGCCAGTTCGGCGGCCTCCTCGCGGCTGAAGGGATCGGGCACGCCGCCCATGTGACCGTCCACCATGAGGGCAAATTCCGGCCCGCCCTCACGCCGCAAGGCCCCGAGCACCGCCGCCATCTTCCGGCTCAGGTCTTCGCCCCGGGGACCGGCGATGCCGCCGTCCGCCTGTTGAAAATACGGGCCGATCTTGAGCGCGGTGAACTGATACCCGCGCAGGCGCGCCACCAAAGCCGGGACTTCCTCCACCTGCGGCGCCGGGCCCAGACTCGCATAGACCGGGAGGCTCGCGGGGGCGTTTTCCCGCAGCAGTTGCCAGCAGGGTTTGCCAGCCGCCTGCCCCTCGATGTCCCACAGCGCGTTCATGATGCCGCCCATCACACTCACCGGCGCACCGCTGCGCCCCCACCACACACTCGAGTCCCACATCCGCCGCCAAAGCGGGCCGCGCTGCAAAGGGTCCCGGCCCACCAGCAGCGGGGCGTAGTAGTTCACCAGCGCCAGCGCCGCCTCGCCACAAAACATGCCCATCAGCGGTTCGCCGTGCCCGCACAACCCTTCGTCGGTCTCCACCCGCACCACCGCCGCGCCGATGCCGTCGCCCAGCGAGGTTGCGGAACTGCAGAGGTGGCAGGTGACGGCGGTGATCTTCATTCGGTGCGCAGCCGCTCCGGTGGGATTTCGTTGAGCAGCGGCTCACCGGCGCGGAATCGCCGCAGGTTCTGGCGCAGCAGGTCCGCCTGCAAGTCCGCCGCAGCGGGCATCACGCCCGACATGTGCGGCGTGACCGTGATCCGCGGGTGCGTCCAGAGCGGCGAGTCCGCCGGCAACGGTTCGGGCTCGAAAACGTCGAGGTAGGCGTGGGCCAGAAGCCCGGCGTCCAGGCCGGCGCAGAGCGCGGCCGACTCAATCAAACCTCCCCGGGCCACGTTGATGATCACCGCACCGGGCTTGGCGGCCGCCAAGCTGCGGGCATTGAGCAGGTTCCGGGTTTGCGGCGTGAGCGGGATTGTGAGGATCACGAAATCCGCCTCCGACAGCGCCTCCGGCAGTTTTTCCGTGGCAAACAGGCGCGCCGGCAACGCCCCGGTGCCATCGCCCATGTCGGGATGCGGCAGATAGCCGCGATACGGCTTCAGCTGCGCGCGGCGCTGGACCGCGTCCACCACGACGCCCAGCGCCGTGAGCAGGCGCGCCGTCTCGCGCCCCACCCCGCCGTAGCCCACGATGAGCGCGCGCCGGCCACGCAACGCCGGGGTGGCCATCGCCGCGCGGCCGGGCCAGGTGCGGGTGCGCTGCAGCGCGGCAAAATCATCCCAGCGCTTCACGTGCCGCAGCATCTGCCCGACCACGAACTCCGCCATGTGGCCCGCGCAGATGCCGGCGGCGTTCGACACGCGCAGCCCCGGCCGGAGTGCCAGCGGATGCCCGATGGCCTGGTTGTAACCGGCCGACATCAGATGGATCCAACGCAGGCCGGCCGCCGTTGCCTCCCTCTCCGGCAACGCGTCGGTCACCAGCACATCGGTGTCATCCGTCAGCGCCGACGTGATCGCCCCGGGAGTTTCCCCGCAACTACGCAGGTTGACTCCCGGCGGAACGGACCACGCGGGGGCGGCTTCATAGGCGACGAGCAGGTTCATGGCGATGGCGGTCAGGTGAGCCGGCGAAAGCCCTGGTCGGCCTCGCGGTGCTTGAGCCGGGCCCGGCAGCCTCCCGCAACCGCCGCCGTAGCCACGACGGCGAAGGCCCGGTCCGCCGCCGCGAGGTAATCATCCACCGCCGCCAGCCCGTGGACCGCGCAGGGGTAAAACCCTGCGCCGGCCAGAAAGCCCTGCGGGAGCATTTCCTGCGTGAAGAGCGTGCGGGCGGCATTGGCGTCGTCACCAAGGTCGAATTGCAACGCGCACAGGTTGCCGCCCATCCGCGCCGTCACCGGCAGACCATGACGCCGGCCGAGTTCGCGCCAGCCCTCCGTCACCCGGCGCCCCACCGCGTTGATATGCGGCCAGGGTTGACGCCGCCCGAGTTCATCCAGCGTGGCCAGGGCCGCGGCCGGCCCGGTGCCTTCCGTCCAGCTCGTGCTGGAGATGAAGGCGCGCTGCGCGGCTTCCATCACCGCCGGGCGGCCCACCACCGCGCCAAGCGGATAGCCGTTGGCCAGTGCCTTGGCGAACACGGCGATGTCCGGTGCGACCCCGAGGGTCAGATGCAGGCCGCCAAAGTGCGAACGCCAGCCGCTGGTGATTTCATCAAAGATCAACACCGCCCCGAGACGGTCGGCCGTGGCGCGGATTTTTTCCAAAAAGCCGGCCTGCGGCGGATCGTGCCGCATCGGCTCCATCACGATGGCGGCAAGCCGGGCACCCTGGTTGGCCGCGATCGCCTCAAATTCGTCCGGCTGGTTGTAGCGGAAGGTGAAGGCCGTGCCCGCCAGTTCGGCCGGCACGCCCGCGGGCTCCAGCCCCGCCAACAGATGGCCGCGCAGCGCATCGCCTTCGTTCAGGTTGGCCGCCAGATACCAGTCGTGCCAGCCGTGGTAGCCGCAGATTGCGACGGCGGAGCGGCCGGTCGCCGCCCGCGCAATCCGCACGGCCGCCGCCATCGCCTCGCCGCCGGCCCGGGTGTAGCGCACCTGCCCCGCCCACGGGTGCAGCGCCACGAGCCGCTCCGCGAGCGCCACCTCCTCGGGCGGGTTGAGCGTGCAGGCGGAGCCGGCCCGGATGCGCACGACCACCGCGTCGTCCACCGCGGGACAGGCATAGCCGAGCAGGCAGGCGCCGATCCCCATCGTGGAAAAATCCCGGTAAACGCGTCCGTCGAGATCTGTCACCTCGATGCCGCGGGCCGACTGAAAATAGGCAGGCCACAGACCGGGCGCGTGCATCTCCGGACGTTTGCTGAGCAACTGGGTGCCGCCCGGGATGAGCCGGCGGGCCTGCCGGTAGCGGGCCTGCGTGCGGCTGTCTGATGCTGCGCTGGTCGGGTCCATGTTCAATGGCGGCGGCGGAAAGACTGGGACTGCATGAGCGGCGTGGCGAGATAAGCCGCCGTGTCCGCGGCTGTGAAACGGTCGGGCCGGAAAGCGGAGAGATCGATGGAGGGCGTGCCCTTGGCGACATATTCCGCCAGGAAGCGGCCCGAGGCGGGGTTGTAGCTGAAGCCGCCGGAGTGAAAGCAGATGCCAACAAAGAGTCCCTCCACCCCGGGCGCCGGGCCGAGGATGGGTTCGCCGTCCAGCGAAAAGGAGAGCAGGCCCACCCGCGCACTCTCCCATTTCAGGCCGCGCAGCGCCGGGCAGAAATCGGCAAACCGCTCCACCGCCGGCCCGACGAGATCCCAGGGCTCGGGCAACTCCGTCAGGCGGAAATCCGCCGTCGTCACCCGCCGGTCCGGCATCGTGGGGGTCTCGATGCCGAGCAGCAGACGCCCACCCGCCGCCGGCCGCAGGTAAACGAGGTAGGGATCGGCATTGACCGGCGGCAGGGCCACCTGCGCCGGCAACGGCGCGGACACGAACCGCTGGTGGATGAAGGTCTTCGCGGGCAGCGCGATCCCGGCCGTCGCCAGCAGGGGCAGCACCCACGCGTAGTTCGCCGCCACCACCGCGTCGGCCGCCACCGTTTCCGCGGCGGTGCGCACGCCCGTGATGCGGTCGCCGCGGCGCAGGAGTTCATGCACGACGGTGTGCTCGCGGATTTCCACGCCCAACGCCCTCGCCGCCGCCGCCAGCGCCGGCAGATATTCGTCCGGCTCGCTGTAGCCTCCCACCGGGTCGTGCAGCCCGATGAAATCATCCGGCGGGTTGAGCCCCGGCCAACGGCTGCGGATTTCCGCCGCCGTCAGCACCTGATGAGGCGCGCCCAGCCGCGCGTAAAGCGGCAGCAACGCGGCACGCGCCGGCCAGAGCGCGGGACTGAAGAGGTTCAGGCAGCCGTGTTCGTCATGATAGGTGTAGCCCGGCAGTTCCCGGCCCAGACGGCGAAATTCCGCCGTCGCCACCTGGCGCACGCGCACCCCCGTCTCCGTCCACAACAGGCCCGTGGTGATACCGGCCGCCCGGCTGCTCGACCCGGCACCGATCGTATCTTTCTCCAGCACGATGACTTTGCCCGCGCCCAGGCGGGCCAGATGGTAGGCCGTGGAGAGACCGGTGACGCCCGCGCCCACAATGACAGTGGTTTTCATGAGTCCGCTTTCACCACCAACCCGCGCGGTGGCCGCGCCAGTAGGTCGCCAGAAAGGTCGCCGGCATCTCGCTGCTCAGCGTGCGGCCATAATGCTCCAGGCCGGGACGCAGTTGCCGCCCGTCGGGATCGTGCATCCACTTGATGCGCACCTCGTCCGTGGCCTCCAGGATGCGCCGCGCGAGGGTGCGCGCCTCGTCGGCCGCGGGGCCGCCGTGCTCGGCGAGGATGGCACTGGTGGCCATGAACCGCGAGAGCGGCTCGAACCAGCGCACCTGCGAAGCGTAGGAGAGAAAGGGATCGCCAAAGAACCACTCCTCGCGCGGCAGCTGGGCCGTGAGCTGCGCCGGCCGCCACACCCCGGGCTCGGGGCCGGCGATGTAGTAGTAATACGGCAGGAAATCCTCGCCGAGGCCGTAAGGCCACAGCTCCCACCAACGGCGCAGCGTGTCACGCAGTTGCTCCCGCGGGAGCCAGTCGGGCTGCAGGCGGTGGATCCACTCGGCGGCGACGGCGACAAATTTGCAGAGGATCGTCTTCTCCCAGCAGAGGTGCTCGCCGGGTTGCAGCTGGCCGGCCACCAGCCGGTCGAACGGCCAGTCCACCGTCTCGCCCGCCGCAAACTGCCGCCGCCAGGCGTCCAGCGAGGTCTCTTCCCGCCAGCGGCCGCGGGCTAGGAACCACTCCGCCTCGCGCCGGTGCACCGCGTCGCCGCTGAGGGAGAACGCCACCAGGTTGAGCAGCACAAAAATGGCGTTGTAAGAATGCGGGTTTTCGCGGTTGTCCCACACGCGGTCGAAGTAGCGGATCGTGTAGTCGATGCCGCGCCAGTAATCGGCGAAGGCCACCTGCATCGCCGCGATGCGCGCCTGCACGGCCGGCGGGGCCAACGGCCGGTAGAGCAGCAGGCCCCAGGTGGCGTCAAGATATTGGTCCGCGCTGGTCTGGTCGGAAAGCCGAAACCCGTAGGGCTTGCCCATCCAGCCGGGCCGCCCGTCGGCCACGCCGAGTTCGTAGATGAGCTCGAGGGAACGGAAGGCCCGCGCCGCCTCGGCCAGCGCCGCCGGGTCGCGGGTGGCCTCATACCGGTGGCATTGCGATGCCAGGTAGAGCCCGGAGGTCGTGATCGAGTTCTCGTTGTTCAGGAGGTCCCACGGGCCATCGGGCTTGATGCGCCAGTGTTCCGACTTCATCGCCGGCCGCCCGGCGAAATCCTCCGCCGTGAAGGGACGCACGCGACCGCCGTCGATGGCCAGCAGCGAATACATGATGCCCGACCCGTGAAAGGCGGTGCGCTCGTAGAAAGACTGGAGCCGGGCCGCTTTCTCGGCGAGCGGCAGGCCGTGGAGGGCGGGCAGCGCGGTCATGGGGCGACGCGCACGCTGCCGGAGCCTGGCCGCATGGCAAGCCCCGACGCGCAATTGAATAGTCGGAAAATACTCACTCGCTCTTGTAGATCAATCACGACACCGCTTTCGCCACGCCACCGCCTAGATAGCGTTAGCGCGAGCAGCGCAGTAGGCGGTTGACCTCACCGGGTTCTCCGGCGTCGCTCAAGCATGAACATCATCCTGGCGCTTGCCGGTGGATTTGTGCTCTTGGTCGCGGGCGGCGAGCTGCTGGTCCGCGGCGCTGTGCGCATGGCCGAACGTCTGGGCATGTCGCCCTTGCTGGTCGGATTGACCATCGTGGGTTTCGGCACCTCCACGCCGGAACTCATGACCAGTGTGCAGGGCGCGATGCAGGGCTCGCCGGGTATTGCGGTGGGCAACATCGTGGGGTCCAATATCGCCAACATCCTGCTGATCCTCGGTATCGCCGCCTTAATCAGTCCAATCACGCTGACCCCCTCAGCCCTCCGTCGCGACGGCGTTCTGGTGCTTGCGACCGCGGTGATATTCACCGGCATCGCTTGGTGGTGGACCCTTGACCGGGTCGTCGGCGTGCTGCTCGTCGCCGGGCTGGTCGGCTATCTCGTGTATGCCTACCGGCAGGAAAAACAGACCGCGCCGGTTCATACCGCCGCCTACGACAAGGGCGAGGCCCTCGATGAGCTGGTAACCCACCACCCGAAGCGGCACCCCCGGTCGAAGCTGCTCGATCTCACCATCGCCGGCGCCCAGGTCGTGGCCGGGCTCGTGCTCGTTGTCTTTGGCGGCAAGTATTTCGTCACGGGCGCCATCGAACTGGCCCGGAATTTTGAGATCTCCGAGACGGTCATCGGACTCACGATCGTCGCCGTCGGCACCTCGATGCCCGAACTCGGAACCTCCGTCGTGGCGGCCTACCGCAAGCATTCGGACGTCGCACTCGGCAATGTGCTCGGTTCCAACATCTACAATCTCCTCGGTATCGGCGGGCTCACCGCCATGATTTCGCCCACGGATGTCCCCGACCAGATTCTGGGATTCGACAATCCCGTCATGATCGCCGCTTCGGTCGCGCTGCTGCTTTTTGCCTGGACCAGCCGCCGGATCGGCCGCCGTGAAGGCGGGCTGCTTCTCGCCGGCTATGCCGCCTACGTGCTGGCCCTCGTGTTTTAGGCCGGTTGACGCACGCGGAACTTGCATCCCCGCCGCCGCCCGCTGTCCTTGCCCTGCGCATGACCGCCGCCCAGCCCATCGTCGAATTCCGTGACGTGACCAAACGCTACGGGGACGGGCCGCTTGTCCTGGCGACGCTCAATCTGACGGTGCATCGCAGCGATTTCATCAGCCTTATCGGCCCGAGCGGATGCGGCAAATCCACCCTGCTCAAACTCATCGCCGGGCTGAATCCGCCCACCACCGGCGAACTGACGGTTCTCGGCGCCACGCCCCGCGCCGCCCGCGACCGGCAGGCCTTCATCTTCCAGGACGCCACGCTTCTGCCGTGGCTCACCGTCCGCAAAAACGCCGAACTGCTGCTACGGCTCCGCGGCGAGCCCGAGGCAGTGCGGCGCCGGAAAACCGCCGCACTGCTGGAACTCGTCGGGCTCAGCCATGCGCTGGACTACTTCCCGCGCCAGCTCTCGGGCGGCATGCGCATGCGCGTCTCCATCGCCCGCGCGCTCTCCGTTGCGCCCGAGTTGTTACTGCTCGACGAGCCCTTCGGCGCGCTCGATGAGATGAGCCGCTTCCGTCTGAACGAGGAACTGCTCGCCCTGCGCGCCCGCACGCCGTTCAGCGCGCTGTTTGTGACGCACTCCGTCGCCGAGGCGGTTTTCCTCTCGAACCGCATCGTGGTCATGGGCGCGCATCCCGGCCGCATCGCCGCCGAGGTGTCGGTGGACTTCGGTCCCGTTCGCACCCGGGAGCTGCGCGCCGAGCGGAGCTTCCAGGAAAAGGTCAACGAAGTCACCCGCCTGCTGCACGGCGTGGAGGAGCACGCCGTATGAAAAAGCCCGCCGGCTGGATGGTCTGGCTGCTGCCCGTCGCAAGCGGGCTTTGTTTCGCCGCCCTGTGGCTGGGCATCAAGCAACTCGGTGGCGTGAGCGACTGGCTGCTACCCACCCCGTGGCAGATCCTCGAGGCTGCCGCCCAGGAGCGTTCGCGGCTGCTCACCGCGGCCGGCAACACGGCCGTCGGCGCCCTCGCGGGCTTCTCCCTCGCCGCCACCAGCGGCCTTTTGCTCGCGATGCTGATCGGCGCCTCGCGCGTGCTCCGGGCGGCATTTTATCCCTGGCTGCTGGTGTTGCAGATGACGCCCGTCATCGTGCTCACGCCCATCATCGTCCTCTGGGCCGGCCCGGGCTTCCCGGGCATCGTGACGATCACCTGGCTCATCAGCTTTTTCCCCATCGTGGCCAACACCACGCAGGGCCTGCTCTCGGCCGACCATAATCATGTCGGCCTTTTCCGCATGGCGAACGCCTCGCGCTGGCAGGAACTGTGGCACCTGCGCATGCCCTCCGCCATGCCCTACTATCTCGCCGGCCTGCGCATCGCCGCGACCCTCGCGCCCATCGGGGCGATTTTCGGCGAATACATGGTGGGCAATGCTTCCGGCGGCTCCGGCGGCCTCGGCTTCATGGTTTACGTTTACAACACCCAGATCAAAATCCCCGCGCTCTTCGCCACGGCGTTGACCAGTTGTCTGCTGGGTTTCATTTTTGTGGCCGCCGTATCGCTCCTCAACTGGTCCGTGCTGCACAAGTGGCACGACTCCTTCGATCGCAACGATCACTGATTTTTCCCATGCACACTCCCCGCCTTTCCCGCCTCCTGCTCGCCACGGTCGCCGCCGGCTTCCTGTTTTTCGCCGGTTGCTCCAAGCCGGCAGGGAACTCCGCCGCGCCGGGCCAGCCCGCGAAAGTGCGTTTCCAGACCGACTGGTTTCCCCAGCCGGAGCATGGCGGCTACTACCAAGCCCTCGCCAAGGGCTACTACGCCGAGGAAGGGCTTGAGGTCGAAATCCTGCCCGGCGGCCCCAATGCGCAGGTCATGTCCGGCGTGGCGACCGGCCGCGCCGATCTCGGCATGACCAACGGCGATGACATCATCGTCGCCATCGCCCGCGGCGTCCCGCTG
>Ga0169931_10005067_pt1 | contig 20252 bp, 22 predicted proteins | sample Kivu_15m_20L_FD_129675 | JGI IMG/M metagenome (GOLD analysis project Ga0169931, IMG submission 129675) | Freshwater microbial communities from Lake Kivu, Western Province, Rwanda to study Microbial Dark Matter (Phase II) - Kivu_15m_20L... | ecosystem: Environmental > Aquatic > Freshwater > Lake... | reverse complement strand
TTGCGTCCCTTACTGCTCTCGCCCTCGTGTCGGTTGGATGCGGGAATTCCTCGGATCCAGCAGGATGGGTCAACCCTCCTCAAACGGGGGGATGCCCAACCGGAACTTTCTGGAATGGCTGGGGCTGCTCGTATATCGGCGGAGGAGGGTCCAACACCTCCTACCTCTCCTACGACAACTGCTCTGTGGTTTCGGTGCAGCCCGATGGTGCAGGCACCAAGACGGTCAAGAGCTGCCCTGTCGGTGAGCTCCATTTTCCTAGGCTCACCTCTCCTAGCGACCTCGGCTCTGCTTGGTATGGCCCGATGGTCAAAGCGGGAGACGTGGTTACTTTTAGAGTCCATGACAGCTTCTTTGGACTTGTCGATGGTGGATTTAGCTACAGCGATCAATCCCCTTGTTGGAGCGGTTGGACGAGCGGTACCCATCAAATGAAGGGTGCTGTCGCAGGAAGTTACTTCAATTTGCCCGAGGGTACGCCGCAGCAGATGGTGGCTGAGGGTCGCCTCTACATGGGCTTGAATGTGACACAAAACTACAACTGTGTGAAAACCTCGGGCTTAGAGCTCCGAATCTCTCAGTGCCGCACCGTGGGTGGAGTTTCCTACCCCTGTAACTGAAGATTTGAGTTAAGCTCAGGGCAGGATGCCCAAGAAGAAAAGTTCTCCCCCGAAGCGCTCCCCTCAGCGCGATTTTAAGAGCCCAAGGCAGAATGACTCTGCCTCGGGCTCTAGTTTTATTTTTACGGACCGAAGTGGCAAAGTGCATGGCCGAGGCAAGGGAGTCGAGCACCGGCAGGAGCGGCCGGAGGCCCGAGCCCCAAAAAGAGAAAGGCCCCGTGATCATCGGCCGCAGCAGCAGCTTGCTGAGGGCCGCGTCTTGCGCGGCACAGTCGATAAGAATCGCAAAGGCTTTGGCTTCATTCAGTTTCAGGACCGAAAAATCGAAGACCTGTTTCTCCCGCCTCATCTGGCCGACTCCACTTTTCATGGAGACCGAGTGGAAGTGGAGCTCGGCGCGGGCGGAGAGATCCGAAGGCTGGTGGTGCTGGAGCATCGCTTTAGGGAGCTCGTGGGCCGTTACAGTCCGATGCCCTCAGCTCAAGGAAAAGCCAAGCGAGGTGGGTTCGTTGTTTATGAGCGAAAACGAGCTCGCGAAGAGGTCTACTTGCCCGCGGGCGGAGGTAGGGCTCAGGCCGGTGATTGGATTCGCTGCGCCCTTGAGTTCCATGAAGATGGCGCTCACCGAGTCACTGCCGAGGTCATTGAGGTTTATGGTCAGGAGCTTCCGGCCACTGCCGACGTTCAAATGGTGGCTGCCGAGTATGGTCTGATCGAAGAGCACTCGGACGAGGCAGAACAAGAAGCGAGGTCGTTTACTCTCGAAGTTCCTGGAAGTGACCTCGATGGACGAGACGATTTGAGAGAAGTTCCTTTTCTGACCATCGATGGCGAAACCGCACGAGACTTTGATGATGCGGTTCATGTGGAGCGCCAAAAGTCAGGTTACCGGCTTTGGGTGGCGATTGCGGATGTGAGCCACTATGTCCAGCCCGGGAGCCATCTGGATCAAGAGGCCCTCTCTCGAGGTACAAGCGTTTACTTTCCGGAGCGGGCCTTTCACATGCTCCCTACGGCCCTCTCGACAGAGCTCTGCTCGCTCAGACCCAATGTGCCCAGGCTCTCCATGGCTTGCTGGATTGATTATGATCGCCATGGAAACCCTGGCGAGGTCCATGTGATGGAGGCCGTGATCCAGTCTCGACGGCGCGCCACTTACACGGAGATCGAGGCTGAGCGAGTGGATCATGAAAAAGATCCCAACTGGGAATTTAAGCCTCACTTTGAGCTTTACCGGTTGATTCGAAAGTCGCGCACTGACCGAGGTTCAATCGACTTTGATTTTCCAGAGGCCGATGTGGTCGTTGACCCTCAAGGTGAGCCTGTTGAAATCGTCAATCGCTCCAGAAACGATGCGCACCGCTTGATCGAAGAGTTCATGATTGCAGCCAACGAGGCCGTTACTCGCTGGATGATGAGTCGCAACTGGCCATTTGTTTACCGCGTGCACGATGAACCTGCCCTGGCAGCCCTTCAGAGATTTGAAGAGTTGGCCTCCACTGTCGGTATTCCGGTGAGTTTCTCCAAGTCGTCTCAAGATGGAACGGTCTCTCCACGAGTGCTGGCGGAGGTCGTGAGGCGGGTCGAAGGTCACCCGGCGCAGGACTTACTTAACATGGCTCTTTTGAGGTCGCTCAAGCAGGCCATCTACAGCTCCACTCACGGTCAGCATTATGGTCTGGCCTCTGAGGCTTACACCCACTTTACAAGCCCCATTCGTCGCTATCCGGATCTGGTCGTGCATCGGCTAATTCGATGGGCTCTGAGGATGGAAAAGGGCATCGAGTCTCCTTTCAAACGACATGAGCGAGAGGATCTCGAAAAGGAACTGGCTGAGATTTGCGATCACTGCAGCTACCGTGAGCGAGTGGCGGCAGAAGCTGATCGCGAGGCGATTCGCCTCAAGCAAGTGAGATTAATGTCCAAACATTTGGGCGAAGAGTTTGATGCCAAGATCATTGGAATGAGCGAGACGGGAATGTTTGTTCAAATCGCCACGCCATTTTGCGAAGGGATGCTGTCGCGAGAGTCCCTGGGTGATGATTTTTACGAGTTCAACGAAGATCGGATGATCTATTTTGGCAGGCGAAGTCGCAGGACCTTTAAGGTAGGGCAACCTCTTCGGGTCAATGTGGTGAGAACCGATCTTGACCGTCGGCAAATTGACTTTGGCTTAGTTGAGGCAGGTGAGCTGACCGAGAGCACCCCTTGGTCCAAAACCCGGCAAAAATCACCGCGTAGACGCCGCTGAGCGGCGCGTGAGAACATCAGACTCAAGATGAAGTGGTTACGAGCGGGCATGCAGCTTGGCCAAGTGGTCAAGAATGTGCAGCGCCTCAAACAAATTCTCCAGGTCCTGGCGCGTCACGGGTTTGCAGACCTCGTGCTCCGGATGAATCTGGGCAAGTTCCTTCCTAACAGGCTTTCTGCGTTTGTGGAGTCTCAGGCCGACAAGTCCACAGAAGTTCGCCTGAGAGAGGCGTTCGAGGAACTCGGTCCCACCTTTGTGAAGTTGGGCCAGCTGCTCTCCACGCGTCCTGATGTGGTGCCGGAGGCTGTGGTGCGAGAACTCACGCGGCTTCAGGACAACGTGCTCCCGCTCTCATTCGAAGTCGTTAGACAAGTTGCGGAACGGGAGCTTCAGAAGCCACTTACACAGGCTTTTAGTAGTTTTGAAGAAAAGCCTCTCGCTGCTGCAAGTATCGGGCAGGTCCACCAAGCCGTGCTGCTCACGGGCGAAAAAGTGGTGGTCAAGATTCAGCGCCCCGAGATTGAAGAAATCATTGAAACAGACATTGCTCTGCTCCAGTTTCTCGCAGGGCTTCTTGAAAAATACGTCCCTGAGAGCCGAGTTTTTAGACCTAAAGTAATCGTCGATGAGTTTTTTAAGAGTCTCGTCTATGAGCTCGATTATTTGGTCGAAGCCAACAACATGTCCCGGATCGCAGCCAATCTCGCATCGATCCCAGACGTGGTGATCCCTAAGGTTTATAAGGATCTCAGCACTGGAAAGATCCTGACCCAAGAGCGTCTTGAGGGAATCCGAGTCACCGACATCAAAGCCGTTGAGGCCGCAGGGGTCGATCGCGCACGGATTTGCGCGATCGGGGCGCGTGCTTTTTTTAAAATGGTGATCATCGATGGAGTTTTCCACGGCGATCTCCATGGCGGTAATCTCTTTGTGCTCCCGGGTAATAAGCTTGGGGTGATTGATTTTGGGATCGTGGGTAGGCTCTCCGAGAAGTCGCGCGAGCAACTTGCCGGAATGCTCATTTCGCTCATCACCGAGGACTACGAGAACCTCTGTTACATCTACGCCGATGTGAACGTGTCGGGTAAATATGTTGATCTCGAGGCATTTCAGCGCGAAGTGAGAAACATGATCGCGCCCTATACCGGGCTTTCGATCAGTGAGCTTAATGCCGGAAAAATCCTGATCGAGTCGACTCGCATTGGCTCCAAGTATGAGATCCAAGTCCCAGGCGAGTGGATGCTCGTCTTTAAGGCGATCATTACGATGGATGGCATGGGGCGAACCATGGACCCCCACTTTGATTTGCTGGGTACGGGTCAGATCCTGGTTCAGGATCTTCTCAGAAACCAGTACTCCCCACAAAAAATCCGCAAGGAACTGCTTTGGGTGGCAAAGGATGTTCTGGGTTTATTTCAGACCCTCCCACGCCAGCTCAAGTGGTGGATTCGAAAGCTCGCTTCAAACGATTTTGCCTGGGAGGTGAGAATCCCTGAGCTCGTTGAGGTGAGGCAAGAGATTGAGTCCCACTCCAGACGTCAGAGTCAGACCCTACTCGTGGTGGGCCTAGCCTTGGCGGGAATGGTAGGTCTTCAGAGTCCCGAGGGTCACCGAGTGGGACCGTATCCGCTTCTCTCCGTGATTCTTCTCGCTTTGAGCGGCTATTTTTTATTTAGGCTCGCTTTCTTTAAAGACCGCAAATAGCCGTCCCCTTTGCCTTCTGATCTATCCCAAGGTGCTGGGTTTGCTTCATGGATTGAGGCATGCATCCGTTTCTAGGAGCATTGCTCCTGGCTCTCGCTCCAGCTCAACGCTGGGGCGGGTAAGCCTAGGCGCGGCGACCCGTACGACTAATCTTCAATGATCTGAAACTCAGCGCGAACCCGCTTTGAAGGAAGCGCATTGAAATGCCACCACTCAATCGGTGATTGCACAAAGCCAGCCGCCAGCATCACGCGCTTGAGGCACATGCGATTCTCAAACTGCAGGGCACTCAGGCGACCCAGAGCGAGCCACTGTTCTTCTTTGGGGTGAGCGAGCTCATGAAAGGCATCAAACTCAGTCCCCATATCGACTTCATTACCTGAGGCATCGTTGAGGGTGAGATCAACGGCCATCCCGTAACTGTGAATCGAGCCTAGCTCGGGGTCTGCGACGTACTGCTCTTGTGGGGTGCCTTTGACGAAGGCAAAGAGTTTTCGCTGCATGGAGCGGGGCCGGAGGGCATCGAAGATTCTCAACGTGCATCCCGGCCGCTCGGACTCGAGGAGCCGAAAAGCTTGCACGAGCTTCGTGGCTGCCACCTCATGCAGGTAGCCCAGTTCGCGTCCTTGGTAGAGGTTGGTTCCGGTAAAGTTATTGAGAGTCGCGTAGCGAAGATCAAGGACAAGTCCAGGAAGGGTCTTGAGATCAACGAGGAATTTCATGAGCTACTTTAAGTGGTGCGGATGAGAGGACTCGAACCTCCACACCCTTGCGGGCACCAGACCCTGAATCTGGCGCGTCTACCAATTCCGCCACATCCGCACGGTTTTAAGGGCTGTAACCCAGTTATTTTCGAGGGTCAAATGCGTTCCGGAGCCCCTCTCCCACGAAGTTGAGGAGGGTCAGGGTAGAAAACAGGGCTAAAGATGGAAAAAACGCGAGCCACCAGGCCGTGGTGAAGTTCTTTTTGGCCTGGTTGAGGAGCTCACCCCAGCTCGGCGTGGGAGGAGCCAGTCCAAAGCCCAGGTAATCGAGGGCGGCAAGTCCCGTGATTCCTGCGGCAATCGCGAAGGGCGAAAACGTGATGATCGGCGTCAGAGCGTTGGGGAGTACGTGGCGGAGTAAAATCTTCCAGGTGGGAAGGCCCATGGCTCGGGCACCTTCAACAAATTCGAGGCGCCTCAGCTTGAGCCCCTCGGCACGCAGGTAATAAGAGATATTGATCCAGCCAAAGGCTGCCGAAATTCCGACGAGGAGCCACATGCTGGGCTCAAAAATTGAGACCAAGATGATCAGCAGAAAGAACTGAGGAATGCTGCTCATCACTTCAACAAGCCGCTGCCCCACGAAGTCGACCTTGCCCCCAAAAAATCCCATGCACAGACCGCTACTGACCCCCATCAAATAGGTGATGGCCCAGACGCCAAGTGCGTAAAAAAACGAGATCCTAAATCCGTAGAGGAGGCGCGCAAACACATCTCGGCCCCGATCATCCGTACCCATGGGGTTCTGGAGGCTGGGACGAGAGGGGTAGCTCTCGACTCCTTCGTTGCTTTGAAAGGGATTAAACTTCACGGGAGGAAAAACCGCCCAGCCACGCCCCGTGAGATCAAGCTTTCGGTAATCGACCGTGTAGCTGTCGGTCATTCCGAGGTCTGCCGCCAGAGGCTCCGAAAAAACAGGAAAGTAGATCTGTGAATCGTATTTTAAAATGTAGGGCTTGTCGTTGGCGATGAGCTCGGCAGCTGCACTGAGTAAAAAAAGAATCGTGAGCGCGATCAATGACCCATAGGCCAGGCGATCTTTCTGAAAAGTCTGAAGCCTCTTTTGAGTGATGGGCGAGAGGCGAAGCTTTTGGAGCAAGTTCACTTGGAGCCCCCTCCAAAATCAATCCTCGGGTCGATCGCCACATACATGAAGTCACTGATGATGTTGCCGATCAGATACAGAAAGCTCTGAATCACCAGCAACCCCATGATCACATTGTAATCGCGCGAGAGGATCGAGCTGTAGCCGAGCCAGCCCATTCCATCGAGACCAAAGATGGTCTCAATGAGGAGGCTTCCTGCAAAAAACACTGATAGAAAATGTCCGAGCCCTGTTGCAATCGGGATGAGCGCGTTTCGTAGGGTGTGCTTAAAGAGAACACGATTCTCGGCAAGACCCTTGCTCCTGGCGGTGCGTACGTAGTCTCGCTTCACTTCTTCGAGCATGGAGTTTTTCATGAGAACGGTGAGCGTCGTAAAGCTCCCCACCATGTAGCAAGTCAGCGGCATGATGAAGTGGCTCACGCGATCCCAGATCTTGGCAAAGAACCCGAGATTTTCGTAACCGTCTGAGGCAATTCCCTGGATCGGAAACCAATCCAGAAAACTCCCCCCACCAAATAGAACGATCATGAGGATCGCCAGCATAAATGAGGGGGTGGAGTAGGCCATGAACAAAACGACTGAAGAAGCAGTATCAAACGTCTGGCCATGCTTGACGGCCTTAAAGACCCCAAGCGGGATGCATACCAAATAGCTCAAGATGAAGCTCACCACTCCAAACTGGATCGACACCGGCATCTTGCGCAGAATCACGTCCATGACGGGCTCTTCGTGAGTGAAGCTTCGGCCAAAATCGAGTGTGGCTAGGTTTTTGAGCCAAATGCCGTAGCGAGTGAGCAGGGGCTTATCAAACCCGTATTGCTTCTTGAGGGCCTCAACGACTTCTTGATTGACCTCTTGGGCTCCCCTCGTAGAGGCGCCCGACGCCGCAGCACCCCCGCCTCCGCCTTCGGCTTGAAGCGCGCTAAATCGGATCTGCTGAAGCTTCTGCTCGATGGGAGATCCTGGAGCGAGATTGATGATCACAAAGGCAATGAGCGTGATCCCAAATAAAGTCGGGAGAATCGCAAAAAGCCTGCGGATCAGATAAAGCCACATATTACTGCTGGATCTTCCAAGTGTTCACGCCAATGGCGTACTTGAGGGTGTCCTTTTGCTTCTTGAGCCGCTTGGTGTTGGCATAGAGCGAGAACTTGCGGTTGAACATGAAGCTATAGGGCGCGTCTTCTGCAATCAGTTCATGGATTTGGTTCAGCATTTTTTGCCGCTTTTTTGCATCCATGCTGGCTCGCATCTCATCGATGAGCTGGTCGACTTTGGGGTTGGAGTAGCCAATGAAGTTACTCCCTGGGCTTGGCATCGAGTCTGTGTGCCAGATCTGCTTAGGATCGGGCTCGAGGTCATTGACCTGCCAACCGAGAGTGACGGCTTCAAATTTGCGCTCATCTAAGAGCTTCACAAAGCTGTTCCACTCAATGGTCTTGATGTTCATCGTGATGCCGATTTTCTTCATGTCCTCTTTGACGACGGTCCAGTACTTTTCGCCGTCCTTGTTGGCATTGAGCAGGGTGAACTCAAAAAGCGTCTCCTTGCCTTCAATGGCCTTGGAGAGACCGTTTAGTCCCATCTTCCAGCCTGCTTTTTCGAGAAGCGAGAGCGCTTTTTTTGAGTCAAAGGGGACAGGTTGAACTCGGGGAGAAGTTGCGGAGCTCTTGTTTCCAAAGGGCCCCTTGGCGGCCTCGCTCAGATCAAAAAGGAATTTCTTGATCATGAACTCGCGGTTCACCAGATGGCTCATGGCCAAGCGGACATCGCGATCTTTGAAGAAGGGGTGCTTCAAGTTCCAGCCAACAAAGCCGTAGCTAAAGTTGCTGGGCGCTGAGTTCTCGGTCTTGATCGCTTCGACTTTGGTTCCCCATTCGGGGCCCTTGGTCTTTTGCATGTACTGCTCAGGTGTGAGGCCAATCATGTCGAGATCGCCCTTTTTGAGCATCTCCAAGGCCACCGCCTCTTCTTTGACCGGCCGAAACAGAATCCGGTCGTAAGCAAAGTAGCTCTTGTAGTGGGGGAGGTCCTTGCCAAAAAATGCAGGGTTCTTGGTGAGGACGATTTTTTGGCCCTTTTCCCAGGTTTCGAGTTTGTAAGGCCCGCATCCGACGAGCTGCTTATTGAACTTGGGATCTTTAGGATCTCCCACGCCATAAAAGTGCTTAGGAATGATCGTGAGCCCTGCAACCGTGTTGAAGTTCTTGAAGTAAACCTGCTTCGTTTTGAACTCGATCGTGTTTTCGTTCACGATCTTGGCGCCTTCAATGCCCTCGAGGTAGACACGGGTCTGAGGCGAGTCAAAGCGCCCTTCAAAGTAGACATCAAAGCTGTATTTCACGTCTTCTGCGGTGACAGGTTTGCCGTCATGCCATTGGACACCTTTGCGGAGTGTGAAGGTAAAGGTCTTGCCGTCCTTGGAGATCGAGTACTTTTCAGCTAGGGCTGGCATCCACTCGAAGGTTTCTTCGCTCCGGTCCATGAGCGAGCTAAACACGTAGGCCTGGACTTGGCTCGCGTAGGCATCGCTCGAAGTGATCGGGTTAAGCGTTGAGGGGTCAGCACTGAACTCGAGATAAAGGGTCCCAGCATCTGGGGCGGCCAGGGCGACGATTCCGGCAGACAAAACGAGGCAGAGCACTGCAGCAAAGCGTTTCAGCATAAGTCCAATCTCCTGAATTTAATCTCGCGGCACTTTAGGTTAGGAAGGGGGGCATGTCCACCCTCAAGCACGCCGTCAATGAGCCCGTTCGTTCTTACGATCCCCAGAGTTCGGAGGGGAGTGCCCAGCGGGCAAGCCTCAAGACCAGGCTCGAGACCCTGTCCCGAGAGCGGGTCGAGATCCCGCTCATGATTGGGGGAAAGGCCGTCCGAACCGGAAAAACCCGTAAAGTCGTGATGCCTCACTCCCATGGAGAGGTGCTGGCCGAGTTTCATCTGGCAGGTGAGGCAGAGCTCGAGCTTGCAGCCCAAGCGGCTCTTAAGGCCAAGGCTGAGTGGGAGGCGCTGTCCCCTGAGGATCGCTGCGCCGTGTTTTTGAAAGCGGCCGACCTTCTCGCGGGCCCTTGGCGCGACCGACTCAACGCAGCAACGATGCTCGGTCAGTCCAAGAATGTCTTTCAGGCAGAGATTGATGCTGCTTGCGAGATGATCGATTTTTTTAGGTTCAATGTTCAGTTCTATCAGCAAATCCTTGAGGTTCAGCCGATCTCGGGGCCCGGGATGCGCAATCAAACTGATTACCGTCCGCTTGAGGGCTTTGTGCTCGCCATCACGCCGTTTAACTTCACGGCCATTGCTGGAAACCTACCTGCTGCCCCGGCTCTCGTCGGCAACACTTGCGTCTGGAAACCCTCAGACACTCAGATGCTTTCGGCTTGGTACACTTACCAGCTTTTTGAGGCCGCTGGTCTCCCGCCCGGTGTCATCAACATGGTGGCAGCCGAGGGCCCTCTGACCTCCCAGGTGCTGGTGCGCCATCGTGATTTGGCAGGCGTTCACTTCACGGGATCCACCTCCACGTTTCAAAGCATCTGGAAGACGGTGGGTGAGGGGCTTGCTTCTTACCGCTCTTATCCTCGCATCGTAGGTGAAACCGGCGGCAAAGATTTTGTGTTTGCCCATCCCAGCGCGGATGGCGACGCCTTGGTTGCGGCGCTCGTTCGTGGGGCGTTTGAGTATCAGGGGCAGAAGTGCTCGGCCGCTTCGCGCGCCTACATCCCCAGGGCGTTGTGGGAGAAAATCAGACCCAAGCTTCTAGAAGAGACGGCAAGCCTCAAGATGGGGGATGTTCGGGATTTTTCTAACTTCGTTAATGCAGTGATCGACGAGCGCGCGTTCGATAAGATCTCGGGCTATCAAAAGTTTGCTGCCTCATCCAAAGATGCAAAGATTCTCGTGGGCGGAGGGGCTGATAAAAAAGTCGGCTACTTCATTCAGCCCACCATTCTCGAGACGTCGGATCCCCGGTTTAAGACCATGGTCGAAGAAATCTTTGGCCCCGTGTTGACCGTCTGGACGTATGAAGAGTCGAAACTCAATGAGGCACTGAGCCTTTGTGATTCGACGAGCCCCTATGCTCTGACAGGAGCCATTTTTGCCCAAGATCGGCGCGTGGTCGCAGAGCTTTCGGAGCGGCTCCGACACTCAGCCGGTAATTTCTACATCAACGATAAGCCCACGGGCGCGGTCGTGGGTCAGCAGCCTTTTGGGGGGGCTCGGGCGTCAGGAACTAATGACAAGGCAGGCTCGGCACTCAATCTGTACCGCTGGCTCTCGCCTCGTACGATTAAAGAGACTTTCGCGCCGCCTCGAGATTACCGATATCCGTTTCAATCGTGAGATTTGCGCAACTTTCGCGCAACTTTTGAAACCATTTTTGGATTCACTCACAGGATGCACTTGAGACACGAGACCAACCTAAAATCCGTTTCAAAAGTTGCGCGAAAGTTGCGTCTTGAGTCTCAATCGGAACACCCGATTTGCACAGTTTGGAGCGCCAGTTCGATTTTCTTCCATGTTTTGGGACTGCCTGTGACCTTGCCTTGCTCGAGGCGTGAGAGGTGGTAGCGACTCAGACCCACACGCTCGGCGAGCTCATCTTGAGAGAGACCCAGGCGCGACCGGATGGCTTCCAAAGCGTTTGGATTGCCGACTTGAGGGAGGGCCTGAGAGCGTGGAGCCGCACGGTAGTAGAGGTGTCGCGTCAGCTCAGGGGCCCGCTTTTCCCCCCGCCGAAGGTAGAACTCGTGAATCTCTCTCAGGACGGGTTTAAGCTGTCGAAACACCCGCCTTAATAAGGACTTGCGGCACTTCATCGGGAGTTCGTTGTCAACGGAGAGGAGGAGCGTGACTCCTCCGGGCAGATGGATCAGCGTCTCGGAATGGCATCGGGATGAGGAAAATCGGACACGGTCGCGAGGTGGGCGCATACCCCTGCAAGTGGCTAAAATTAGACCAGAAAATTCGTCCTCAAGGGGAGTCAGGGAATTGCCGAAAAGGTCCACATGGATCGTGAGACTTTTCTCGAGCAGGTGAAGCAGCAGTACATGGAACAGATTACGGCCATTTACATGAAGGCCGAGCACACGGGGAAGGTGGACTTTAAGCAGCTCACCACGCAGCTCGTACAGCTCAAGAGGCTTGCAGCAGGCGAGGGCCTTCGAGGCGAAGAGTTCGATGAAATGGTGTACTCGCTTCTGCCGGGAGTCGAAGGAAGGGTGGAGCTATCGATCCCCTCGACTCAGACGACCAAAAAAGCAGCTTAAAGGGCGCGGCCTTCGAATTCAGCTCCGTGAAAACGATCGATTGCTTTTAACGCATCGGACTCACTGACCATCTCCACAAACCCAAACCCTTTGGATCGCCCAGTGATCGGGTCGGAGATGATTTTTACCGACTGAACACGACCAATCTGCTCAAATATCTCGACCACTTGAGGCTCGGTCGCTGTGAAGGGAAGGTTTCCGACGTAGAGTTTTCGTCCCATAGTTAAAATCCTAACGTTAAAACTCTAACCTGGCAAAAATGGCGCCGACCTAAAAAAGCCCCTGCTGGCTTTTTTGAGGCCCCTCGGTTAGCCGTTAAGCATGACACAAACTTCGCTCGTTTTGTTTCAGTTTCTCTCGATCTTCCTGGGCTCTGCGCCCGAGCTCCTTGAGACGACTCAAAAATGTGGAACGGCTCAGTGGGTGGTGGAACCCAAGCGAGTGGCCTCGGGTCAGTATGGCGCTGAAATCACCATCCTGTGTGACGTATGGCCGCAACAAGGCGGAGACCTTTCGAAGCTCGAAGCGGCGCTGCTCGATCAAGCCAAGCAGCAAGGGACAATTCACTCGGGTCCTACGGCGGAGGTATTTGAAGGAATGCCCTCGCTCTTCATGGATTGGTCGATCTTTAGGAAAGAAAAGAATTTTGAAGTGGAGTCGAGACAAGATGTTCACCTCGCCAATGACCTCACTCAGCGCATGATCGTTGATTCCAGGTCTACCGAAATCAAAGGGACCGGGTATGCCGAACACGCTAAGAAAGTGAACGTGCGAGTCCAGATCGATAAAACCTCGGATCCTCTCAAAGACGAGGTCCGCGTGAATGTGTCGGGAGAGTTCACTAAGCCTTGGTATATTCCTGAGGGGATTTTGCTCTCAGAAGCCAAGAAGCGCGGTCCCGCCGAATTTGAAAAAGGCGCGGCAAAAATCGCAGCGGATCTGGCTAGAGCTTACTGAGTCCTTAGGGGTTGGGTAGTTTTGGGGGCTGGCTCACGCCCCACTCTTTCCAGATGGTTTCGGCTTCTTCTGGATTCATCGCTTTCTTGAACTTGGCTCCAGGGCGCCCTTTGACTCGGGCTTCGCAGCTTTTCCAGTCGCTATGGACCTCGGGCGCTCCGTTGACGAGGCTCAAGTAACAGAGCGGCTTTTCGTTCTTTTTTCCTTTTCGCCATTTCTCGGGATCAAACTCAGGGATGCCGCGTTCCTCGGGTAGGTCGTGAAGTGCCACAAAGTAGCGAAGCAGAGGGCCGTGGTAGAGACCATTGGGCACGTTTTTGCTCTGAGAGAAAGCGACCGCAATCTCATCCACTCTTTCGTTGCCCGGTATACCGGCGTGTCCTTTGACGTAAGACCAATGAATCGAGGGGTCACCGTGGCGCTTTCGGTGACCTACTTCTGAAAGAAGCGCCTTCCAGAGATCTGCGTTCTGAACGTCTTTTCCTTCTGCTGTTTTCCATTCTCGATTTTTCCACGCAAAGACCCACTGAGTGATGCCATGGAGGACGTAGAGAGAGTCTGTCAGGATTTCTACTGGCCCACGGGTCTCGCGCACATTTTCTAACGCACGGAGAACGGCAACCATTTCCATCCGATTGTTAGTCGTAGAGGGGTTGCGCCCGCCCATCTCCTCGATGGAGCCATCTGGAAAGCACACGATCGAGCCCCAGCCCCCTGGGCCAGGATTACCCGAGCACGCGCCGTCGGCAAAAATTAGAGCGGGGATCATGCTTCATCGCTAGCGCGATTTGAGAGCCACTTCAAGCTGCCGACTTTTCGAGACTCCTGAGTTGAAGAACCTCAGTGAGGTCAGTGTAACGGAGAATCCCGATGACCTTTCCATGCGCCATCACAGGAAGCGTCGAGTGAGGAGCGGATGCCAGATCAGCAAGAGCAGCCAACCTAATGAAGCGACCGCGTCGAAGCGCGACCCAGACGTGAGCGAGCTCATGGATCAGTACCGAAGCAAAGAGGCTGAGGGAGAATACAATTCCCGAGGCAAGGGGACCTCGAGCCAGACCGTGAAACGCAAGGCTCTCTGCTTGAGAGTCGGAGAGTGAGCTCCCCCGTGCGAATGGCCAGAACAAAAGATCGGACCCGAAACCTTCTCTAGCTTTAAGGCGGATCCAGGCAGTGGGCATCCCTCTAGGCGTAACGGGCTGGGCAGGGTTTCGGAAATGGTTCCATAGGGGCATAGGGTGGCCAGGGCCACTTCTCCGTCCCAGCGGGGGGAGTCGTCCGATCCGGTACGGTAGCCCGAGGGGAGACCGCAGGAAAGGCTCGTCGCGCAGAGGCCCAAGAGTCCAATCAAAACAGATACATCCTGAAAGAGGGGCTGGGGCATCTCTCGTGGGGTGTGCAACTGGGGTTCCATAGGTGGGGTAGGTCATGCTAGCCAGGGCGCATGATTCGCACGCACTGGGCACGTCTCGCAGGATTCATGGCACTGAGTTTTGGCACTGTTGCTACTTCGTGGGCTTCGGATGCGCCGGATTGGGCGCTCCACATGATGGGCTCATGGCGGGGAGAAGGAGTTCGTGTCGAAGTCGCCAACCGAGCCAAGACTCGAATCGAAGCTCAGGTTGAAACCCAATGGGTGAGTTTACCCTCCGGAGGCGGTGTGGTGTCTCGCAACCACATCAAAGAGACGCTGCTGGGCTCTAATGGTCTACCCGTACGATCCAAAGAGTACGATCGCATCTACTGGGTGACCGAGGTTTCACGTCAATCGGATCGCGTTGAGCTTCGACTCGGGGGTGGGGAGATCCCGGGCGAGGGTGCCGCTTCGATGGGGGTTTTCGAACCCCTGAGGTTGACGCTGACTTCAACACAGCAGGTGAGTGGAAGCATTCGAGTCGAGATTCAGACCCAGTTTGCAGTCGACGGGCTAGATGGCGAAACGCTCTCACAAGAGCGAGTTTGGTTGGGTAACGCCCTCTATACCCATGGTCAGATCCGTTACACGCGATCAAAATTTTGACGCTTAGCCTTGCTCGCACCTGGAGTTGAACTGAGATAAACTCAGTGGGTGCGCGTGAAAAAGAAATTGAAACTCTCACCTCAGGCACCCGTGTGGCTTCAGCCCGAAGCCGTTCTAGGTTCTGCCGTGCGCTATATTGCCGCTTACTCTCCACGACTTTCTCGTGTGGAGTGTGTCCCGGTGGGTCGCAAGAGTGGACCTTCGATTGGAGCAGGTGAGAGTCAGTGGGAATTTGAGGTTCTCTCACCGCGGGGAAAAAAACTGGGAACCTTAAGAATAGGCGGCCTAGAGCTAGAGGAGATCACTCAAGTTGCCCGGGTTGCCAAAGAACTGGGGGAGCAATGGCCTCAAGGGTAAAGAAGCCCGAAAGTACGACTCTGGACGATTTGGTTTTCTCGACCGCAGAGCAGAAGCTCATGCGACTCCTTTTGTTGGAGCCAACGACGGTGTTTCCGTTGAGGCAGCTCGCCAACCGGCTTAAAGGTGTTCGAGGAGTCGGGGGGCCTGAGGGTCTCAAGCAGATGCTCCATAAGCTGACTGCCGCTGGTCTGGTGGACTGGGTGGATCACGACCGAGCGATTCGCTTGCGAGATGATGAAGGTCGTGTGGAGAACTTAAAAGTCTTAGCTTCGGTTTGTGAGTTAGAGACTTTGCGACAGTCGCTTGAGCCCATTTGTCCACGAGCGTTCTTGATTGGAGCCAGAGCTGAGGGTCGGGCGGCTACGGACTCTGACTACGAGATTGCCTTAGTGACTGATCAGCCCGAAGAAGCAAAGCGGATCGCAAGGGGTCACCCGCTTGGTAAAAAAATTCAGATTTCGATTCTCGACAGCGATGAGTACCGCGATGAAATTCAGCGTCATTCCAGGTATATCATTCTTTGGGGTTCGTCTTTATGAAGAAGAAGTATTGGATTATGCTCGTCTGGCCTCTGTTGATCCTCGTGTCGGATCAGTGGACCAAGCAGCTGATTGTGGATCGCTTTAGTTTGGGAGAGTCCGTCCCGGTGATTCAAGGTCTTTTTAGCATCACTTATGTGAGAAACACCGGCGCAGCTTTTGGCTTTTTGGCGAGCGCCGACCCCGTATTCAGGGTCCCCTTTTTTCTCGCTGTGCCGCTTGTCGCGCTCTTTGTGATTATTTACTTGATGCGAAAGCTTCCAGATAGCGATCTCAGGACCGCAACGGCTCTAGCATTGGTTTCGGGTGGAGCTGTTGGAAATCTCATCGACCGAATACGCTTTGGTTACGTTGTGGATTTTTTGGATTTCCACTGGAAGTATCAGGCGCATTTTCCGGCGTTTAACGTAGCAGACTCGGCCATTTGTGTCGGTGTGGGGCTGCTGATGCTGGATCTATTCAAGAGTGAAGGGGCTGAGTCAGATGCACCCACTACTGCTTAAAATCGGACCCCTGCCAATCCACACTTATGGATTTATGATCGCGCTGGGTTTTTTTGCGGCCTTGACGGTAGTCCGCAAACTCTCTCCTCGATCGGGCCTGGATCCTGACCAAGCGGCGGACACCTCGTTCTGGCTTCTTTTGGTTGGATTTTTTGGTGCGAGGGCACTCTTTGTCATTACCCGATTTGGGGATTTTGTATCCGATCCGCTCGCAATTTTTAAAATCTGGGAAGGTGGATTGGTCTTTTTTGGAGCCCCTCTTGTGGCCATTCCTTGGGCCTACTGGTGGCTTAAGAAAAATAAAATCTCATTCTGGAAATCACTCGACGTTTACTTGCCAGCTCTCACCGTTGCGCATGCGTTTGGGCGGTTCGGTTGTTTGGCGGCAGGCTGTTGTTATGGACGTCCCACGGACTCCGGGTGGGGCGTTCGTCTCCACTCAGAGTTGGTTGAGATCTCCATGCGAGGGGTACCTCTGCATCCGGTTCAGCTCTATGAGTCTTCGGCGCTCTTGATCTTATTTGCGGGACTGCTGTGGGTTCATCGCAATCGCAAGTTTGATGGGCAGGTCGGCCTCACTTACCTCATGGCCTATCCAGTGATTCGAAGTTTCGTTGAGATTTTTCGCGGAGACACTGTTCGCGGTTTTGTCTTTGGAGATCTTCTGTCGACCAGCCAGTTCATCTCTCTGATCGTATTTATCTGCGGTGCGATCTTGTTAAGACTCCGACTCGTTCGGAGTGCCTCCTCATGAATGGTTCGCTCGTTATTCTAGTTTTTTCTTTTTTGGCTGGCTCCATCCCTTTTGGTCTTTTGATGGCGCGTGTTTTTGGGGCCGGAGATCTAAGAGCTCAAGGAAGCGGCAATATCGGGGCCACCAATGTGTCTCGAGTGATCGGATTTTGGCCTGCAGGATTCCTCACGTTTCTTTTGGATGCACTCAAAGGCTCAGCTGCGATTTTGCTCGCAGGTCAGTGGTCTGAACCCCTTTGGGAGGGTTGGCTTGATTTTCCAGCGCACCACTGGGAGCTGGGGGATTTGCCCCTAGTCTGGACCGCAGGTCTCTTTGCAGTGCTCGGTCATTGCTTTTCGCCTTGGCTAAAATTTAAGGGCGGCAAAGGGGTAGCCACCGCTTTTGGGGTGATCGGAGTGCTTTCGCCTTGGGCTGCAGTAGCGGGGGGCATTGGATTTTTGCTCGTGTTTCTTGCCACCCGTTTGGGGTCTCTCTCGAGCCTGGTGGGACTATTGTTGGTCGCGGTTGCACATGGGGTTCTTCCCTCGTCTGACGCGGGCCCCCACCTCTGGTCCGGAGCGCTGATCCTTTTTGTGATATTGGTTCGTCACGAAAAAAACCTGGATGCCCTGATCGATGGCCGGGAAAATCGGTTTTAGAGCTTTTTTTTGGGGGATTGCCCTCCTTCTCCCCGTCGTTTCATTCGGGGAGCAGCCGCTCCGGGTGGTTGCGCTTTCGCCAGCACTGGCCCAGATGTGTTACGAAATCTTACCCCCTCAGAAACGAAATTGGGTCGTCGGGGTCTCTGAACATACGCCAGTCCCTCGGGGCGCTGCTCCGCAAAGGGTGGCTGCTGCGAAATTTACGGATCAGGAGAGAATCTTCGCGCTTCGGCCGACTCATGTCTTTTATGAGAGGGGCGCCGCCGTGCATACTCCTTCGCATACACTGTCGGAGACTTCGGGCCAATGGCTGCGCATCGAATTTAAAAGTCTCATGGAGGTTGCGACTCAGTATCGTCGAATGGGTGGACTCCTCGGGCATGCTTCTGAGGGGGAGAGATTGGCTCGTCAGTTTGAGAGCGGGCTTCAAGAACTCAAGGGCGCTTGGGCCCGAACTCCTGGATCCAAAAAGAGAGTTTTTTTTCAACTCGACGAGAATCCCATTGTGGCCGTCGGTGGTGGACAGGATTTTCTCCCGGAGCTGATTCAGTGGTTGGGGGTCGACAATATCTTCTCCTCATTGAGTCAGAGCTACCCACGTGTATCTAAAGAGTCAGTGATTGCTGCGGCGCCTGATTTGATCGTCGTCATTGGTCTTAAAGGTGAGCGGGAGCGATTTTTGGAGATGGCTAGCCGATGGAAGGGGGGATCCCCTCGAGTCGTGGATGGGGATCTTTTAACTCTTCCGGGACTTTCGGTGATCGCAGGGGCAAAGCAGCTCCTCAGGGTTCTATCGGATCCGGATTCTCATCGGTGATTGGAGTTTAGTCCTTGCTCAAAGGACAGGGCGCATCCATTTTGAGGATATGCTTTTTCGCTCTCGAACTGCGCGAGCTTATAGTGTCTTGATCCTCCTTACGATCATCGCGATGGGGCTGGCTTTGAGCATCGGAGAGCTGCCATGGGAGGAGACCCATTTTGAAACCCTATGGTCGCTTCGAGGGGGACGAGCCCTTCTTGCTCTAGGAGTCGGGGGCTGCCTTGCTGTCGCTGGAGTTTTGCTTCAAGCACTCTTTGCTAACCCGTTGTGTGAGCCCTATACCCTGGGGGTTTCATCTGGGGCGGCGCTTGGAGCGGTCCTCACGGGTGCTTTGGGGTGGTCCGGTCTTTTAGAGGGAATTGCGATTGGCCCTCTCTTTGGCGCGCTGCTCTTTTCGGTGCCCCTTCTTTTTGGTCCCCAGGGCAATCGACTCTTGCTCATGGGTGTGCTGATCAGTTTCTTTGGCTCGAGCCTAGTCGCACTCACCCTGGCTCTGTCAGATGTTCGAGGAGTTTCTCAGGCTTTGATTTGGCTTCTGGGAGACCTATCTAGGGCGACCTCATCCGGGGCGATTACTGCAATTTTATTTGGACTCATCACCATGCTTTGGGTTCGACGCCGTCATGCCGAGTTGGATATTTTGCTCTTGGGAGAAAAGCAGGCGCGATCGGTAGGAGTACCCATTCGAAGCTTAAGGCGAGAGATCTTGATCACGTCTTCTCTCTTGGTGGCAGTGGGCGTCGCATTTTGCGGAATGGTGGGATTTATCGGTTTGGTTGTCCCCCATGCGATTCGTAAGTGGCAGGGGAGCGCGCACAAAAATGTACTCCCGATGGCGTGGCTCCTGGGCGGGCTGAGTCTGGTTCTTGCCGATTGTGTCGGCCGGGGGTTTTTCTCACCGATCGAAATCCCGATTGGAGTGGTTACGGCTTTGATGGGTGTTCCTCTTTACGCCATCTGGAGTCTGAGGAGTCCCCATGCTTGAGGCCAGAAATCTCTCGTGGTGTCAGTCACGGGGAGCGCTCGTTGCCGGCGTCAGTGTGACGGTGAGTTTGGGTGAGTGGATTTCATTAGTAGGGCCTAACGGTGCAGGAAAGTCGACCCTACTCCAGGTCCTAGCCGGCACGCTGGAGTATCCATCGCAGTCCTTTAGCGGGAGTATCTCTTGGCAGCATCAAGATTGGACACAGCTGGACTCTCGCGTTCGGGCTTCTCGAGTGGCGTACTTGGGGTCTGAGCTCGAGTCCCTATTTCCATTGCGAGTGATCGATGCGGTTTCTGCAGGTCAATTTGCAGTCGTCCCTGGACAGCAGAGGCCGCGCTCAAGTGACCTTCGTTTTGCGCTGAGTTTTTGTGAGCTGGAGGGTCTCCAGGATCGAGACTTGGCAACCTTGAGTGGGGGTGAAAGGCAGAGGGTGCTTCTTGCTCGAGGCTTGGTGCAGGGAGCTCAGGTTTTGTTTTTGGATGAGACCTTTGGAAAAATGGATCTCGATTACCAGTTCGAACTGGGGGCGCGGCTCCAGAAGCTGACCCGAGAGGGAGTTCTCTCTGTGGTTTTGGTTTCTCATGACCCGTCTTTGTCGGGTCGATTTGCAGATCGGGTTTGGTTGATGAACCAGGGTCGACTGGTCGCAGAGGGTCAACCCGACAAAGTGCTGAACGAGGAGAGCCTGTCTCGGGTCTTTCCGAGGGCCAGTTTGGCTTCACTTTTTAAGTCTGAGTAGAGCTCAGAAAAAAACCGTTGCACCCGAAGTATGAGTCACCTGGTCGACGGGGCTCAGGGTGTGTTCGACTCCAAAATCAAAAGAGATTTTTCCGCTGACCCAGCCAAATCCGTAGCCGAATCCATTGCCGCGATTTCGAATATCCAAGAGCAGAGCGTTTTTGAAAGCCCCTAGACAGAAGTAGAAGTCCTTCAGGACTCCCATCTCAGCCTCGAACT
>Ga0169931_10005066_pt1 | contig 20252 bp, 12 predicted proteins | sample Kivu_15m_20L_FD_129675 | JGI IMG/M metagenome (GOLD analysis project Ga0169931, IMG submission 129675) | Freshwater microbial communities from Lake Kivu, Western Province, Rwanda to study Microbial Dark Matter (Phase II) - Kivu_15m_20L... | ecosystem: Environmental > Aquatic > Freshwater > Lake... | reverse complement strand
TTCGGCGTCGACTTCGCCGCGCTGCAATTGTTCGTTCTCGATCTCCCGGCGGAAGAAGGCGCGCGCCGCCTGGGCTACGTCGACGGCGTGGGCGCACTGCTGCGCAACTTCGAGGACACGCGCACCAAGCTCGAACTGCACTCCCTGCTGGTCGTACATGTGCTGGGGCTTCCTGCGCTGCTCCTGGGCCTGGTGTTCCTGCCGCGTGTGCTGCGCGAGCCGACTTGGCGTTGGCGGCAGGCGCTGGGCGCGGCGGCGCTCGGCGAGTTGCTGCTGCTCGCCTGCTTGTGCTTCATCGCGCTCACCAGCAACGACCGCGAACAGGGCGTGCCGCTGGTGTTCGCAGCGCTTGGCGCGTGCGCCGCCGCGCTGGTAGCAGTGGGCGCCGCCGTCGGACCGCGCGCGGCGCGTGCGGGACATGTAGCTGCGTTCGCGCTGGCTGCGCTCGCCGTGTGGGATGCGTGGAACTTCCACCAGCGCGTCAACCTCCCGCGTAAGGCCATCGACATCACGTTCGCGGAACGTGACCCCAACGCCGCGCCCCAGCGACTGCCCGACGAACTCGCACGCATGCAATTCGAAACGCCGCGCCTGGTGACCTACGGCGCGAACGACCTGCGCGAGCTGAGCGAGTACCTGCGCGCGCGCGACGGCGCCTTCTTCCTCGTCGGCGACGCATCGGTGCTGTACGGAATCACCGGCAAACCCTCGGTGTTTCCGGCGCTGTGGTTCCACCCCGGGCTCACCTTCCCCTACCCGCACGATGCGCGCTTCGCCGACTTCGAGCAACGCCTGCTCAAGCGCCTGGAGCGCTTCGACGTGCGCACCATCGTGCTCGAACCGCGGGTGTGGATCGGCTATCCGGCGCCAGACGGGCAAAAGCCCAAGGCGCGCTACATCACGCTCGACTCGTTCCCGCGCGTCGCGCAGCTCGTCAGCGAGCGTCTCGCGAGCGAGCGCTCGTTCGGGCCGATCCGCGTGCTCGAGTTGCGCTGAGCGGCGCGTCGCGCAGCGGGAACACGCCGTAGGAGTGCGCCAGGCTGGCCTGTGCGCCGAGCGCGAACACGGCGTGCCAACACACGTCGTCGGGACCGTGCGACGGAAGCAGGATCGAGTCGCCGGCGCGCAGCACATGGAACTCGCCGTGCTCGACGAGACGGCGCGTGAAGGACGGCGTCGCGTTGAGCAGCTTTCCGAGCAACGGGTCGGAGGTGTCGTCGAGCGCGCGCAGCGCCTTGCGCGGCGTGCCGGCCCGCTGGCGAAGCGCCGCGGTGCGCGCCACCCCGGCCACGTGCTCCGCCAGGCGGCGCTTGGGCAGCGCGAACCAAGCCGTGGCGCCTTCCAGTTGCGTGAACACCACGCCGAGCTGACGCGGCTCGTCGTCGTGGTGGAACGTCGCGCCGCCGCCCGGCGCGTTGTTGTAGATGATGCGCTCGCTCACGCGCACGCGACGCCCGACCAAACGCTCGACGAGCGCGAGCAGAGCCCGGTTTTCGTCGATCACGCGGCACTCGGGGAACAGCGCGCGCGCAAACGCGTCGCTCCAGCCCGCCCGGCGCGTCTCCTTCTGCCAGTCGAGCAGCGCTTCGGCGCCGAAGGAAAAGCGCACGCGCAGGCTCGTGTCGCGCTCGTCGTGCGCAATCCACGAGAGCTTGGCGTACAGGTCGCGCGCGACAGCGCGCCCCGACGCCGAAAGCGCGTCGACGAACAGCTTCTCGATCTCGCGCGTGTCGCCCAGGTCGATCGTCACGCCCGCCGGCCGAAACGGAGCGCGGGCCAGGCGACGCGCGGCGAGCAACTCGAAGCTCGCGCCGCCGCGGAGCGCCTCGAACAGCGCGAGGGAGCGCGCGATGTCGCGGCGCGCACGACGGACTCCCGCGCGCGACGCGCCGCGCACCACGAGCGGCTCGTCAGCGCGCCAACGCGGGAGCGCATGGTCCACCAGCTGGGGATCGGCGAGGTCGGAGTCCGGCGCGACGCTCGCCTCGAACTTGCCGTGGCGAACGCCGCGGCGCAGGAGTTGGACCTTCACACGCTCGACCGCGGCGCTCTGCATCCGGCGGAGAATAGCGCGGCCCGCAGCGCTATCGTGCTGCGATGAGCTACGTAGACGCCCTCGGGGCCGTGCGTTTTGCGGCGGACAAGCTGCAGAAGGTTGGCCTGTTCCAGACCGAGCACATGTTCTGCGACCTGTACTGCCTCGAACCTGGTCAGTCGCAGAAGCCGCACGCCCACGCAGGCGCGACGAAGTTCTACTACGTGCTCGAAGGCCGCGCCGTGGCGACGCTGGGCGACGAGAGCCGCGAACTGGGGCCCGGACAACTCGCTTGGTCGGCGCCGGGTGAGAGCCATGGAGTCGCCAACCCCGGGCCCGCGCGCTGTGTGCTGCTCGTCGTGATGGGCCCCAACCCCAACCGCGCCTGAGGGCGCGAAGCTCGCGCGCACGTCGACGGCGAGCACAAAACACCGCGCGCCGGCGCTCCCCGAGAGGAGCGCCGGCGCGCGAGTTGCTTTCGCGGTCCAGGGCCCGCGCCGCTTGCAGGCGCCGCGGACCCGTGAACCTCACACGCTCAGGGGACCATCGTCCACTCGAGGCCGCCCGACAGGTTCGTCGTGCCCGGCGCCGCGGGATCGCGGAACCAGGTCTGCGCGTTCACGACCTCGCCCGCCACGAAGGGCTGGCCGACGGCGGTCGGACGCGTCGAGAGCCACAGCAACCAGTCTTCGCTGTAGGAGCCGTTGCACTGGCCGGCGACGCCGCCCGAGGAGGCCTGCGCCGTGAGGCGCTGCGTGGGCGCCTTGACGCACAGCGTGCTGCTGTTGCCCGGCTGCCACGGCGCGGCGTTGCGGCCGCTGACGCCGTAGAAGAAGAGGCCCGCGCGCTGACCTTCGGTGTTGGTCGTCGTCAGGGTGAAGCCCGACGTGGCGCCGGCGGTCGGCGTTCCGACGAAGCCGATCACCGGGTTGCAACCACTCGAGGTCGTGCTGGTGGTGCAGTACGTGACCGGGCCGGGAGCCGTCGCGACGAACTGCTTGGCGGTCGAAACGCCGACGTTGCCGCGGCGGTCCGTGGCGCGCACGCGGTACTCGATCGTGCCCGACAGAGCGCCGGGGATCAGGCCACGCCAGATTTGACCTTGGCTCGCCTGCATCGCGACTTGCGTGAAGGCGACCGTCGGCAGAACGCGGTACTCGAGCTGGACGTTGATGTACCAGGTCTCGTAGTACGAGGCGTTGTCGTAGACCTGAACGCGCACCACCGTCGGGTTCGCACCCGCCGTGCGGGCCGGCGCCTGCTCGAGGTTGGTCGGGCGCGGCGCGAACGTGTCGGCCACGTTCGTGTTGTTGTTCAGGTAGTACTGCGCCGCGTTGTTGTCGTTCGACACGATGACGTCCGTGTCGCCGTCGTTGTCGAGGTCCGCGCAGTCCGCGTCGAGCGCCACGCGGTTGAGCGTGGGCAACTGCGACGAGGTCACGTTCGTGTAGCTGAAGCCGGCGCCCGTGAAGTTGTTGCGGTACAGCTTGTCCTGACCCGAGAAGTTGGCGACGTACAGGTCGAGGTCACCGTCGTTGTCGTAGTCGAGGAAGTCGCCTTCGTTGTCATCCGCGCTCGAACCGGAGAGAACCTGCAGGTTCGAGAACGTGCCGGCGCCGTCGTTGCGCAGGGTGATGTCGTTGAACCCGAACGAGGCTTGCCAGTTCAGGCCGTAGATGTCGAGGTCGTTGTCGTTGTCGCAGTCGCCCATCTCCTGCTCGTAGTGGCCGTTGCCGTTCGAGTAGCCGGCCGGGAACACGGCCGCCGTCACGTCGCGGAACGCCGTGAGCACGCCGCCGTTCTCCTGGAGACGGTTGAAGAACATGCGCGGCACTTCCTGGCGCGCGCCGTGCAGGATGTCGAGGTCGAGGTCGCCGTCGACGTCCATCACGTCGATGTCGAGCGCCGAGCTGGCGATGTCCGAGTTCGTGCCGGTGCTGTTGGTCGTGTCGGACTGCTGCGTGCCCGAAGCCCACAGAGCCGGGTTGCCGGCGTTGATGTTTTGACCCGTCAAGCGGAAGGCCGAAGGGTTGAACTCAGTGAACTGGCCCGCGCCGTTGTTGAGGAACAGACGCGTCGGAACGTTGCCGTTGAAGGCGCCGCCGTAGGTCGAGTGGACCAAGTCGATGTCGCCGTCGTTGTCGAGGTCACCGAAGTCGCAATCGCACGACCAGTCGATGAAGCCCGAGGGCAGCAGCAGGCTGTTCGAGATCGAAGTGGGCGTTGCGTTGAGGTTCAACCAGCGCGCCGTGGATTGATCCTGATAGAAACCGAGCGTCCCGCCTTGCGCGCCGCCCATGTTGATCCACCAGAGATTCGACTGGTTGGAAAGCTGTGAGGTATTCGAGACGTAGATGTCGACGTCACCGTCGTTGTCGATGTCGACGAACTCGATGTCGCGGCTCTGGTCGAGCACGGCGGGGAACTGCGTGGCGGTCCGATCGACGAAGAAGCCGATGGTTCCGCCCGGTTCGAAGCCGCGGTTGATCCAGATGTTGTTCTGGTCGTTGCCGCCGTCACCGCCCTGGGCGAGGATTGCGTCAAAGTCGCCGTCCTGGTCGAGGTCGGCGAAGTCCACGTTCTCGGTGTCGCCACCGGTGCCCGGAATGCGGGTCGCCGACAGGTTTTGGAAGGCTTGCGCCGACGCCGTTTGGCTGAGGCAAGCAACGCTCGCCAGTCCGGCGAACGCGCTGAGTTTCGATCGTCTTGCCATTTTGCTGCGCTTGGAGGGTTGAGGCCGATGCAGTGCGCACGTCGCGGAGAGGCGGCGTGCGCCGCGTGCAAGCTGCCCGCCCGCGCTGTCACCAGCGCTCCTGAGGGCCGCCCACACACTTGGGTGCAACTGAAAACTATACCCGGCCTCGGGCTCAGCAACCGTGCAACGTGCCAGCGAAAATGTTGCTCGGCGCCGTAAAATAGACGTGGTCGCCGAGCCGGCGCACAGTCGTAGTTTCGCGCGCGCAACAACGGAACATTCCGTGCGCTGGCGCCGTCGGCCCACTCGGCCAACGCTGAATGCGTGAGGGTGTTCAGCTCAGCGTAGGACCCGGGAGCGGGTGCGCGGCGCCCCACCTGGCCTTCAAGGCGCGTGGGCGTATTCGCCGGGGTCTCTCACCAGGACCGTAGTGAGCCCGGGATTCTCTCGTGGGGAAGCGAGCGCTTGGAGCGAACTCGTCCAAGGGTTCCGGCGCCGCGACGCGGCTGTTGACGAACCTTCCCCGGGGTCGCTGAGGGCCGCGTTCGCTCTCGACGCGGCCGATGCACCGAGACGGCGCGGTCGCGAGTGAGTCGTCGTGGGAGACGCTGGCTAGTGGATTGATTGGAAAATCTGCCGCAGATGTCAGGTGATTCGGCGCTCCCCGCAAGGCGCGAGGATTCCAGGCGACCTGATTAGGTCGCCGAACCGGAGCAACGCCGCCAGGGGCGGCGAAGGCAGCGAGATCTTCGACGAAACTCGAAAACAGGGCGCTAGCGAGTGCGCGTCGACAACGCGCCGAGCAGCGCGCCTTGAAGCGCCGGATCCGCGGCGCTCACGCGGCCGGCCAAGCGGTCGACCTCGACCGCTCCGCCCCATTCGCCTAAGGCGAAACCAACGCGCCTCAGGTCGCGATCGTTGATTCCGGCCGGCGGTCGTGCCACTTCGGACCGCAACGCTTCGATGCCGCCGTGGTGCAGCACCAGCGCGCCGGCGAGCACACTGCGGTTCCACGGTTCGCTCCACACTGCGGCGCGCAGCAACGGCACAACCGAAGCGTCGCGCGCCGCGATCAGCACCAAGGCCAGTTCCACATCGACTTCCGGTTCGTCGCCCAGCGGGAACAGCTCGCGCAGCAACTCGATGTCGGCCAATCCGGCGCCGCGCCCCAGCGCCATGACGGCGCGCGCTCCAGCGGCGCCGCTCGGCCGTTGCCGACGCAAGACGTCGCGCAAGGCGGCGCGCGAACGCGCGTCGCCGTGCCAGGCGAGTTCGGTGTCGACTCGCTGGCGGAGCGCGTCGGGAGTCCGCGCACGGGCGACCACGAGCAGATCGCGAACGCGCCGATCGGCGGCGGCGGGCAGCAGCGCTTCGACCCACTGCAGCGCCTCGCGCGAATACGGAGTCAGCTTCGGAGCGTCGTCGGCAACCCGCGCTTTGGCCGGGTCGCGCGGCTTGTCCGGCGCCTTGTCGGCGGGGTTGGGGGCCGCCTTGTCCGCGCCGCCAGCCCCACGGCCGCCGCGCGCGGGGCGCTCGGAACTCGACGAGACCTTCGCCCGACTCGCTTCGCCGATCGCGCGTTGCGTCGCCTCGATCTCCAGCGCCTCGCGCAACTCGGTCGAAGCGTCCTCGCTTCCCAAGCGGTACTGCACGACCAGCGCCGCGCGCTGTACGCCGGGGTCGGCGTCGCTCTCGAAACCCGCCAGCAGCGGCAGCGCCTTGTCGCTGGGTGCGTAGGCCAGCGCGTGCACCGCCGCGGCTCGCGCCACCGGATCCGCAGCGCGCAGCCCCAACTCCACCAGCTCGAGCGCACCGGGCGCACGCGCCCGCGAGAGCAGGTGCAGCGCCTTGGTCCGCGCAACCGGATCGGTCCACGCGCGCCGCAGGATCGGCACGCACAACGCTTCGATGCCGCGCCGCTCGATCTCGTCGAGCAGCGCCTCCCACTCGCGCCGATCCATCGGCACGTAGAGGTCCTCTTCGAGCATGCGCGAGAGTTCCGTCGGCATCGCTGCGACCACGCCGCGCAGACGCTCGGGCGAACCGCCGGCCAGCGTGACCTCGAGCAGATGGTCCTTGACCCCGGCGCGGTTGAGGTCGGCCGCCGCGCGGTACACCACCCGCGAGAGGAAGTTCGAATCCCGCGCGAGGTCCTCGGCGAGGAGCGTCGGCCAAGCCTGGTCGTCGACCAAACCAAAGCGCCGCGCAGCGTCGAAGCGCAGTTCGAAGTACGCGCGCGCCACGTCGGACTCGACGGGCGGATCGAGCGCGAAACCCAGTGCTTCACGCGCCGCGGCGTTCAGCGGGTGCGCGGCCTGCCCGGCGATCTCCTGCACGGCGGCGAGTCCGGCGGGCGCGCCGCTCCGCGCGAGGGCGAACAGTGCGTAGCTCGCCACGGCCGCGCGCTTGCCAGCCAGCTGCAGCAACACGCCGATGTCCGCGGAGCGCAGTTCCCCCAGGGCGAGGATCGCCGCCTGACGCACTTCGAGTTCGGCCTCGAGCGCATGCGATTCGATGCGGCCGCGCTCCGACACGGCGTGCACCGCGCCGAGCGCAATCAGCGCCGCGGCCCGCGCCGCGTTGCCGGCGTCCTTGCGCTCCAACTCGCGGACCGCCGCCGCGATCGAGCGCGGGGCGAAACTGACGCGACGGTCGCGCGCCACGAGCTCCGCGAACTCGCCCACCGACTGGAGTTGCACGTAGGGGGATCGCTCGGCGAGCGCCTGTTCGTCCGCGCTGGCCGGCCGGGCCGGAGACACGGGCGCCTGCGCCGACGCCGGGCAGGCGAACGCGAGCAGCGCCGTGAGCGGGAGCAACGGATTCATGGTCATGGATCGACAGGCGGGCGCCTGTCGCTTGCGTCGGATGAAGGTCGCGGCGAGGCGTCGAACTCTCCCTGGCCGCGGCTCGGGGAGCCTAGCCCGCTTCTCTCGCCGGAATCCACTGCGCCAGCGGCCGCCCGCGCCTTCGCAGCGCTGCCGCCGGCCGAAACGGCCCGGCGAGCGGGCCAGCCGCACTCACTTCTTGACCGGTTTCAGTTCCTCGGCGCCCCCGAGTTCGTCGACGTACCCCAGCGCGGCGAGTTCCTTGAGCTCCGCCGCACTCGGCGCGCGTGGCGACACTCCGCCGTTGTCGCCCGCCAGCCGCAGCCGCTCCATCCAACGCACCAGCGACTCGACACGAGCCTGCTCGCGGGGAAAGAGGTTGTCGAGCTCGCCGGGATCGGCAGTCAGATCATAGAGCTCGTGCTTTCCGTCGCTCGAGTAGATCAACTTGAAGCGCTCGACGTAGAGCGCATCGCGTTCGCGCTGAAAGCGCGGGCCCCACTGCGCTTCGAGATCGCGGCGGCGCGCGTAGCGGGCCTGGGCGACGTGGCCGAGCAAACCGCTGGTCCCGGGGAACTCCGCCGCGCGGCGCTGGGCGACTTCGGGCGCCGCCTCGCGCAAGACCATGCCCGGCACGTCGGCGAGCGAAATCGGCGCGTCCACGACCCGGCCGTCGCGCTGGACGGGACGCTTGACGATCAGCGGGATGCGCAGCGCCTGCTCGTACACGTCCTTGGAGTGTTCGACGAGGTCGTGCTCGCCGAAGTACTCGCCGTGGTCCGCGGTGACGACGACCAGCGCGTGCTCGAGCAGTCCGCGCGCCTTCAACCCGTCGAACAACGCGGCGAGCCCCAGGTCGAGATTGGCGAGGCCCAGGTCGTAGTCGTCGATCACGCGCTGCACCATCTCGGGCGGCGGCGGCTCGCTTTGCGTGAAGACGTGCCGGTACAGCGCCTCGAGTGCTTCGACCGTGTTGGGCTCCCCTTCCGCGGGCGGCTTGGGCATCCCCGCCGCGCGCTCGGGCGGCAAGGCGGCGGTGTTGTACGGCCGGTGCGCGTCCATGTAGTTGACGAACACGAACCACGGCTTGTCGGGCGCTTGTTTGTCGATCCAGCTCAGCGCGCGCTCGCTCATCGAACGCGCGTCGAGGCGCTGGTTCATGAACTCCTCGAAGCCCTGGTCGAGACCCATGCGCGGATTGACGTAGCCGGCGTTCGCGACGAACGCGGCCGTCGACCAGCCGGACTCGCGCAACGCCTCGGCGAGCGTGAGTTCCTCGGCGCGCAGCGACATCGCGTCGAGGACCTCACCACTCGCCAAACGGCGCGCATCGGCGCCGTGCAGTTGGGGCGCCTTGCCGGTGAAGAGCGAGGCGTGGCTCGGAAGCGTCCACGGTGCCGTGGATCGCGCCACGGCGTAGCGGTCGGAACGCGCCGCGAAGGCGTCGAGCGACGGGGTCGTCGGGCGCCCGTAGCCGTAGCAGCTCAGGTGATCGGCCCGGACCGTATCGAGCACGAGCAGCACGACGTTGCGCGCCGGTGCGGGTTCGGCGCCGCAGCCGACCAGGGCTGCGGCCAGAAACGACGTCAGCAGCACGGCGAGCAGAGGCGTCAGCAGCGAGCCCAGCAGCATCGACACCGACTTCGTGCTCGAACCGGCGGGCGCAGCGAGCGCCGGCGGCTCCGGGGTGCGGCGGTGCTGCGACGCGGGAGCGGGGCGCATGGTGGACGGGGAGACTAGCACGGGATCCGCGCACCTCGTGGTCGGCTTCAGCGCTCTCAAGACGGTAGGATCGTGGGGTCCTGCGAGCCCCTTCAGGCGCCGCGCCGCCGGGGCCGAAGAGTCCCTTCCGACGCCCCCTTCGTCGTCGCGTCCCCCCCCGTCCCCCGATGTCCCAGGCCGCCCGCCCCAAAGCCCGCACCGTCAGCCAGCTCCGCCCCGGCGAGCGCGTGGTGGTCATCGGCGGAGGCCCGGCGGGGCTCACGGCGGCCTACCTGCTGCAGCAAGCCGGCGCGGACGTCACGGTGCTCGAGGGCACGAAGATGCTGGGCGGCATTTCGCAGACCGCGCAGTACAAGGGCTACCGCTTCGACATCGGCGGCCACCGCTTCTTCACCAAGGTCGAGCCGGTCGAGCGGCTGTGGCACGAGATCCTCGGCTCCGAGTTCATCTCGGTGCCGCGCATGTCGCGCATCCACTACCGCGGCAAGTACTTCGACTATCCGCTCAAGGCCTGGAACGCGCTCTCGGGGCTCGGTCTGTGGCAGTCGGCGATGGTCTTCGCCAGCTACGCCCGCGCGAAGATCTGGCCCAACCCGGTCGAAGAGAACTTCGAGCAGTGGGTCTCCAACCGCTTCGGCAAACGGCTGTTCAACATCTTCTTCAAGACCTACACGGAGAAGGTCTGGGGCATCCCCTGCACGGAGATCCGCGCCGAGTGGGCCGCGCAGCGCATCCAGAACCTGTCGCTGGCGAAGGCGATCCTCAACGCCGCGTCGATCCAGCGGCGCTCGACGGCGATCAAGAGCCTGATCAACGAGTTCCAGTATCCGCGCCTGGGGCCCGGGCAGATGTGGGAGATGTGCGCCGAGCGCATCGCGAAGCTCGGCGGCGAAGTGCTGCTCGAGCACAAGGTCGCGCGCATCGAGACGCGCGGTTCGCGCTCCGTCGCCGTGCGCTGCAACACGCCGCAGGGTGAAAAGCGCTTGGAGTGCGAGCACGTCATCTCGACGATGCCCGTGCGCTCGCTGGTGCGCGCGCTCGAACCCGCCGCGCCTCAGGCCGTGCGCGACGCGGCCGAGGGGCTGAAGTACCGCGATTTCCTGGTGGTCGCGCTGATCTTGAAGCAGGAGAACCTGTTCCCCGACAACTGGATCTACATCCACACGCCGGGCGTGAAGGTCGGCCGCATCCAGAACTTCAACAACTGGTCGAAGGCCATGGTGCCCGAGGCGGGCCGCACCTGCCTGGGGATGGAGTACTTCTGCTTCGAGGGCGACGGCCTGTGGAGTTCGAGCGACGCGGAACTCATCGCGCTCGCGACCAAGGAGCTGGGGCAACTCGGCCTCGCCGATCCGAACCTGGTCGTGGACGGCACGGTTGTGCGCATGCCCAAGGCCTATCCGATCTACGACTCGGTGTACCGCGGGCATCTCGACGCCGTGCGCGCGCACCTCGACACGCTCAGCAACTTGCACCCGGTCGGACGCAACGGGATGCACAAGTACAACAACCAAGACCACTCGATGCTCACCGCGATGATGAGCGTGTGGAACATGCAGGGCGCCTCCCACGACGTGTGGGAAGTCAACACCGACTACGAGTACCACGAGGAACAGCGGCTGGAGTCGAAGGAACGCGCCGCAGCGCCCGTGAGTTGAGGCGCGCGATGGCGACCCCTCCGTTGTCGACGGCGTCGAGCGCGTACGTCCGCAGCTTCAACCGCTTCGAACTCAAGTACCTGCTGCCGCTGGAGTCCGCGCGCGAGTTCGCCGCGGAACTCGCGCTGCACGCGCACCCCGATCCGCACTCGGGCCTCGAGGGTTACCCGGTCTACTCGCTGTACTGGGATTCGCCGGAGCTGCTGTTCTTCTGGGAGAAGATCGACGGCGAGAAGCTGCGCCGCAAGCTGCGCTTTCGCCGCTACGAAGGGCGCGACGAGGTGTACGTCGAGATCAAACAACGCACCGATCGCACGGTGCAGAAGCGCCGCACGCGCCTGGCGCTGGCCGAGGTGCTGGCGCTGTTCGACCGCGGCGCGATCGACGCCGCGCGCGAATCCCAGGCGAGCGATCCGGTGCTGCAGGAAGCGCTCGTGCTGACACGCATGCACCGGCTCGCGCCCTCGGCGGCGATCCGCTACCAGCGCCAAGCGTGGTTTGCGAGCTTCGAGCCGGACCTGCGCGTGACCTTCGACAGCCGGCTGCAGTACGACGCCCACGAGCTCGACCTCGCGCGCCCCGAGCGCAGCGGACCGTACCTGCTCGACCCGCGCTGGTGCGTGCTCGAAATCAAGTACAACCACCGCGTGCCGCATTGGCTGCTCGCGCTGGTGCGCAAGCACGGCCTGGAGGTCGTGCGTTTCTCGAAGTACTGCGCAGCGATCGACCTCGCGCGCTTCGGCGGCCGCCACGGCCTCACCCCCCGCCCCGAGTAGGCAGCGAACAGGTAATCAGCGATGCCCGAGTTCAACGAGTGGTTCCGCGGCGTCTCCGCAGTCGGAGGCGACATCAACGTGTGGCAGACGCTGACCACGCTGCTGCTCAGCTTCTTCCTCGCGCTCGTGCTGGCCTACGTCTACCGCCAGACGCACCGCGGCGTGAGCTACTCGGTCTCGTTCGTGCACTCGATGATCCTGATGGCGATCACCGTCTCGCTGATCATGATCGTGATCGGCTCGAACGTCGCCCGCGCCTTCAGCCTGGTCGGCGCGCTCTCGATCATCCGCTTCCGCACGGCGGTCAAGGAGCCGCGCGACGTCGCGTTCCTCTTCGCGACGATGGCGATCGGCATGGCCGCGGGCACCGGGTTCTACGACCTGGCGATCCTGTTCACGCTGTTCGTCGCGCCCGCGGTGTACTTCCTCTACCGCTTCCAGATCGGCGCGCAGCCGACCAGCGAGATGCTGCTCAAGCTGCAACTGGCCGGCGACGCCGACCACCGCACGGCGTTCCAGGAAGTGTTCTACAAGCACCTCAGCCAGCACTCGTTGTTGTCGATGGAAACGCTGCAGGGCGGCGCGGCGCTCGAGCTGGTGTACTCGGTGCACCTCAAGCCGAAGGTCGACGAGCGCGAGCTGATGGAGGCCCTGCGCGCCGCGAACGGCGGACGCAAGGTGGTGATGCTCTCCGGGGCGCAGAACGTCGACGTCTGAGACGAGCCCCCGCGTGCGCGACGCCAACGCCACCACGACGTCGAGCTGGATCGCGCGCCACGAGCGCGCGCTGGCGCTCGCGTGGCTGGCGCTGTGCGCCGCCGCCCTGGCCTTCATGGCGCTCGCCGGCGTCGCCTCCGAACGCATCGAGCGCTGGATCGAAGACGGGCAGACCGCGTGGGTGGCGCAGCTCGAGGTCGCGGAAAACGAGCTGAACAGCGGCGCCGCCGAACGCGCCCAGGCGCGCCTCGAGCAGGTGCTGGCGACGAACGGCGTCAACACGATCAAGCACCGCCTCGACCGCGAACACGAGCGTGCGCTCGAGCTGCTGGCCCGCGCCCACCAGGCGCAGGGGCGCAAGGGCCGCACGCTGGCGACGCTCGAACAGCTCACCGAGTTCGATCCGCGCAACTGGCGCAACCACTTCCTGCACGCCGAGGCGCTGCGAGGATTCGGCGATGGCGACGCGGCGACGCTTGCCTACGAGCGTGTGCTGGCGCTCCATCCGACGCACTGGCCGAGTTTCGCCGCGCGTGTCGACCTCGAATACGCCGGAGGCCGCTACGGGCCGATTCCCGCGCTCTACGAGCGTTACCTCGATGCGTGGCTGCTCGTGCGCTTGCGCCTCGAGGCGGGCGAGCACCAAGCGTGGTTCGACGTGCAGGCCGACGGACGCACGCACGAAGCGCTGGTCGAGTTCGAGCTTCCCGCGGATTGGCGCGGCGACCTGCGGCTCGAAACACGCGGCTTTTCGGCGCGGATCGACGCGCTCACGCTCGAACCGGCGCTGCGCGTCGGCGTCCCGGGACGCCCTGCGAGCGTGACACTGCCGACCAGCGAGCAGATCGCCGTCGACGTCTCTTCGGCGCTGGTCTACCGCGCGGTGCACTGCCCGGACGGCGTGCAACGGGTCCGTGTCGCGCTCACGCTCTTCAAGCGGCTCGAGCCTGGGCTGTGGGCCAAGGTCGAAAAGGCCTGCGCGAACACGCTCGACTTCGAACGGCTGGCGAGCTTCCGCGAGCGTTCGCGCGTCGGCGGGTGCGACGCGGGCGGAACAAACTTCGAGGACGAACGGTGAGCGCCTCCAAGACCGCCGGCGGCCGAGGCGAGTTCGCGCTGGCCGTGCTCGCGCTGGGCGTGCCGCTGTGGTTCCTCGCGAGCGAGATCACGCCGCAGCCGTTCGTGTTCGGCTGGTCCAAGCGTTGGTGCTGCGCCGTCGTCGCTTACGCCGCGTTCTTCGGCTTGGCGTTGTGGAGTTACCGTTGGAAAGTCCCCCACGCGCTCGCCCTCGTGCGCAAGGCCGTGGTGGCGCTCGCGCTGTCCTCGTGGCTCGCGCTGGGCGGCGTCGAGTTCGCGCTGCGGATCACCAACCCACCGGCTTTCGAGCCGCTGGACAACTCGGGTCGCCACAGCGCCGATCCCGACGTCGGCCACGTGTACAAGCTGAACCACTCCCAGGTGCTTCAGTCGCGCGAGTTCCGCGTGGTGTGGAGCAGCAACGCCCAGGGCGTGCGCGCCGAGCGCGACTTCGGGCCCAAACCACAAGGTGTCGCGCGCGTGCTGTGCGTGGGCGACTCGTTCACCGCTTGCGATCAAGTCGACTACCCCCAGACCTGGCCCGCCGTGCTCGAACGCTGCCTCGCGGACGAGTTGGGCGCCGGCCGCATCGAAGTCGTCAACGCGGGCTTTCCGGGCTTCGGCACGGTCAACGCGGCGCGCTGGATCGCGAAGTTCGGGGCGGCCTTCGAACCGGACATCGTGCTGGTGGCGATGACGCCCAACGATCTGCTCGAGAACCAGTTCCCGCTGCAGTACACGGCGCGCGACGGCGCCTTGGTGTCGAGCGCGAGCACGGACGCTGATCGCGAGCGCCACGAACGTCGCGGCGCGTGGTGGCGTCTGGCGGCGGCCGTCGAACGCAGTCACCTCGCCGAGCGCCTGAGACGTTCGCCGAACCTCAAGCGCCTGGTCGGCCTGCGCCCCTTCAACCACCTCGAAGCGTACTTGGTCGAACGCCATGAGAAGGCGCAACGGCTCTACGAGCTCGCCGAGCAGTACCTGCTCGAGGCGCGCGCGAACTCGCAGGCTCTGGGCGCGAGCTTCGCGGTGCTCGTGATCCCCTACAGTCACCAGCTCGCGCCGCTGGGCGAAGGCCTCGATCCCGGGCGCTTCGGCGAACACTGGCGGGCCTTCGGCGCCGCGCAGGGATGCGCCGTGGCCGACGCGCGCGAGAGCTTTCTCGCGCATCCCGCGCCGCACACGCTGCACTGGAAGGAAGACACGCACTGCACGGCCGAGGGCTACGCACTCGTGGCGCGCACGGCGTGCCAACTGCTGCTCGAGCAACGCGACGCGTTGGGGCTCACGGAGGCGCTGCGTTGAATCCGCGCAACGTGGGCGGGCGGAGCAGTGGGTGGCGGCGTCTCACGCTGCTCGAATCGGTCGTGTTCACGCTGCCGCCCATGGCGCTGGCGCTGTGGCTGTTCTTCGGCGCGCTCAACGACTACGCGCGTATCCGGCGCTACGACGACTGGTGGTCGCGCGCGACCAGCGTGCGCAAGTTCGGCTATCAGCGTGTGCGCGCCGCGTGGAACTCGCTGCGGATGAATGAAATCGCCAAGGGCTTCTCCGCGGAACGCGAGGACGTTCCGCGCGTGCGGATCCTGGTCGACCGCGACGAGTTCACGAGCCTGGAGCGCGACGTCCCGGCGCGCTGGGGCGAGTGGGTCGACGTCGAGTTGCTCGACGCCGGCGACCGCACCAAGGCCAAGCTGCGCTTCCGCGGCGACGGCAGCGCGCACTGGACCTCGGAGAAGAAGTCGCTGACGCTGCGCACCGGACAGGACGAGCTCTACAAGGGTTTCCGGTCGCTCGCCTTCAGCGTGAAGGACGTGCTGCCGCAGTGGCTGGTCGGAACGATCGCCAAGGACTTCGGCTTGCTCGCGCCCGAGCAGCAGATCGTTCCGATCTACCTGAACGAGCGCTTCTACGGCCTGCACCGCTTCGTCGAGCCGGTCGACGAGGGTTTCTTGCGCCGCAATCTGCGCATGCCGGGGAACATCTTCCGCGCCGACACCGCCGAACGCGGCGACTACTTCAAGGGTCTGCCGCGCGAGGTCTTCGCCAACCCGCACATCTGGGATCGCGTCGCGAACAACGACCGGCCCGGCGCGTTCGGCACGGCGCTGCTGGAGCAGTTCCTGCGCGACCTGAACGACTCGTCGGACGCCGGCCGCGAGCGCTTCATGAGCTGGCTCGACACCGACGAGCTCTCGCGCCTGCTCGCCTTCCTGCTCGTGTGCGGCGACCCGTACCACATGAGCGGCGTGCACAACCAGTTCTGGTACGAGGATCCGACCAGCGGCAAGTTGCACCCGATCGTGTGGGACGTGCGCCTGCTCGACCTCGAGAAGCCGCCGCCGGGCTCGAACATCAACCGCTTCTGGCGCGCGGCGCTCGAAGATCCGCGCGTGTGGGACGGCGCGATGCGCGAAGTGGCGAAGTGGCTCGAGGGCGACAAGCTCTACAAGCTCGCCGAGCAGCGCGTGAACGAGGCGTGGAAGAAGTACGACGCCAAGTTCGAGTACGAGTCGTTGCGCGCGGGCGTGATTCCGCCCGTCGGCGATCCGCGCACGACGCTCGCGACGTTGCGCAAGAACCTCGAGACGTTGCGGGGGTGGCTGAGCGACGTGAACGTGGAGTACTCCGTCGCGCCGTTGAGCGACGCGGGCCGCTCCTTTCTGGTCGATGTTCAGGTCAGCGGACGGGTGGGCGCTCGACTGAACTCCGTCACGCTCTCGAACAGCTACGGCATGGTTTGGAAGGTCTCGGTCGTCGACGGCGACCCGCTGGCGTCCGCGGCGCCGTTGGCGTCGGACCAGACGAGCGGCGACATCTTCGGCAACGCCGAGGTGTTGCTCGACGTCCCGGTACTGCCGCGCGTCAAGGTCGAGAACGGGCGCTTGGCCTCCGCGCAAGCCGGCCAGCGGCTGAGGATCGAGCTGAGCAGTGTGTTCGGTGACGACTCGGAGCGGGCGCAACCGGAGCTCCAACTTGCGTTCTCGCGCGCCATCGACAACGCCGCACTGAAAGCGGCGCTCATGGCGCCTGGAGCGGTGATTCGGAGGGTCCACTCATCCGTCAGCGAAAGGCGAGTTCCAGCCGGCGACGTCCACTTCACTGGCGAAGTGCAACTTGAGCGAGATGTCACGATCGAGCGCGGCTCGACGCTCTACATCTACGCTGGCGCGCGCATTTCGCTCGCTCCGGACGTCTCCATCCTCGTCAAGGGCAACGTACGCGCGCTCGGCGCAGCTGGAGCGCCGATCAGCATCACCTCGAGCGATCCCGAGCTCCCCTGGGGTGTGTTTGCGCTGCAAGGGGAGGGCGCCAGCGGCTCTGTGTTCCGCCACGTCAAGTTCGAGCGCGGCGGTGCGGCCCAAGTCGAACGCGTCGAGTACAAGGGCATGGTGTGCGTGCACAACGCGCGCGACGTCGTGTTCGACCACTGCGAGTTCTCGCGCAACCAGCGCTGCGATGATTTGATCAACATCGTGAAGGGCGACGCGAGCATCATCAACTCGCACTTCCACCATGCCAACGCGGACTCGATCGACTACGACATGTCGTCGGGACTCGTCGCCTACAACAGGATCGAAGGCTCGGCCAACGACGGGCTCGACTTGATGACCTGCTGGCCGCGCGTCGTCGGCAACACGATCCTCGACTCGGGCGACAAGGGTCTCTCGGTCGGCGAGGACAGCCGCCCGATCGTGCTGAACAACACGATCGAACGCTGCAACAAAGGCATCGAGATCAAGGACCGCTCCGAGCCCTGGATCGTGCGCACGCGCATCGAAGGCGGGCCCACGGGCATCCACGCCAACAAGAAGAACTGGCGCTACGGCGAGGCCGGCTGGCCCGTGGTAGTGCTCAGCTCGATCGAAGGCAGCAAGGTCACGCACCTGGTGGAAGACCGGGCCAAACACACCGTCGCCCGCGCGCTGCTCGGCGGCGAAGAACGCGCGGCGGACGCGGACCTGTACTGGCTCGATGCATGGCTCGGTTGTGAACTCGGCGAGGCCGAGCCCGGTCCGCTCGACGAGCTCGAGTTGCGCCAGCCTGCCGCTGCGCTCTACGAAGTGCGCTTCGCCGAGGATTTCGTCGATCCGCGCGACGGTTGGACGCACTCGCCGTCGGTAGATCGCCTGGTCAAGCGCGGGCGCGACCTCGTGGCGACCTTCAAGGGCGCGTCCGGGAGCATCGCGCGCGCCGTCGAGTGGGATCTGAGCGACTCCGAGCGCGAGTACGCGCTGGTGCTCGAAGCCGCGAGCGAGTCGCTCGAGGCCGCGCACGTGCTCGCCTCCGGTCCTGACGCTTCGAGCGCACAAGAGAACGCACTGGCGCTTTCGAGCACGCCAGACGAGTACCGCTTCAGCGTGTTGAGCCTGCCGCCGGGCCGCTACGCGCGCGTCGAACTCGCGGCGAGCCCCGCGCGCGTCGGAAAGCTCCGCATCCACAGCCTGCGCGTCGTGGCCTGGCCACGCGCCAAGCAGTAGAGCAGGCGCCATGCGCATCGGCGTCGACGCGACCTGTTGGGCCAACATCCGCGGCTACGGCCGCTTCACGCGCGAAATCTGCGCGGCCATGGTCGAGGCGGGGCCGCAGCACGAGTTCGTGTTCTTCGCCGACGACGCGGCGGCGCGCGTGTTCGAGCTGCGCGCAAAGAACGTGCGCCTCGTCACCGTGGCCCAGAGCATCGCCCCCACGCAAGCGGCCTCGGCCGATAGCGCGCGCTCGCCGCGCGACATGCTGCGTCTGACCGCCGCCGTGCGCCGCGAGCCGCTCGACGTGTTCTTCTCGCCGTCGGTCTACACCTACTTCCCGCTGCCGCCCGGACTGCGCGCGGTGGTGTGCATCCACGACTGCATCGCCGAGCGCTTCCCGCAGCTCACGCTGCCGTCGCGCCGCGCGCGGCTGTTCTGGAGCGCGAAGGTGAAGCTCGCGCTCTGGCAAGCCCGGCGCGTGCTCACGGTGTCGGAGTACTCCGCGCGCGACCTCGAACGCGTGCTGCACGTCAAGCGCGAGCGCATCGACGTCGCCGTAGAGGCGCCGGCCGCGGCTTACGCGCCCGTCGAGTCCCGCGCGCAGATCGAAGCCGCGGCGCGCAGGTTTGGCCTCGAACCGCACGCGCCGTGGTTCACGTACGTCGGCGGCTTCAACCCGCACAAACACGTCGACACGATCGTGCGCGCGCTCGGCGCCGTCTCGCAGGGCCGCGCCCAGCGCCCGCAACTCGCGCTCGTGGGATCGATCGACAAAGACGTGTTCCACGGCGATCAGGCGCGCATCCGCCGCACGATCGCGGAGCTCGGGCTCGAGTCCCAGGTCGTGTGGACCGGCTTCGTCGCGGACGACGAGTTGCGCGCGCTGCACAGCGGGGCGACCGCGCTCCTGCTGCCTTCCGAGTGCGAAGGCTTCGGACTGCCCGCGGTCGAGGCCGCGGCCTGCGGCGCGCCGGTGATCGCCACGCTCGAGAGTCCCCTGCCCGAGCTGCTCGCCGGCGCCGGCCTGTTCGTGAAGCCCGGCGAGCGCGCGGAGCTCGAAAACGCGATGCGCTCGCTGCTCGACGACGCCGCGCTGCGCGCGCGTTGCTCCGCCGCGGCCCTCGCGCAGGTGAAGTTGCTCTCCTGGCCGCGCGCCGCCCGAGCTGCGCTCGATTCGCTGGAGCGCGCGGCGCGATGAGCCAACGCTTCTGCCACGTCACGACCTTCTACCCGCCGCACAACTTCGGCGGCGACGGAATCGGCATCGAGAGGCTCGTGCGAGCGCTCGCGCGCCGCGGCCATCCGCAGACCGTCGTCGTCGATACCGACGCGTTCCGTTTGCTCGCCAAGCGCGAGCCCGAGTTGCCGCAACCCGAGCCCGGCATCGAAATCGTGCGGCTTTCTTGCTCGCAGCCGACGCTGTCGATGCTGCTCACGCAGCAACTCGGTCGTCCGGTCTTCCAACGCAGCGCGCTGCGCGAGTTGCTCGAGTCGCGGCGCTTCGACGTCGTGAACTTCCACAACGTCTCGCTCGTCGGCGGGCCGGTCGTGTGGAGCTACGGCGACGCGCTCAAGCTCCAGATGGCGCACGAACACTGGCTCGTGTGCCCCAGCCACGTGCTGTGGCGCCACAACCGCGAGCTGTGCGACGGCCGCGAGTGCCTGCGTTGCCAGCTCGCCTTCAAGCGCCCGCCGCAGCTGTGGCGTTCGACCGACCTGCTCGCGCGCCACGGCCGCTCGATCGACGCCTTCATCGCCATGAGCGAGTTCAGCCGCGCGAAACACCGCGAATTCGGCTTTCCGTTCGAGATGGAGGTGCTGCCCTACTTCCTTCCCGATCCGCCGGCGGACGCCGCGCCGCCGGCGCGCACGCACGACGCGGCGCAGCGCCCCTACTTCCTGTTCGTCGGCCGCCTCGAGCGCATCAAGGGCCTCGACGACGTGATCCCGCTGCTGCGCGAGTTGCCACAGGCCGAGCTGCGCATCGCCGGCGCCGGCGACTACGAAGGCGAGCTGCGCAAACTCGCGCACGGCATCGAAAACGTGCGCTTCCTCGGCCGCGTGCCGAACGACGAGCTCGCGCGCCAGTACGCCGGCTGCGCGGCGCTCGTCGTGCCATCGATCTGCTTCGAGACCTTCGGGATCATCCTGATCGAAGCCTTCCGTCAGGGCGCGCCCGTGGTCGCGCGCCGCCTGGGTCCATTCCCTGAGATCGTCGAGTCCGCGCGCGCCGGCGAGTTGTTCTCGACGCGCGACGAACTGCTCGCCGCCTTGCGCC
>Ga0169931_10005065_pt1 | contig 20253 bp, 17 predicted proteins | sample Kivu_15m_20L_FD_129675 | JGI IMG/M metagenome (GOLD analysis project Ga0169931, IMG submission 129675) | Freshwater microbial communities from Lake Kivu, Western Province, Rwanda to study Microbial Dark Matter (Phase II) - Kivu_15m_20L... | ecosystem: Environmental > Aquatic > Freshwater > Lake... | reverse complement strand
GACATTTTTTTCAGCCTGTTTTTCATCTCTTTTTCAAAAAGTTTTCTGTGCAGCGATATGCAGCATTGAGCAACTCGGGATGCAAGTATTGATTCAAAACTTTGTAAACCATTAAAAGAGAAAACATGAAAAACAATTTGTTTCTACCTCGCGTACTCGATCTTCAAATCAGTTTCATTCTCAGAAACAACTATGCCAACAAAAAAGGAGAACATCCCATCGTGTTGCGATTGCAATACAGGGGTGAAAGAAAAGATGTCAATACCGGACTTACGGTAAAATTGAAGGACTGGATTTCTGGAAGCGGATGTGTGGCAACCAGTTCAAAATTTCATCAGGTCATCAATAAACATCTGCAGGATATTGCGCATATGGTGAAGGGTTCATTTGAGAAGATGAAGTTTTCACTTGGAGAATTTTCCCTGGATGAATTGATTGAGCGAGTGAAAGGCAAAGACACTCCACCAGAAACGCTCATGGAATACATTGACAAACGTATTGAAAATTATAAAACCAGAATTGGAATTGATTTGGCGCAAACTACTTTTTACAAGTATCAACGTGTACAGCGATACATACAAGAGTTTTTAGGGGACAAAAAGAAACTCAAAAACATTCCTGTGAGCAGGGTTGATTTATCATTCATTGATGAATTTTATTTGTTTCTTAGAAAGGAGATTGGCAATTGTCAGAATTCTTCTGTTGCGCTTTTGCATTGTTTGAAATCCATTCTCAATGATCCGCTTAAAAAAGGAGTAATCAGGGTAAATCCATTTAATGAATTCAAGTTTGGAAGGGTTGCGGTAAACAGAGATTATCTCACTATGGAGGAAATCAAAGCACTGCAACAGTTGGAAGGACTCAATGAGGCAGTAGAACGAAACCGAGACCTGTTCTTGTTTGCATGCTATACGGGCCTGGCTTACAGTGATATTGCAACACTTAAGAGTATACATGTTGTCGAAGAAGATGATGGAAGTTGTTCTATCAGGAAAGCCAGACAAAAATCAAAGCAGATGAGTTTTGTTCCACTCTTGCCTGCAGCAGAAAAAATTCTCAAGAAATATTCTCCCACAGAAAAGTGCAGTGATTTTCAATGGAAGGTGGTTTCGAATCAAAAGCTGAATCAATCTCTAAAAGAAATTGCAAAGAAAGCTGGAATTGAAAAAAAGCTCTTCATGCATTTAGGTCGGCATACGTTTGCAACCACAGTTACACTTTCCAACGGAGTACCTATTGAAACAGTAGGTAAGATGCTTGGTCATTCAACGCTCAAGCATACACAGATTTATGCCAAGGTTGTTGCTTCTAAAGTGAAGTCGGATATGCAGAGAATTAGAGAGTTGATGGTAAAAGTTTGATGAATATCTTGACTTCTTAGAAAGGGGCTTCCAATTCTCTTTGTGTTTTCTCATATAGTGAGAAGAAGTTTGAAATTCCGTCATAGTGAGTTCCCATATAATTGCTGTTTGCGATTCTTGGAAGACCCTCGCCTTTGTATGAAATATTAAGATAGAGATCAAGGTTCTGGCCTAGCCATGTAAGTGGTCCCATACCATTTTCTAGGTCTTCGATTGCAGCTGTGCAAAGGGTGTCGTTGACTATGTAGTTAATTTTATCTTCTGGCATTGGAATAACAATCTACAGGAAATTAATATTTAAAGTAGACATGATGAATAATTTATATATGAAATAGGCATACCAAAAATACATGTCTGCAAACAAAAGGGATATTGGTTTTTTACACATCTTTAGTCTCGAAATTTCTATTTAATAGAAGTATTACTAAATTCTCTATTCATTGTAAGTTACTATAGATATGTCTTTTTATCAATTTGTACAAGTACTCAATTGTTGTATTTTAGTGATGTGCAATTAAATTATGTATGGGTTATAATATTATAGATTTGTTTGCTGGCGCTGGGGGACTTTCTGAAGGGTTTATAAACGCTGGGTTTAATTCAGTTGCCCATGTTGAAATGAACAAAGAAGCATGTGAAACCTTAACAACAAGAGTTGCATTTCATTATCTAAAGAAAAGTAATAATCTTGAAATATACTATTCCTATTTAAAGGGTGAAATAAAAAAACAAAAATTACTTTCTTATGTTCCACAAAAGAATATAGATTCAGTTATAAATCAGGAGATAAACAATTTGACATTAGAAAACATATTTAAAAAAATAGATAAACAAATAAAAAAGACAAAAGTAGATGTCTTAATTGGTGGCCCAAGTTGTCAAAGTTATTCTTTGATTGGAAGAAGTAGAGATCCGAACAATATGATTGGTGATAAAAGAAACTATCTCTTTAAATATTATGCTAAGTTTTTACAAAAATACAAACCTACTTTTTTTGTTTTTGAGAATGTAATTGGTTTATTGTCAGCAGGCAACTCGAAGTATTTAAAGGCAATGATAAACTTGTTTGAAAAAATAGGGTATGGTATAGAATTTAAAATACTATCATCTGATGAATATGGAGTTCTTCAAAAAAGAAAGCGAGTTATAATAATTGGAAAAAGAAATGCTAAAAATTTTATTTTCCCTGAATTAAAAAAAATTGAAAATAAGTGGGAAGTAAAAAAAGATTTGTTTTATGATTTACCAAAGCTTAAGCCAGGTGAAGAACCTAAAATAGCAAAATATACAAAACCGGCAAATGATTATTTGTCAAGGTTTGAAAAAAGAAATGTGATTGATTTTGTAACACAACATGTTGCAAGAAACCATAACGAACAAGATTTAGAAATATATAAAATTGCAATTGAGAAATGGGTGAAGCATGGAGAAAGATTAAAATATTCAGATTTGCCTAAACGATTACAATCACATACAAATACTAATTCATTTTTAGATAGATTTAAAGTTGTAGACCCTAAAGGTCCTTCTCATACAGTTGTCGCTCATATTTCTAAGGATGGTCATCACTATATATATCCAGATCTTACTCAAGTCAGATCAATTTCTGTAAGAGAAGCGGCTAGGTTACAATCTTTTCCAGACAACTATCACTTTGAAGGCGGTAGAACAGCCGCGTTTAAACAAATTGGTAACGCCGTTCCCCCATTAATGGCTAAAAGTATAGCAGAGGCTTTATATCTAGATCTTAAGCAAAATGGGATATGAATCTGGACTTTAAATATAAAAAGGTCTCTTACAAAACGAGTGAGCAATATTTTGATTTACCAGAATCGATAAAAAATGCTCTTGATATAATAACTCAATTTCTTCATTCAAAAAAGACAAATAAATTGTGTTTGGTATTCCCATCAAAAGAATACTCGGCACAGCTTATTTCACTTCATTTGGCATTTATTGGCTTAATCGAAAATTATAATCAATATAAGGTTGAAATAGCAGAATCTTACAAGCAGTTTAAAAGAGGCGATAAATTACAACTTAATGGGATAGCAATAGTAGAATGGGTAGGAACACAGAGAAATGGTTGTGTCTTTAAAACTAAAGGTGACGGAGAAAACTCAGGTGCAGAAATTAAAATAAAATTTTCTGACATTAATAAACTTCAAAAAGTTGATAATGAAAGGAAGCTATCTGCAATTAAAAGAGTTAAGGAAGTACTTCCTAAGTCTAATAAAACCCCACTAGACGAATTGCTTAATATTGAAACTTATGGAAATAAAGATTTTATAAAGAAGTCTATATGCTTGTTGAGCAAGTTTAATAAATATGATGATTGTGTAGGAGATCTAATAATTTATGGAAAAGAAGTAGTTGAGTATTTAAAAGCATTAAAAATCAAAGATCAAGGTGAATTACAGTCACAAGCTCCATTGGTTGTTGCTAACAATACTTATAATTTATTATTAAGTCTTTATAATGAAATCAATTTAAATGCCATTATTATAGATGGGATTGATTTAATCACTAGTAAGTCAGATTTTTCAGAGATAATAGATGGGTTTAATCAAAAGGCAGTCCTTATTACAGACTTAGATGAAATAGCCGAATTTGAAGAAATCAAAAACATGGGTTTTCAAATCAAAAACATACATGAAAAAAATCCCACAGAATTAGAAAGTCTTGAGTCAGACCCTTTTAGCTTATTTAAAATCAAAAATTCAAACTATAATAATTTTAAAATTGAAATATTAGATTGTGAATCTTCAGACATAGAAAATGTAGTAAGACTAATTCAAGACCTTCCAATAAATGATGAAGATGAAACCCTGAAATCAATAAAATTTTCGTTAATAAATTATATTAATTCAATTTCAAGACAAGCATATTTGTTTGACGAAGAAGATATAATTGTTCTAATTGAAGAAAGAAATAAAATTGAAGCTATATATGAAAAGAATAAGTTTTGGTTAGAAGAGTCAAGTAAAAAAATAAAAGAAATTCTAAATCTACTTAATAAGTTTGTTCATGAAATCTTATCTAGATCAAATTCAAAATATTCAAAACTTTACCCAATAATAATAAACTCTAATTGTAATATACTTTGTCCAACCGAAAAAGAAGTAGATCAATTATGTCAAAAAATAAAAGTAAATACAGCTAGAATAATTTCAATAAATGAATTAATAAATAAGGGACTCCCATTAAATAATAATAAAACTATATTAATAGGCTGGCCAAATTCCAGATTGTTCTCTAAACTTATAAATTCGAATCTTATTACAAATCTCTCTCTCCTCTTTTATAAATTTGAAAAAAAGTACTGTAATTCTTTTTTTAACTGGTATAATTCACAATTGGCGTTTGTTAATCCAGTAAGCGAAGCGTCAGAAGAGAGCGCAGCTTCTCCTACTAAATTCAGAACCATTATTATACAAAGTGAAAAATCAATTATTAATTTTGAAGAAACAAGTTTTGATGTTAGAGATTTTGAAATGGCTCTTGAAAATGCACAATTTTCAAAATATTATTCAAAATCAGGAAAGCCTGAGGAATCCATAAAGGCGATTAGAATTGATTTCGAAAATCAAACATTTGTTTATTCTACCCTATCACATAAATTTTTAGTAATAAATGACCTGTTTGATACAAAAATAAAGTCAGGATCAGTTTATAATAGAAGATATGAAAATTTAAATAGAGGGGATGTACTTGCGCTAATAGATACCGATAGAGATGTACTTGTTGATTTGGTTGAAAGCATGACAGATCATAAAGAATTACAGAGTATTAAAAAATGGACAGATTTATGGAAAGTTGCATTAAAAGAATATTTTGCTTCAATCGAATTTGATTTTAAAAAATTGATAGAAGGCCTAAAGGCCAATCATTGTGTAAAGCATCCAGTAACAATTAGAACGTGGATTACAGATGAAGGAAAAATTGGCCCAGATGATGATGCTGATCTAATAAGTATTGCTCTTTTAACAAAGTGTGATGAGTTGTACCAAAACGTTAATCTAGTAAGACGAGCTATTGGTCAAATGACAAGCTTGAGAATGAGAGCTTCTGATATTGTTAGAGACAAAATCAAAATTAATTTATCAAGTCTAGCAAAAAATTCTATTCTTGAACAAGAAGTTGAGATTCCAGATCTAGGAAGTGTCAAAATACTAAAAGTGAAAGAAATATTTTCAACCCCTATTCTTGTTGATAGAAGGTATGTAAATAGGGTAATCAATAAAGAGGTTTATTAATGGCAAAGATGTTACCATCATATATCGATCTTTATTGTAAAAGCAATGCTGAAAAAAAGCTATTTAATATATTCAAGAATAGCTATTTTACCAAAGATTGGATTGTTCTACATTCATTGAATTTGTCACATCATATTTCTCGTCAATATGGAGAAATTGACTTTTTAATACTTATACCTAATAGTGGAATTTATGTAATGGAAGTAAAGGGTGGTCAAGTGAGTTGTAAGAATGGAACATGGACATTTACTGATCGAAATGGACAATCAAATACAAGTTATGTGGGGCCATTTAATCAAGCTAGGGATGCAATGTTTTCTTTAAGAAATAGAATTAAACAATTTGCAGACACAGACCATTTGATTAATAAAATAATAACAGGGTTTATTTGCGCATTTCCTGATACAAATTTTAACAAAGAAAGCGTGGAATATGAGCCCTGGCAGGTTTTAGATAAAGACATTATTGATGCCGGGGTTGAACACTTTTTCTATAATCTAGGAATAAAATATCAAGATAAGCATAAGCATGAAAAATGGTTTTCACAACAAGAGTCTCTGCCAACATTTGAAAAATTAGAAAAAATTGCAGAATTATTAAGAGGTGATTTTGAAAAAATTAGAACTAATCAAGATGAGTTAAATGATTTTAATAAAGCTGCTAAAAATTATACAGAAGAACAATTTAGAGTTCTAGACCACATAAAGGACAACGACCGTTGCTTAATTCAAGGAAGCGCAGGTACTGGGAAAACGATGATTGCTATGGAATCAGCCATTAGATCAAGCTTGAACGACGAAAAGGTTTTATTAACCTGTTTTAATAAAATTGTAGGAGAATGGATGAGTAGTACTTTAAATGAATACAGAGAAAATATAACAGTTATTAATCTTCATGGCTTATTAATAGAGAAAATCAAGGGATTAGAAATCGATAATTCACATGATTCAAATTTCTTCGAAATAGAGATTCCCGCTTTAGTTAAGAAAATATATGAAAAAGGAATCGAGCCAAAATTTGATAAATTAATTATCGATGAGGGACAAGACTTGATAACTATTCAGTATCTTTCACTTTTTGATTCAATGTTAGAAGGCGGATTGAGAAATGGAAAATGGGAAATTTATGGTGACCTTGAACAACAAGCAATTTTCTCCAACTTGACAAAAAAAGAAATGATTTTAATGCTTGAAGAGTACTCAGTTCCAAGCAAATTCAACTTAAAAATAAATTGTAGAAATACTAAGCAAATTGGAGAAGAAACATCAATAATTTCAGGATTTGAAAAACCACCATTTTTACTAGATTATCTTGAGGGCGGGCCAGTTGATTATATTTTTTATGATTCAATTGTTGATCAAAAAAACAAACTTGAATCAATACTGACTGATTTTTTAAAGGCTAATATTTCAACCCAAAACATAATTATATTATCACCAAGTAAAATTGAAAACTCGGTCGCTTGCCATATTAGCAAATTTGAAATTGTTAATTACTCAAATTTTTCTTCATTGATGATTAATTCCAATCAAATACGCTTTGCCACTATTCATTCTTTTAAAGGCATGGAAGCAGAATATGTGATTTTAACAGACATTGAAAATTTAGATAAAGAGCTAAGTAAATCTATTTTGTATGTTGGAATGTCTAGAGCAAAATTTAATTTAACACTTTTTGTAAATGATAATTGTAGGAGTCAGTATAAAAACTTGCTACTAAAAAAATTAACCTAAATGAGATTAGAAATCATTGATTATATAAGAAAAGAATTTATTGGGCCAGACCCAATAGCCCCACACATACAAACAAATGGAGAAGAAATATTGTTAAATGAGCCTCCTAGGCTACGATATTCTGCAGGAGTTCTATTTCCAAGAAATACTTCCCAGGAAAATAACGGCAATTTAACTTTAGCCGAATCAACAACTGTTCAAGAATTGGATGTTGTTGAAAATAAATCCTCTATAGATCATAAAATAGGTGAAAGTAGTACTTCTCAATTTGCAGTTAATGAACAAGATGAAGAAGAGATTGGTTTGGCAAATAGTTATTTGCCATGTGCAATGGGAATGAGCGCCTTTGTAAAGCTCCCCCAAAATGGCTTTAAAATAAATGTAAGTGCAGGCTACTATGTATCTAAAGATTATACATTTTTAAAAGACGAAACTCAGTATGTCACAAAAAAAGCATATTATCGGATTCCTGTTAATTATCAGTTTGATGTTTCACTTGATGAATTGCCGTTAAAATCTGGAATGTCTATAGACAAAATAATACTAGGTTCTAATTTAGAAGAATTGCCCTTGAAGTTAAATATAAGAAACAGGACGCCAGAAATAAACAAAAAGGATAATTTGAGTCTATTTACATTTACTTTAATAAATTTAAATACGGTTGATTCAGAAAACATAAAAAATCAAGATTGTTTTTTTCAGGTCAAATTTTCTGTGTCATCAGATGAAAAATGTTTTGTATCTCAACCATCAACTTCTTCATTGGCAGATAAAGATGATGAAAGATCAAATAGATTGTTATTTAGAAATAAAAATTCTTTTGCAGTTGGACATGGATGTTCTCCAGTTTGGAGCGATTTAGATACATTGGCTACTTCAGAAATTATCGCAGAACCCCTACCAACATATGAAATTAAGCCAATTGTTCCGAACGAATTGAAGTCTGTTGCTTTGAAAATGTATGATTTGAGCGATTTGTCTAAAAATGATATTTCAAAAAATCTGAATGACCTAAATGCTGAGTATGAAAAGTGGATAGTAGATCAAGAGAAAACTGCTTTATCAGAATTAAACGGAGAACTTTTAGATACTGCAAAAAAACATATTGAAAGTTGTTATAGCTGTTTGAGAAGAATGAAAGAGGGCGTTGAACTGCTAAATAATAATGTCAAAGTGAATAGAGCGTTCAGATTAATGAATAGATCTATGCTAATGCAACAACTTAGCTATAGCATAAAAACAAGAGATTGGATAGTTGAAAAGGGTAACATTACTGGTCTAACAGATGCTACAATTCCAGATATAAACGATGAAAATACTTGGCGTAAAGGGTTGGGTTCATGGAGGCCGTTTCAGCTAGCTTTTGTTTTAATGAACTTAAACTCAATGTGTGATAACAAGCACTCTGATCGAGAGGTAGTAGATTTGATTTGGTTTCCAACCGGTGGAGGTAAAACTGAAGCCTATTTAGGTTTGACTGCATATTCAATTTTTCTAAAAAGATTAAATGATCCTAATGATTCTGGAACAACCGTTTTGATGAGATATACATTAAGGCTTCTTACCGCCCAGCAATTTCAAAGAGCAGCCTCTTTAATATGCGCATGTGATTTAATTAGAAAAGAAAATGAAATTGAATTGGGAAATGAAAGAATCACGATAGGTTTGTGGGTTGGTGATTCAGTAACACCTTCAAGCAGAGATTCTGCTAAGCAAATATATTCGAAAATGGAAGATGGACGAGAAGAAGAAAACCCATTTATTGTAATAAAATGTCCATCTTGTGGTGCTCAAATGGGGCTTATAAAAAACGCCAATAACAATAGGGTTAAAGGATATAAAAGAAGACCTGTTGTTGGAAGCCAAACTATTGTTTATCAGTGTGATAATGTTAAGTGTGATTTCTCAAAACCTACATTTAATTTACCCCTTGTTGTTATTGATGAAGATATATATTCTACACCTCCAACTTTATTAATTGGAACCGTTGATAAATTTGCTATGCTTACATGGAAACCTGAGGCCAGATCAATATTTGGATTCAGAGAAGATGGAAGGATTTCACCGCCAGAATTGATAATTCAAGATGAATTACATTTAATTTCAGGCCCACTTGGGTCTATGGTTGGATTGTTTGAAACAATGATTGAAGAGCTATGTACTTTAGATAACATCAAGCCAAAAATTGTTGCTTCGTCTGCGACAATAAGCAGAGCTCGGGAACAAATAAATTCATTATATGGTAGAGGTTTAAAAAATGTAAATATTTTCCCTTCACAATGTTTAAATGCAGGAGACTCATTTTTTGCATATGAAGACAAAAATCAAGCAGGTAGAGTATATGTTGGAATTTTTGCTTCTGCTCTACCATCACATGCAACTGCACAAGTAAGATTTACGTCTTCTTTATTACAATCAGTTCAGTCAATCAAAGTTACTGACGAAAAAGATAGAGATCCATATTGGACGGTTTTAAATTATTTTAATAGTATTCGTGAATTAGGCCATGCTGCAACATTAATTAGAGCCGATATTCGTGAGTATTTAAATTCAATATGGTATCGAAAAAATATACGTGGAGATGAAAGAAGGTTTGTAAATAAGGATATAGAATTAACAAGTCGAATTAATAGTAGTGATATAACAGATTATCTTGAACAACTATCAAGATCATGGACGGGCGACAAACATGATTATCCAGTAGATGTTTGTTTGGCTACTAATATGATTTCCGTTGGCGTAGATATTCCTAGGTTGGGTTTAATGACTGTAATTGGTCAGCCTAAAACAACAAGTGAATATATTCAAGCAACAAGCAGGGTTGGAAGATCAAAATTGGGGCCGGGTCTTGTTTTTACAATTTACAATTGTTCAAAACCTCGAGATCGCTCACATTTTGAGCATTTTCAGGAATATCATTCTAAAATATATAGCAAGGTCGAACCTACAAGTGTTACACCTTTTTCAACTCCAGCAAGAGAAAGAGCGCTTCATTCTATATTAATAGGATTGATAAGATATTATTCAACAGAAAATAGGTTAAGACCGAGGCCATTTCCTAAAAATGAAGTAATACATAGAGTAAAAACTATTATTATAGATCGAGTTAAATTGATTGATCAAGATGAGGTTCAAAAGACGATCGATCTGATTAATCAAAAACTTGGATATTGGAAAAATGAATTACCATTATCTTATGGTGGATTTGGACAAATAGTAGATATTCCATTGATGTATCCAGCAGGCACATTTCCTGGTGAAGATATCAAAGCCAGGGCATGGGCTACACCTACTTCAATGAGAAGTGTTGATTCGACATGTGAAGGATATGTAATTACCAATTATGAAAACATTGACAATTAGTTATGCCAGCAAAAAAACCAATAAGAAGATCACAATTAATTTCTCCATGGGGTATTGGACAAATGATAAACTTTCCAAAAGACGAATCATTAATGGTTGCTGGTTTGGATTTATGGGAAATAAAGTATAGATCATTAAATGATAGTGAAGAATTTAAAATTACGGAAGAACGTTTAGCAAAAAGACTTGGAGTTAAAGATTTTAGATTACCCCCAGATTTTAGAGATCCTCAAAATGGAGTGCAAAATGCATCATTAAAAATTCCATTTGTAAGATTTCCAAGATGGCATTACTGTACTAGATGTGGTAATATGGAAAAGGTATCAATTTATCATTCTACAAAACCAACATGCTCAGGAATAAACTTTCAATCTGGACGCTCTTGCTCAGATATTCCACAGCAGAAAAGACAAAAACTAATTCCTGTAAGATTCATTACTATTTGTCCAAAGGGTCATATTTCTGATTTTCCATTTATGGATTGGGTTCATGGTGGAGCTGTTCATGAAGAACAAAATCACCACTTAAGACTTAGGGCAGGCAGAAGCTCTGGGGCATTATCGGGTATTGAAATTTCTTGTACATGTGGCGCACATAAAACTATGACAGGTGCATTTAATGAAAATGCTTTAAATAAAATCGGAGTAATTTGTCAAGGAGATAGACCTTGGCTTGGAGAAGAGCAAGAAAAAGGGAATGCAAAACATTGTGGTCAAAATTTAATTGTTGTTCAAAAGGGTGCTTCTAATGTATATTTTTCTCAAGTTAGAAGTTCAATTTACTTACCTCAATGGGAAAAAAATATTGATAGTCGAATAGTTGAGGTTCTTGAAAAGAATTGGCCATTTTTATCAACTGGTTATGAAAATGGTGAATTTCAGAAAATGAGATTCGAGCTAGTAGCTGAAAGATCTTTTCCAGAAGAAAAAAGAGAATTTTTCATTGAAAAATTATTAGAAGCAGCAAAAAGTAGAAATTCAAAATTTACAGACAATATTAATGATGATTCAGAAGAGAGGTATAGGAAAATGGAATATGATGCGATATTAACAGAAGTCGGGGGAGAAAACCAAGACTTTTTAGTTACAAAAAATAAATCTGGTCTTTATAAAGATGAACAGCTTGAGAAAATAATTGAGAAGGGGTTTGAAAACATTTGCTTGCTACATAAGCTAAAAGAAACAAGGGCATTTATTGGTTTTTCTAGATGGTTGCCGGAGGATGGGAAAAATCTAGAGGAAACAAAAAATTTCATAAAATTAGGTTCTTCAATAAATTGGTTGCCAGCAATAGTTGTTAAAGGTGAAGGTGTCTTTTTTGAATTTAATCATAAAAACATAAAAGAATGGGCTTCTGAATCAAAAGTAATAGAACGTGTTAAAGGATTGTCCAATCATTATAACCAAAATAGACAAACAAGAGGACAGGCGAAGAGAAATATTAATCCTGAGTTTGTCCTAATTCACACATTTGCACATATCTTAATCAATCAATTTAGTTATGAATGTGGATATGGTAGTTCTTCACTTCGAGAAAGAATCTACTCAAATTTGGAAAATCAAAACGAAACAATGAATGGTGTTTTAATTTATACCGCTTCAGGGGATTCAGAGGGATCGTTAGGTGGACTTGTTAGACAAGGTTCACCGGGAAATCTTGAAAAAATTGTATTTCATGCTATTGAAAATTCAAGATGGTGTTCTAGTGATCCGATTTGTATAGAAAGTAAAGGGCAAGGCCCAAATTCATGTAATCTGGCATCATGTCATAATTGTTCATTGTTACCAGAAACTTGTTGTGAAGAGACAAATATGCTTTTAGATAGAGGGTTATTAATAGGGACATTAGATTTTCCTGAAATTGGATATTTCAATTATATAAAACGAAATAGTAATATTATATAAAATACTCACTTCAATTTTTAGTATAAGGATTAATTATTTAATCTATAACAGTAAAGTATTTTATTTAACTAAAATCTCATACATAGAAATATAAACTACAAATATGCAATAATGAGTATTTTATTTTATCATAAAAAACAAAATATCTTAATATAAAATATATTTTCAATATTCGAATTAAAATTTTACCACTTCATTATACTTATTATTCATAGTATTCCATTTTTCAATCAATATTATAATGTGTCTCTTATAATAAGAATATTAGAGTTATAATATATATAATCGTGGATTATTTCCTCTGACTATATTTGTGATTGTCTTTTTGTAATTATAAATTGGTAATTCTATGGCTTAAATAATTTTGTATCATATATTTTATGATATAGAGATATTTATATATTTGAAATATTCTATTCTAAGAAGATTATTTTTGTTGTAAAACCCTGTAGAGTTAAATGTGAATATGATACTCCAGTCTTTTGTTTTAAGAAATGGCCATTTACCATCAATTCCGCCCCCCATATATGATCTTAAAGCCCTATAATTCCCAATAACTTTATTGTCATAATATGCATAAAGGGATAATCTGTCACCAAGAGGTCCAAAAGTGGTTTTACTCTGAGCTGATATGTCTAGTAGCTTTCCATGAATATTGAATGAACCCTCAAAACTCAAGTGCTGTGCTACACCATTGGATTTATCCATTGGTACTCTTATAAATTCTTTTTCAAAAATGATTTCTTTCCTAACTGATACTCCATGTTTGGAAACAAGATAAACTTGATTGCCAATTTCGAGTCTTTTTTCTTCGCTGTGACGAATGTCTGTAATGTGGAAGTTTGATGTGATATCCATTTTTTTGACGTTTCGGTCCTCATCGATTGACCACCGCTGCTTGGTTGCTCGGTTGGTATGCAGTGTTCTTCTGCATTCTTGATGATGGTGTAAAATTACTTAAAAATTGCAGACTTCAATAAAATCATATAGAAAATCTATCTAACAAAATTTTAACTAAGGGGGAATAGTGATTAACTTTTTATTTCGACACCGAAAGATAACTTCAAAGAAGAAACCAATTTTCATATTAATACCAAAGCTAATTTGATTATGAAAAACACCATATTTATTTGCTTTTTACTTATTTCATTTTCATCTCTTTCACAAACTGTATATACAAGGCCAAGCAGTAAGGATTACATTACGTGGAATGATAAAACAAAAGATTATGATAAAGACACATTGACGAATGGTTTAAAAACCAAGAACCCCAAGATTATATTGTCTTTTGATGAAATACAGGTAATTGATGGTGATACTTCAAGGTTTATACTAAACGAATCGCCTGAGATGGAGGAAGATTCCACTTCAGTAGACCGAAGGTGGTATGACGCAAACGATATTGAGGGAAGGGAATGTTATGTATTTCTATTCTTTTTCCCTAAGTCGAATGAATATGGACTTCGTATTATATACCCAGATACTCTAACCGGTATGGAATTTTACATGAAACCTCTCAAGGTTGACTCAATTCCGTATAAAAAAGATCAAGACCTGTAGCTCTCCTTAAATTCACTTCTAATGAAAAATAAACTTGAAAGCAAGGTTACCCTTGATCGTAAAGAATTAAACGATGCCCTATCAACTTTTAAAAAATTACTGAAAAAGAAGTTTGATATTACAATTTGTAATTTAAGAGTAATGCCCGGCGGTATAGAATTATCAACACCAGGAATTATGAGGGCAATACATGGTGAGACTGAAGGTTTATATGAATTTCTGGTTCCAATAAAAATACTATACGCTTACTCAAGCTCTAGTATGAACAAAACAATGAATTTCATTTTCCATGAAGGAAAGTTGGAGTGTGATAAATCAATTTATTCTTCTCCAATGATAAAAATGAAAAACTGGCAGCAAACATCTATCGATAATGTTGCAATGAATTATTCAAATACAGATCTTCTTAAACTAGGCTTGGAAAAGGGTGCACAGTACTTGGAAGAGAATAATCTAGTCGGAGACTTTAAAAAGGCTCAAAATAATCTTGAATTAGACATACATTCTGCCATGGAGATTCTTTCCAAGTATGAATTAAAAAAACAGGATATTAGGGATATTATTGAATTTAGATTAAAAAAGAATTTAGGACTTATCAAGTAGTCTACACTATTTTTAGAGAACTAGATTTTTGCTAACTTCAATAGAGATGAAAATAGGTTTTCGTATACCAAATCTCAATAAACGAATTGCAGCAAGAACCTCTGTGAAGAGGATTATTCGGCATAATCTGGGGTTTAAGGCTCCCAGAGGATGGGGTTGGATTACAGACCCAAAGAAGGCAGCATATAACAGAGTTTATAATAGAACTTCTCGAGGTTGTATGATAAGTCTATTGTACCTGTTTTTAATTCCTGCCATCCTGTTAGCCTATATCTCTGGTCTTGGTTCATGTTCAGGAGACGACAGAAATGCCAAAAAACCGGTTTATGTAAGTCCTTCAATTGACTACAAGGAGAAATTCAGACAAGGGTATGTAAGAATGCCAGTAAGCACCAATAAGAATGCAATCAAAAATCAGAATCGTTCAAGTTACTATTATCAATCTAGGGGAAAGTATCACCGAAAATCAAAAGACTGACCATGAAAAAATTCCTAACCTCAGTTATAGCAATTCATAATATCAATGGTCAATTGGGTAAATGGCCTGGTCCAATTATTGAGGCAAACTCAATGGAGGAGGCTGATGAGTGGTGTAAGAAGAATACACAGTATTTGTTTGTAGAGCAGGAAATTTTGCAAGCCAATTCAAATGATCACATCAAGTCTGGGATGAATTAATTTCAATTGGGTTTGATATTATTCTTTTTTATAAGTAAGCGCTATTCTTTAATATTTTGGATAGAAGGTAGTTGATCTACTGCAGTTACAAAATAAAAACTACTACTTCAATTCTGCTATGTAAGAATTAAATCTACTTACGCAAATATATTGCGTAGGTGATTTATAATTTTGCTTTTCATTATTTACACTCATTGAGGGTAAATAATTTTTATTCAAAAACATTGTGTATGTCAAAAGAAACAAAAATTACTTTAAGGGTGACAGATGATCAGTTTAGGTTAATGCGGGGGGCAATTCATGAAATTATAAATAAACGCACGACTCTTCTATCTATCGTTAATGAAAATCCTGGTATTATACTATCAGAAGAGTCATTACAGGCAGATATAAGTTTAGCAAAGTCGGTATTGAAAATGTTAGACAATAAATGTAAGGACTGGCCTTTCTAAATAACATTCATCATTAAATACTAGCAAATCAATGAGGTTTATAAATTTTATAAAATCTCATCTAGAGTTCAGTAACAATCATAAAATAAGAAATATGAAAAATTTCATTCAACAATCCATCATGGATGCGGTCAACCAGGTAAAGTCAGGCAGCGAAATCCCTCCAACCATTATCAATTTGGCAGAACGTGAATCGGATCAAGTAAAAATGGTATCTGTACATCACTTTGAGATGCCTGATATTGATTCGGCCGAAGAACATCTCGAAGCGATGAACCAGTGTATAAAAAGTGCGGAAAGGCGAGTGGGTCAGGATGGCCTTAGAAGTTTGTGCAGTGTGTTTGCTGAAAGCCGTATGCGAGAAGATGATCCCATCCTTTTTATTCAAACAAAGGACGAAGCAGAGGAAATATCCGAGATCCACCTCTTCGAAAATCCATTCATGCATGTAAGCGAATCAGGCGAATTGATTACAGAATATGATGAAACCATCATCCGCTATAAACACAACGAAAATTGATTGAAAATATGTTTAAATCTATCTATCACTATACCCATTTGGATGCAGCACGGCTGATTCTAAATGATGGATACTTGAGAATATCACAATGGGAATTAGACAACAATGTCGAACACCCTGCTCTTTGGCTAAGCCTACATCCGCACTGGGAATCAACTGCCACTAAAATGGTTATGAACGAAAAAGGCATCCCCCACCAATTGAGCTTCGAAGAGCAATGGACTTCAATAGGATGTATACGATTTGTAATTCCATTCGAACAAATACAAATCATCAGCTGGAATCAGTACAAAGCTATTATGCAACCTGACTCACTTGGCCTCTTAGAGGCTATGGAACAAGTAGGTCTTCAAAGTGGTGCCAATCCCAGCGACTGGTATGCTTCCTTGGAAGATATTTCACTGGAGAAAGTAATTGCCTGCCAGATCTGGACTGGATTGGAGTGGATGGATATTGAGTTTAATGAAGAGAGTATGAACCATAAAAAAAATGTAGCATGAAAGAAAAACAGATAGTCACATCACTTATTGGTAAAGAAGAGGAATTTCGGATACTAGAACTTGTTCGAACATTAAACGTGCCTTTATTGCTGATCGGCAAACCCGGCGTGTCAAAAACCAGTGTGGTACTTGATTACTTCAAATCTATTCAACCGCAGGCAAATCAGGAGGAGATCTTCATACTTGAGACAGATGATAGTACTCCCAATTCCGCAGTGAAAGGGTTGGTCGACCTTGAGAAATTATTTACTTGTAATAAATATGAAACTGTCGCACCCATTACCCAGGCAAATTGCATCTTGATTAATGAAATTGATAAGGCCAGCTCAATGGTTCGTAATTCACTGCTCGGCATTATGAACGAGCGTACACTGTATGCAGGAAAAGAGAAAATATCTTGTAGCTGGGAATTATTTATTGCCACTTGCAATCAGATACCTCGGAGTGAACGACAGTCGCCTTTTTTTGACCGCTTCATCATTAAACATGAGGTTAATGCTATTAATGGTCAACGTATGATGGAATACTTCCGAAATGGGGGGCGAAAATTTCATCAAAAAATTTTAATCACTAGTGGCGACAACGAGTCGAGAGAGCTAGTCAATATCCCCGAAGAAAAATTAAAAACGTTCGTGGACATGTTTATTGATACTATCACGAACCGTAAAATGACTTATGTACCGGAGGTTGTAAAAGCGATCAGTTGCATCTGGAAATGCAATGTCGATCGCGCACTTATAAAATGTGCCGAACTAATGATTTCCCAAGAGGCTGCCGTAGAACTGTCAAAGGCATTGTACAGTGAAGAGGAGCTTGCCATCTTAAGTAAAATCGATTTCGCTCTTCTACAAACGAGTACAAAAGCCAGAAAAAAAATTGAGTTGGAGATTGATGAAGCCATTAGATCCTATCAAACAAAGGGTCGCCCAGCATTTTTGGAAGAAGTAGAGAATCTTATGCACAGGGTTATATCATGTCAAGTTGGTAGCTCCATTCCTTCAATTGCAGCAATAAACAGTTCGCTCAAGAAGAAGTATGCGTAAACGAAATAATCCACGACCGTTTAGGGGACACGAAATTCTACCGTTGATACAGCCAGTGCTTTCAGCAGCGGAAGCGATGAGAGTGATGGAGCTGGTGCAAGATCGCATCAACGGGCGAGAGTCTGTTTCAGGGTGGTTCCGCAAGATCACTAATTCCCGTGCTTACCGTGATCGTAAAACAGTCAAAAAGATTACGTTGACAAAATTTCATCGCGCAATCAAGCAAAACTGGGATAATTTTCCGCCCTCGCTTGTTTATGATATCTACAATTTGTACATGTACCCAATCGATGTACTATACATGAATGCAATTGAGAAAAAAGAGCAGACGCAATATGCTTTTTTGAAAGAATCAAACATACCGTCTCTAAAGATTTTGACTGAAGGGTCCCTGTTAAAAAGTTCGATCGTAACTAGTCGCATCATCCTGTTCTACTTGATCCAGATTACCAAATTGAACTTATTGAATAACGCAGAAGATGGGCAAGGCAGCCCAACTATGTTTTTTGATGGTACTGCTAGCGATTCCGAGTTGATAGAACTGAACGAAAAATTATTCAATACGCCAGGCGATAAAAAATGGTTTGATGCAATGGTTGAAGAGGCAAAATATGCCTGTGGGAAAGTTGATCAGCTGCTGACGCAGGCAACTTCTGAAAGTTTGGGGAAAGTCTTTTCGAGCGGGAAACAAGGCAGTAACCGGGTCAGTAAACTCTCCGACCTTCTCTCAAAATTGGAACATATGGAGATTGCCGCAGTCGAATTGAAGGAGTGGGTTGAAAAGTTATTAGAACGATCACAAAATCATTTTCATCCAAGGTTGGATAATGAATACGATTGTTGGATTGACATGGATCATCCAAAATTACCCAACGAGCTACACCTATTTCACCCTGCATGTCGGACATTTTTTCTTGACGACCTTCATGTAAATAAAGAGAGCTCACAACGAAGCATCGACCTATATATAGATATATCCGGTTCAATGAGCACAACGATCCTCAAGCGAGCCAAGGGCAGTCAACTAACTTTATTGGACCTAGCAAAGGCAATCGCACTGGAAATGGTCGAACAACGTACCATCGACAAATTATATCTCTTCAATGCCGCGCTGCATCCCTGCGAAACAGATCAAGAGCAGCTAGCAGGCATAATGGCCACAGGTGGCACGAATTTGAATCTTGTTTTGAGCCATATTGAAAAACAACAAAAGAACGCTATCATCATCACCGATGCCGAAGATCGATGCGACATCTATACTCCTTTTGCTTACCTCATGGGGCTGAAAGGCGCTAACTTCCGACGCTTTGAAAAAGAGGTGATTAGACAATATTCGGAGAACGAACAGGCTATTCTATTTGATGGTAACCAGATCGTACATATCGGCCCATCTGGTAGAGGATGCTAGCGAAAAAGTATTCCAGATATACCCACTTGGTTCAATCTCAGAAGTATCAGTAAAGAATATTTTTGAAATATTAAATGAAATCCTAAATTCAATCCATACATGTTAGAAGTTTTCGTCATTACAAAAGAAAATGAGTGTGCAGATAAAATAAATATCAATGCATACCTGAGTCCACATCCTCTAGATGAAGATTCCTGTCTTGAACCCGAGGATTTAAAATGTATACCTGGGTTTGATGATCGATCAATTGATGAAGATGGTATACATCCGTCATTCAGAGATAATAATATAGAGATTTATAAGAGAATCGAAACGATAACAGAAAAAATGTTCCGTGATGCAGTTAAGAATATGTGGTCGCTATTAAATAATTACGTTATAACAAGAATTTCTATTGCAATCGATTATTCTGGGATGCTGTTTGGTAATAATAGCCTAGCTGCATATAACCATGTTGATTCAAGACCAGAATGTGGCTACTATCATTTTGACTTAACAAGAAGCTTCCTTATTAGACAACTACATAAAATAGACGCCGGAGAAGATTTGAGTCTAAAATTCAATACTACTTGGGAGCATGAGCTCGTCCATCTACTTGATCACTGGGAGTCGGTTAAATCAAGTATATATCGAAATTCCTCGATACCAGAAGAATGTTACAAATATTTTTTACTTAAATACAGAACAGAAGGTATTGCTGAACTTTACTACTTACTGAAAGGGGGAAGGGACGATGTCAAGAAAATGAGCGATGCATTACTGCGATTTAAAGATAAAGTTGAAAAAATAAAGAGCGATATTTTTTCTGAAAGTTCAGTGTCTGAAGAGCTGAAAGAGACAATTTATAAAGACTATGACTTTTATGAAGTTGG
>Ga0169931_10005064_pt1 | contig 20254 bp, 18 predicted proteins | sample Kivu_15m_20L_FD_129675 | JGI IMG/M metagenome (GOLD analysis project Ga0169931, IMG submission 129675) | Freshwater microbial communities from Lake Kivu, Western Province, Rwanda to study Microbial Dark Matter (Phase II) - Kivu_15m_20L... | ecosystem: Environmental > Aquatic > Freshwater > Lake... | reverse complement strand
TGCCGCTCAAGGCACACATGTGAGCGCCTTGATCGTCGGTTCGGTCGACACACGAATGGCCTCGCACGTTCAGGGCGCAAAAGAAAAGCCCGAGGATATCGCCCGCATCGGCTTGCGCGCTGCGGAGCGGCAGATCGACGAGCTCGACACCGACCGCATGGCAACTGAAGTGCGAGCCGCCCTGCAGCTCGACCCCAAGAGCCTGGAGAAACGCATGGCCAAGCTGCTGCAGGCGACCAGTATCAGCACCGGACGCTGACGCTGCTTTTAATCAGAAGAGTGCAGGCTGGTTGATTAGCGCCAAAACGTGCTCCGCGGGCGCCTCACCCGCCTTGTAACGATCAAAACTCGCCCGGTCGAAGTAATCACGCCACTCGATTACCTTGCCGTCGCGAAAGCGCATCAGACCCGCGTACGGAATGGCGACCCGCGTACCATCCGGTGCAGTGAAATCATCGACTCCTTCGGTGAAGGCGGTATCGCCACTCTCAGCGTAGTGAAAGATTCGCCAACGCACTTCCTGCATCTGCACCGCCATACGTTCGATGAACGCCTGCATGGCGACCTTGCCAACGATTGGCGGACTACCGACGTGGGAATACCAAACGATGTCGTCAGCGCACATCTCGAGCACAGCAGCGAGATCCTTGCGTCGCCAGGACATGATGACCTTTTTGACGCTCTCGAAATGCGCTCCGCGGCCAGACACAGCGCGCGCTGGTTGAGCCACCCCCGACAAGGCCACCGCTACCGGTGCCGCCAACAGCCACTCTCGTCGTTTCATGAGCACCCCCAAAAATGATTCGACCATTGAACTGCGAGCCACTTGGCTTTCGCAATTAGACCACAGTTATACTTTGCCCTGAGACGTCACACCACACAGGGGGTATTCAGGTGCGTACGACTCCGGCAGAAAAAATCCAGGCGTATCGCGAGCGCGGTTGGTGGGGTGACACGCGTATTCAGGATATGTTCGACGCCAATGCGCGCGCATTTCCTGAACGCATCGCGATCGTCGATGCACCCAACCGACCCGATCTTGTAGGCACGGCGGCACAGCGGCTGACCTACGCAGAGGCTGTAGAGCTCGCGGACGGCTATTCGTTGAGTCTCGCGCGACTGGGTCTCGGTCGTGACGACGTGCTGATCACACAGCTGCCGAACATTGCCGAGTATCCCGCTCTCTACGTTGCCGCGTTGCGACTCGGTATCGTCGTAAGCCCCGTGCCGATGCAGTTCCGCCGCCACGAGCTCGAGCAGATCGCAAGACTGACGGGCGCCAAGGCGCTCTTGAGCATCGACCAACTGAAAGGAGCCGACCACATCGGTGTGGCCGTGCAATTGAGCAGCGACCTCGCCCGCGAAGGTCTGCAGCTTTCGATCTTGCGCTTGTGCAGCGCGAGCTCCGCTGAGCCACCTGCAGCAGGTGTTACCGATTTCGCTGCAGCAACCCTCGATGCGGCAGCGCGGCTAGAGCTCCGAGCGGCCGTCACCGCCGCCGCTGTGAGTGCCGACGACATCGCCACGATCTGTTGGACCTCAGGAACAGAGGGTACGCCCAAGGGTGTACCGCGTTCACACAACCACTGGTACGCCATCAGCTTTGCCCACCTGCGGGGAGCGAGTATCCAACCAGGAGAAGTGCTGCTCAATCCGTTCCCACTCATCAATATGGCCGCGCTCGGCGGCTGCTTCATGAGCTGGATGCACAATGGCGGTACGCTGGTGTTACACCACCCGCTTGATTTGCCGACTTACCTCAAACAAATCGCGATCGAGCGTCCGCAATACGCCATCGCCCCGCCGGCATTACTTAACATGCTGCTCAAGAACGAGGCATTACTCGCGCAAGTCGACTTGTCGTCACTGCGTTGCATCGGCTCAGGCTCGGCACCCCTCGACCCTGAAATGATCGCCGGCTACCGTGATCGCTTCGGTATCGAGATCTGCAACAACTTCGGCTCCAATGAGGGCGTCTCGCTCATCAGCAATGCCGACAATGCCAGCGACCCGGTGCACCGGGCGCGCTGGTTTCCGCGTTTCGGCCGTGACGAGATTAGCTGGAATACCCCGCCACCGGTACACATCCGCACTCGTATCATCGAACCAGATACGGGCGAAGAGATCCTGCAGCCTGGTCTACCAGGTGAGCTACAAATCACGGGTCCAACGGTGTTCGACGGCTATTTCCGCGCACCGGAGATCACTACGCAATCCTTCACCGACGATGGCTGGTTCCGTACCGGCGATCTCTTTGAGCTCTGCGGTGATGGCGACGATTTGCGTTTTTATCGATTTGTCGGTCGCCTCAAGCAAATCATCGTTCGTGGTGGTGTAAAGATCGCACCGGAAGAACTCGACAACCTGCTCTCGCAGATGCCGGGTGTGCTCGAGGGTGCAGTCGCGAGCTACGCCGACCCCATCATGGGCGAGCGTATTTGCGCCGTCATCGTGCCGCGCCCCGAAACCGAGATCACACTCGAGTCGATCGTTGGACACTTCAAAACAGCCGGCCTCGCCATGTTCAAGTTCCCAGAACGACTGCGCGTGGTGGCGCAATTGCCGCGTAATAGCGTTGGCAAGGTGCTGCGCGGCGACTTGACGCGCATCGCCGAAAACGCCGAACCTTAAACAGATTGCCTACTAGCCAGCGCGACTACTGAACTTCATCGCCCACCCAGCGCATGACTCGCAGAGTCGCCTCAACGCCACTCACGGGCGATGAATACGGCTTCACGAAAACCCGCCCTGCAATAGTTGAGCATGGCGGCTGAAGCAACGATGGTGATGCCACTCACCAGCGAGAGCGCCACCCCGATCTGCGAGGGCCCGCCCAATAAGTGATCGCTGACGAAGGCCACGATGGTCGGTCCTATGCCGAGCGACATCATCGTGCCGATCAAAAAGTAAGCCGCGATAATCTGCCCGCGCAACTGATTGGGCACGACCAACTGCAGCGTGGTGCCCGGCAAGCCATTCAGCATGCCAAAACCAAAGCTCACCAAAGAAAGACAGCCGAGCAGCCATTTCATATCACCTTGAATCGGCGTCAACACCACGAGCGGCGTCAAGGAGAGCATGATCACTATGGCCACGATCAATGGAGCGTCGATCTTGCCGCGCGCGGTCAGCTTGTCGGAAATCCAGCCCCCAACGTACACCCCGGGGACTGATAACAGCAGCAAGATGAAACCATAAGCCATACCGATTTCGCCCGGGCTCCAGCCATGCACACGGATGGCGACTGCCGGGATCCAAACCAGGAACGATATTCCAGCGATACCGAACACCGAAAAACCCAGAAACAGCAACAGGAACAACATGCGTCGCTGCCCGATAAAGGAGACGAGACCGATGTCCGCCGTCTTTGGTGCAAGACCACGCCTCTGCGGCTCGCGAATCAACAAAAACAACAGGGCAATGATGACGCCCGGCAGACCAACTGCGAAAAACACCACTTGCCACGGCGCAAACGTGCCGAGACCCTCGATGTTGAACGGCCCCATGCGACTCGCGGCTTCGATCACCTGCCCACCAATGATGAGCGCGAGACCTGAGCCGAGATAGGGCCCCATCGCATAGGCACTGATGGCGCGTGCGCGCCGCTCCGGCGGAAAATAGTCCGATATCAATGAATAGGCGGCCGGTGACAACGCCGCTTCGCCAATTCCAACGCCCACTCGCGCAAGAAATAAGGCGATGAAGCTGGTCGCCAAACCACAAAGAGCAGTCATGATGCTCCAGGCGATCATGCCGATCAGAATGATCATCCGACGGCTCCAGCGATCAGCGAGCCAACCGAGCGGCAAGCCCATCACGCTGTAGAAAATCGAAAAGGCGAGCCCGGCAAGCAGACTGAACTGCGTATCGGTGATGCCAAGGTCAGCTCTGATCGGCTCGACCAAGAGGCTCATGATTTGCCGATCGATGAACGAACTCGTGTACGCCACCATCAGCAAGCCGACGACGACCCAAGCGCGCAGCGGACTCGGCCACGGCGCAGTTTGACTGACAGGTGTAGTCATCAGTGGCTCAACCTCTCAATCAGCATTGCAGAGCCCACCCCACCCGCACCGGTGCAGACTACGAGACCGAGTCGCCCAGAACAGGCATCGAGGTTATCGAGCAAGCTCGACAACAAGATCGCGCCCGATGCACCCATGGGGTGACCTTTTGCCATATGACCGCCCGCAACATTGACCTTTTCGAGATCGACGCTGTGATCACGCAAAAAGAGCGCCATGGTCACTGCAAATGACTCCATGAATTCAATGCGATCGATATCCGTCAACGTGAGTGCTGTGTCGGACAACAACTTATGCATGGCCGCCATTCCGGCAAGCAGCGAAGCGTGTGGATCCCCACCCGCCTCGACATGGGCGATGATGCGAGCTCGCGCTTTACGACCGTCACGCGCTTGCGGTGTACCACTGATGAGCGCGAGCCCCGCACCATCACACACAGGCGGCGCATGCGCAATCGTATGCCGATGATCGATCGGGCCTTCGAGTGCATCAGCGTAATGCTCGGCCAACGCAGCAAACCCTGCCGGCATCGCAGCGAGTGACTCTGCAGTCGTCTGCGCTCGAACGCATTCGTCATATGTCAGCTTGCCCACTGCGATGCGTGACGCTGCGAAAGCGGCCGACGACTCGGCCGCAGCGGCTCTTTGTTGCGACAACAAGGCGAGCCGATCGAGTTCGGCCCGTTCGATACCTTGGTTTTCAGCGAGCCGATCAGCAGCCAGCACAACCGGCACATAACGCGATCGTTTCGGGAAACTCGGGTCGGCGTAATAGCTCGCCTTGTCTGCCATGAAAGGCACCCGCGACATCATCTCGACCCCGCCGGCAAGGGCCGTAGCCTCACGACCTGCTACTTGTCTCGCCGCGTTACCGATCGCCGTGAGCCCGGAGACACAGTAGTTATTGAGCGTATAGGCACTGGCATTCTCGTCGATGGCCGATGCCAGTTTGGACACCAGCGCAATGTTGCCACCTTGATCGCCGATCTGACCGACGCAACCTAAAATCAAAGATTCCACATGATGCGAATCGCATCCCCGAGCAGCGATCGCATCGACCAAGTGACTGACGAGTTGCTGTGGTTTGTGTTCTGCAAGGCCACCGTCCGGCCGTGCCTTGCCGCGCGGCGTGCGCACCGCGTCCATGATCCAAGCCTGCATCGGTATCCCCCCGTTTGGCCAGTGCCAAGAGTGTGCACGGAGAAGTCGGCGCAGGGAAGAGTCCTATAAAGAAAGTCGCCGGCTCGCCATCACGGCGGCACCCACCACCCCAGCCGCGTTGCCCAATTTCGCGGGCAAGATCTCTGCAGGGCTCTTGAGCCACGCCCCAAACTCGGCGAAATCAGCGCTGATCGCACCACCAATGATGAAGACGTCAGGCCACAGCAAACGGTGATACTCGGCGAGCACGGCATTAAGCTCATCGGCCCACTCGCGCAACGTGAGTCCGCGATCAGCAAGCGCGCGCGCCGAGGCGCGCTGTTCAGCCTCGAGCTCACCCATCGCAAGACGCCCGAGCTCAAGATTGCCGTACATGTGCCCGTCGGCAAACAACGTGGTGCCGATACCTGTACCCAACGTCAGCATCATAATTCGATCGCTGCGCCCACGGCCCGCGCCGAAATTCATTTCGGCCACCCCAGCAGCATCAGAGTCGTGTACCAACACAAGCTCGGTCGAGCTTCGCTCGCGCCAGGCCGCAACGAGATTGAATCCGATCCAACTGGTATCGATATTAGTTGCCGTCAGCACAATGCCGTCGCGCACGATCGCTGGAAAAGCCACGCCGATTCGCCCGCAGTCGGGGTGCAGCCCCGAGATGTCCTCGAGCTGGCTCAACAATTGAGCAGGCGTGCACCGAGCGGGTGTCGGCTGTCGCGCGAGCTTCCCGGTGACGAACCCAGCGTTGCTGTCGACCGAAGCAAACTTGATGTAGGAACCCCCGACATCGATACCAAGAATATCGTTCATGCTTCAGAACAGCCCGTTGATGCCATAACGCATCGCCAGCAAACCGCTCAACATCACCCACATCAATATCAAAAGCGGCACACCTGCTCGCACGAAATCTTTGAAACGATATCCTGCAGCCGACATCACCAGCAGATTCGTCTGATAACCCATCGGCGTGGCGTAACAGAGATTACAGCCGAACAGCACGGCCAGAACAAAGGGCTGCGGATCCAACCCAAGAGTCGTAGCCATCGACACCGCAACCGGCGTGCCGATAATGGCCGCTGCGTTGTTCGATACAAAATTGGTAAGCCCTGCCATCAACAACATCAACATGGCGAGCGATACGACCGGCGGCACCCGACCGCCAAACCAGGCCAGCCCATCGCCCACCGACTGAATCAAGCCAGTAGCAGTCAACGCGACACCAAGCGCCAAGCTCGCCATGACGATCATGATTACGTTACTCGAAAGCGCGGAGCTCGCATCCTTCCAACGCAGGCAACCGCTGACCATCATCGCTGCCACACCGAGTGCCGATGCCAACACCATCGGCAGCGTGCCACTGGCAGCAGCAGCAATAACAGCCGCCATGATCAGCAACGCCACGGGCGCCTTGTTGGTATGCGGGATTTCCACGGTCGCATCCAGCACGAAAAGATCAGGTGAGTTTTTCACCGCATCGAGCGTCTCGCGCGTGCCTTGGACCAGCAGAACATCGCCATGGCGCAGCAGAGTCCGCAGCGGATCCTCAGGGTCGCCCTCGGGGCGATGCATGCCGAGCAGCGCAAGGTTGGTTTGAGTAACGAAGTGCTGGGCCCCAGAGCCGCTCATGCTCGAGCCCTCACCCGTCACCATGATTTGCGCCAACACCTGACTTGCCGCATCACCCGGATCGAGCGGACGCACACCCACGATCTCGAGACCCAGCGTGGCGGCATGTTCCCGTAATGCCTCTGCCGGAGTTTCAAGCAGCAAGATATCGCCGGCCTGCAAACGCAGATCCGCACTGCCAAGGACATTCAACCCGCTTCGCCGCACCGCTAAAACAGAAAAATGCTCGGCTTTGAAACGCGGCGCATCGAGTGCCCGACCATCAGAGAAACCACCGGTTCGCACTTCGGCAAGCACGCTGAAAGTCAGCGGTGCGGTACTCGCCTGATCAGAGCCACCGCGTGGCAATAATCGCGGTACGACCAACCAAAGATAAGGCAGCGCCACGGCGGCCGCGACCAACACCAAAGGTGTAAACTCGAAGACGCTAAATGCCTTGACACCGAGATCCTCTGCGAGCCCGACCACCAGCAAATTGGTCGAGGTGCCGATTGTCGTCGCCATACCGCCGATCAACACCGCATAGTTCATCGGTAACAGTGTTTGGGTTGCCGGCACGCGGGTTCGGGCCGCAACCGCGAGCAGCACCGGCATCATCAATACGACGATCGGCGTATCGTTGATGACGCCGCTCAACATCAGGCACACCACGATCATCAATAAGCTGGCGAGTGCCGGCGAAAAATTAAAGGCCCGCGACAACAATCTGCCAGCGGGCTCTAGGGCACCCGTCACGACAAGCCCGTGACCGAGCACCATAAGGCAACAGATCGTGACTAAAGCTGGGTGCCCGAAGCCGGCGAGGAAGTCTGCTGGCCCGAGCGGCGGAATACCCGGACGCGGCGGCAAAACGCCAAAGACCAGCATAAGTGCCAGCACAGACAACAGTGCCGTGGTCTGTACCGGCCAGCGCTCGTTGGCAAAACCCCAGAAGGTCAGCAACGCAATGGCAAGCGTCGCCAGAGCGTGCCAGTCAAAATCCATCTAGCGGCGAACCAACTCATCGAACAATCGCACTCCGAAGCCGACGGCACCCTTGGGTTCCGTCGGTCTGCCGCTCGAATCCCACGCCGTGCCGGCAATGTCGATGTGCACGAAGGGCACCCCGGGCTTAGCCCATTCCATGATGAACGCCGCACCCACCGATGCGCCAGGCGCCGATCCGCCATCGGAAATATTTTTGACGTCAGCGATGTCGCTCTTGATCGCCTTGATCGTGCCCGGCGTCACAGGCAAGCGCCACAGTCGCTCGCCCGCAGCCTCACCCGCAGCAATAAAACGATCAGCCAGTGCATCGTCCTGAGTAAACACGCCGGCATGATCGGAACCGAGTGCGCGCACTACGGCACCCGTCAGCGTTGCAATCGTGACCGCCAGCCGCGGCTTGTAAGTCTCCTGGGCCCACCACAGCGCATCCGCCAAAACCAAGCGACCCTCAGCGTCGGTGTTCAACACTTCGATGGTCTTGCCACTCATCGAAGTCAGTACGTCACCTGGACGAATGGCATTGCCATCCGGCATGTTCTCGGCAAGCGCCAGTACCGCGACTGCATTGACTGGGGCCTCGCGTTTGGCAAGCGTCAGCACTGTACCCGCAGCCGCAGCTGCGCCCGACATGTCGGTACGCATACGCCACATACCATCGGACGGTTTGATCGAAATACCGCCGGTATCAAACGTGATGCCTTTGCCGACGAAAGCGAACGGCGCTTCTTCGGGCTTGCCACCGCGATATTCGATGGCGACCAGGCGTGGTGGCCGTACCGAACCCTGACCGGTACCGTAAAGCGCACCCATGCCGAGACTTTGGATACGGCGCTCATCGAGAACCGTCACCGTGACTTTCGGCACACCTTTGAATTGTTGTCGAACCTGCTCGGCAAACCACTCCGGGCTTTTGATATTGGAGGGCGTCGAGATGAGATCACGCGCAAACCAAACACCAGCTGCGACCGCCTCACCCTCACGCTGGAAAATCATCTTGGATACTGCCGGCTGCGGCGCGAGCCACACCAAAGTCGAACCGGGCGACGAGTTTGCAGGCTTGGGCGCAGCCCATTTACCAAAGTTATATTCACCCAAGCGAGCACCGAGTGCGGCCTCGGCTGCATCGTGTGCAACGTCGACGGCATCGGGCACCACAACCTGGGCATCCATCGGCCATCCAGCCGTGCCCTTTGCTGCCAACGCGCCGAAGTTGCGCAAATCAACGGCCGTCCGCGGTTCCTCACCGACACCGACCAACAACACCGCCGCATAAGGGCCAACACTATAAAGCGCCAACGACTGACCCGCTTCGCCCTTGAACTTGGCAAGGCGGATCGCCTCAGTCACCGCGCCATTAGTCGCCTCATCGATCTGCTGCGCGACGCCCGCAAGCGCGCCATCTTTGCCGACCGGTAGCACCACTGCTCCTGCGACCGGGCGCTCGAGCTCGGCAAAATCGACTGGTCGCAGCGATGCGAGGGCTGGCGATATCAACAACAGGCTCAGCACCGACACAGATAGAGAAGCTCTTGATCTCATCGTGAAAACTCCAAGTGGTACGCGGGCAGAGCGCCCATCCTCGAGTCTCGCATTTTTAACTGTCTTGGAGGTCCGCGACAACCGTCTTGAATCAGCGCTGCATCAAGCTGCGATACACCGCCAAATTGAATTCAGCGCCTGTTGCACCCGTGTGTAGCAGCGGGTCGCGAGTCTCGGCGGGGATGCCGAGTGCAGCGGCGATCTCGGCGCCCGTGAGCGCGTGATGACCCTGTGCGAAAGCCATAGAAGGCAAGTCGAGCACCTGATAGTGATACCAATCGCGGAAGCGACGCCCTTCCCGCGCAAACCAGCGGGCAACAAAGGATTGATCAAACCAGACATTGAAAGCCGTGAAGATCACGGGCCGGTCTTGCGCAATCTTGCGGTGAAAGATTTCGAACTCTTCGATCGCTTGCCTAGCGTGCACCGCATTGAGCGTATGCCAGCGGTCGACGCTGAAACCATTGACTGCTTGGGCACCAGGGTCGACCCGCTCGGGATACTGAGGATGAATGCGAACAAAAAAGCGACCAAGCTCACGTCCGTCGCGCTCAATATAAATGGCGCCGATATCGATCATCTCGTGAGCGTCCGGATCGAGACCGGTGGTCTCAACATCAATCAGGGCAAGAATCTCGCTTCGAGCAGTACCCGCAGCCAATACGAGACACAGCAAAAGTGCGATGAGCCGTGTCATTTCGGCTGCATGGAATCGATGCGCTCTTCAAAGAGAGCGACCTCGAAGGTCCCAGCCCCTTCACGCAGCGGCAGTATCTCTTTCTGGTAGACATCGGAGTACCAAAACCGCTGCGCCGCCTCAAGACAAGGAAACTTCGCGACCACGATCGGACTGCGCTCGAACATCTCGCCTTCGAGTACCTGCGGCGACTTGCCTGCCGTGACATAAAAGCCGCCGAATGCTGGATAGAGACCCGCGGCTTGCAAAGCCGTCACGTAGGCGCGCGACTTGACGGGGTCGGTCACGGTCGCGACGACGACCAAATAGGCGGGTTTATCGCAGGGCGAAGGCAATGGCTCGGAGTTTGCGGCCGTGACTGAGTTGAACGCAGCCAAAATGCCTGCCGTGAAAACCTTAGTAAAGGCTGTCATACCCCGCTCCCGACTCAAGACCCCTGACGGACTGCGAGATAGTCTACGCTTGCAATAAAACCCGCAATCGATCTTCGATCAGCTGCATCATGGTCGCGAAGCCGTCTTCACCACCGTAATACGGATCGGGCTGCGGCGCCTCGACTCGCGCGAACACCGGGTACAAAAGATCCGGCGCACGATCCAGATCGAGCGGCTCCCGCCGCAACCGATTTTCCCCAGTCTTGACTTGCTGTTCGTTGTCGAAATGACCGCTCACCCACTCAAGCAAGATGTCGAGCTCAGTCGCAAGATCGATGGCGCGAGCGGGCGCTGCAATGCTCACGAAAAGCAACAGCAATGAGAGCCGGGTCAGGTTCATGGTGGCGCAGAAACCGAAGAGTTCATGGGGCGGTCCATTATGACCTCATTGCGGTACTGCCAGAGAATCGTAATGAATAACCGTTTATATTCACGAAGATGTTACGCCACACCGTAATCGCTGCACGCCTGACCGCGCTGCTTTTGACGCTTGCAGCCGGCGCTCTTGCCGCCGATCTAGCCGCAGCCGCCCCGCCCCGCCTCGCGCCCGACACGCTGCTCGAGCGTATCGCGTTTGGCTCGTGCCTCGATGAAGAAAAAGCGCCGCCCGCCTGGAATGACATCCTTACGCGACGACCGCAGCTCTTCATGATGCTCGGCGACAACGTTTATGCCGACTCCGAAGCCGGAGTTTACGTGGGACCCGACATCGAGGCGATGCGCCGAGCCTATGCACAACTCGGCACCGAAGCGGGCTTCCAAAAGTTGCGCGCCAGCACCCCTGTGCTCGCGGTCTGGGACGATCACGATTACGGACTTAATGACGGCGGTGCCGAGAATCCGATCAAGCACGAAGCCAAAGATATCTTCGCCGAGTTTTTCGCAGTGGCAGCGGACGATCCGATGCGTACGCGCGAGGGAACTTACCGCGCAGTCATCCACGGGCCACCGGGTAAGCGCGTACAGATCATCCTGCTTGATAGCCGTTGGTTTCGCTCAGAACTCAAGACGACCGACGTCTTCAATGCCCCGGGTAAACAACGCTTCGTACCCGACGATGACCCCGCAAAGACCCTGCTCGGTGCAGCGCAGTGGCAATGGCTAGGCGAGCAATTACGCAAACCTGCCGAGTTACGCTTCATTGTCTCCTCGATACAGGTGTTGGCCGAAGGCCATGGTTGGGAACGTTGGGGCAACTTTCCGCGCGAGCGACAACGGCTATTTGATTTAATCAACGAATCGCAGGCTGGCGGCGTGATTTTCCTGTCAGGCGATCGGCATCGCGCCGCCGCCTATCGACGTGTAGATGGCGTTCCTTACCCGCTGTACGAACTGACCTCAAGTTCGCTCAATACGGGGGTCGCCTCACGCCAACCCGAGATCGACCCGCAGCGCCTCGGTGGCCGCATGTATGCCGGCGAAAACTTTGGCGAAATCAATATCGATTGGGTTCGCGGAGTGGTCAGCCTCGACATTCTGAGCTTGCCCGGGGCTGCCCGCGTACGCGGCGTCACATTGTCGATCGCCGAGCTACAGCCCCAGCAGCCCCGCTAGCGCAGATCAAACTCCGCTTTCCACTCATCGAGAGCGGCACGGTTGTCGAGATCCCAGGGATGAAAGCCCGGGCGGTACCACGCGAAGTAGCTCCGCCAGCCGCGACGAAAGATGCCGGGCGTCCGCCAAAGAAATCGACCGACGGCGCGACGCGCCGCAGACTCCGAATAGCCGTCGGCCTGCAACAGGCGCGTGGCGTGTCGCGCAATATTGCGGGTGAAATGCCAGGTGATATACACCATCGACCAAGTGCGAACGAGATAGCGCTTGAGCGGTGACCAGTCACGCGTCACTGCAAGAAAGACATCAAAGGCGACCGCCTTGTGCTCGGTTTCTTCCAGTGCATGCCAGCGCCAAAGGCGAGCGATCTCGGGATCAGCATCAACGAATAAATCGCGGTGCCGCATGTGCATGTCGGCCATCATCGCCGTGAAATGCTCGAGCGCGATCGTTGATAGCAGCATCGCGAACGGTCCCTTGGAGCGATTGAAGGCGATACGTGAGCGTATCGTCGCGAGAACTTCCTCTACCGGATACTTATTGCGATCAATGATTTCATTGAGCGCGTGGTGCTCACGCGAGTGGACAGCCTCTTGCGCCAGAAACGCGCGCACCTCATCGGCGAGCTTGCCCGAGACCCGCCCCCGGTAATGCCGGACGGCATCCATGAAGAGCTTCTCACCATCAGGGAAAGTCAGTGACAAGGCGTTGAGCACCGCAGTGCCCACCGGGTCGCCCCCGAGCCAATACTGACCACGCGCCTGCTCCACCGAAAAGTGGATGTCGCGCACAGTCGGTAAAACTTCGGGAAGGTGATGGTCGCTCAAGGTCGCCCCCAGAGACGATATGGACGTTTAAAGGCGAGTGCCGAAAATGGGATGTTAACCGCCGACCAACCGTTTGCAAAACCGCGGCGCCCCCGCGCGCTCGAGGACTTCCCAAACCCCCTCGAACCCGCGGGGAATCACGAACTCATCGCCCACTACCACTTCGCGAACTTCGCCGTCGGCGCCAGTGAGCCGGCTCCGACCCATCAACACTCGGCAGTATTCATCTTCGGTGTAGCGAGCCGCTTAAATGCTGAGGTGTTACCTATGTGATCGGTACGGACACCTCAAATATGGTGCCGGGTGAGGGATTTGAACCCCCGACCAACAGTTTACAAAACTGCTGCACTACCACTGTGCTAACCCGGCGCCCGAGGCGGCGATTCTAACCGAACGGCATTCCGCTCGCTCCGCCCCTAATTGAATCAAAGACTTACGCGATCTTAACGGCGCTCGTATATAATGCGGAGTTTGCTCGCGCCCCTGCCTGCAGGGGGGCGTTTTGCTCATCGTTTCAACAACCTCTGACGGAAAACCGCCATGCCCCGCACAACTCCGCTGGCCGACATTCGCAATATCGGCATCATCGCTCACGTCGACGCCGGCAAGACCACCACCACCGAGCGTATCCTGTATTACACGGGTCGCAAGCACACCATCGTCGACGTGCACGACACCAAAGACCTCAAGTCCTCAACGACTACCGACTACCTTGAGCAAGAGCAGAAGCGTGGCATCACGATTCAGTCCGCCGCGGTGTCGACATTTTGGCGCAAGAAAAAGATCAACGTCATCGATACCCCGGGGCACGTTGACTTCACCATCGAAGTAAACCGCTCGCTGCGCGTGCTTGACGGCGCGGTCGTGGTGTTCGACGGTGTCGCGGGCGTGGAGCCCCAGTCTGAAACAAACTGGCGTCTCGCCGACAACTATGGCGTGCCGCGTATTTGCTACGTCAACAAAATGGATCGCAGCGGCGCAGGCTTCCTGCGTTGCGTCGACATGATCAAGAAGCGCTTGGGCGCTCGTCCGCTGCCGGTGCAACTGCCGATCGGCTCGGAAGATAACTTCAAGGGCATGATCGATCTCGTCACGATGAAGGCGCTGGTATGGAGCTCCGACGACCGTGACGCCGTTCCCGATGAGCTCGACATCACCGACGATATCGCCGACAAGCTTGGTGTCACGGTGCCGAGCGACCGTGCGATCCTCGCGCGCATCGCCGAGTTCCGCAAGGAACTGGTCGACACTTGTCTCGAGATGGATGACGCCGCAATGGAAGCGTATCTGCTCGAAGAGAAAGAGCCTTCGGTCGAAACGATCCGAGCCTGTCTGCGTAAAGGCACCCTCGGCAGCGCTTTCAATCCAGTGCTCTGCGGTTCGTCCTATAAGAACAAAGGCGTCACGCAGGTGCTCGACGCCGTTGTCGATTACCTACCCGCCCCGACCGACGTCGCCGCTATCAACACCGTCGACGCCGACGGCAACCCGGTCGGCGAGCGTATCTGCTCAGACGATGAGCCGTTCTCGGCTCTGGCGTTCAAAGTGATCAACGACGCTTATGGCGCTCTCACCTTCGTTCGCGTTTACTCGGGCGTGCTGACCAAGGGCATGTCGGTCACAAACACGACTCGCGGCAAGCGCGAGAAGATCGGCCGCATGGTCGAAATGTTTGCCAAGGAAGCGAATGCCATCGAAGAAGCGCGCGCCGGCGACATCATCGCGCTGGTCTCGCTCACTGAAACCGACACCGGTGACACGCTCTGCGATACCGATCACCCGGTCGTCCTCGAGCGTATGCGCTTCCCTGAGCCTGTCATCAGCGTCTCGGTTCAGCCGAAGAGCAAGGCGGAACTCGAGAAGTTCAGCGCGGCTTTGAGCAAGATGGTTCGTGCCGACCCCTCGCTGCGTCTCGAAACCGATCGCGAAACGGGTCAGACGATTCTGCGCGGCATGGGCGAGCTGCACCTTGACGTGACGCTCGATCGCATGCGCACGGAATTCAACGTCGAAGGCATCATGGGCGAGCCGCAGGTGGCTTACCGCGAAGCTTTCACCAAGACGATCGAAGAACACTACGTGCACAAAAAGCAAACGGGTGGTTCGGGTCAGTTCGCCGACGTGTGGATCAAGTTCGAGCCGCTCGAGCGCGGCAAGGGCTTCGAGTTCGTCGATGCCACGGTCGGCGGCTCGGTGCCGCGTGAATACGTGCCGTCGGTCGAGAAGGGTCTCAAGATGCAGATGGAAGAAGGCGTGCTCGCCAAGTTCCCGACCGTCGACTTCCGTGCGACCTTGTTCGACGGTAGCTACCACGACGTCGACTCGAACGCGCTGACGTTCGAAATCGCCGCCAAGGCTTGCTTCCGCGAGGGCATTCGCAAGGCTGGCCCCGTGCTGCTTGAGCCCGTGATGAAGGTCGAGGTCGTGACGCCTGGTGATTACCTTGGTGACGTCATCGGCGACATCAACCGTCGTCGCGGTTCCATCCAGGACCAGCTCGAGCGTGGCGCCAACATCGCTGTCGTGGCCACCGTGCCGCTGTCAGAAATGTTCGGCTACATCGGTCAGCTGCGCGCCATGTCGAGTGGTCGTGCGTCCTACACGATGGAGTTCTCGCACTACGATCTCGTGCCGCGCAATGTGGCCGAGAAAGTCGTGGAAGAGAGCAACAAGCCAAAGACCTAATCGATACTCTCGCGCCGAACTCGGCTCGAGTGCAAACTCAAAGGGAGGCTTCGGCCTCCCTTTTTTGTTTACCGGCATTCATTTGTTTGCGTAGAGCGCGAGACCGCGTAATACGAGATCGGTAACGTGTCGCGTATTGGCAGGCAGTGCACCCAGCACGAGAGCCGCTGCCCCACCGGTAATGACGATCGTCGGTAACACACCGCAACGCTCGCGAGCCATGTTACGCGCACGTCTGATGCTCGCGACCAGTGCCATCTGCGCACCGGCCTCGAGCGCAGCCCGCGTGTCACGACCAAAGCCGCTGCGGTTACTACCCGACCTCTGGCTCGCTCGGCGCGCGATGCCGCCGGTTTCGCGCAACAGTGTGCCGACCATCAATTCTCGGCCGGGCAAAATAAAGCCGCCGTGATGCCGGCCATCTTGCGTCAAAAGATCAATGGTCGCGGCAGTCCCAAGGTCCACCACCAGCAGCGCCTTAGCGCGGGGCAGCAGCGCGCGAGCACCACACAATGCAAGCCATCGATCCGCACCCAAACGCCAAGGCTCTCGGTAACCATTACGCAGCTCGCCCTGACGCCGCTCGGTTTCGATGAAGCGAGGGGGCCGCCCGGTTTTGAGCCGAACCGCCGCCGCAAAAGCCAGCCGCGTTTTCTTTGACGCAACGCTAACCGCGACTACCGCATCGCCCGGTCGCAAACCACCCAGCGCTTGCGCAAAATGCGCGGCACTCCAGCCCGCGTGCACCGCCGCTCGCATCCGTCCGGGCGCACCCTCTCGAGTGAGCTTTGCCCACTTGATCCGCGTGTTGCCGATATCGACGAGCCAGCTCATGTCGCCGCTGAGGACTTTGGGCGCAACGACAGCTCACCCGCCAAGATTACCTCTTCACGCCCGGGTGCAATTTCGAAGCGCAGGGCTCCGGACTCATCGATGCCTCGAGCAATGCCGGTACGCTGCCCCTGTCCATCGATCAAGGTCACAGCGCGATCGCGGAGACTGTCGGCCGCAGACCACGTTGGAAAAAACGGCGCAAACCCAGCGTCACGGAACAACTCGAGCCCGCTGACGCATTCATTGATGAGCACTGCGGCCAGGGTATTACGTGCCGCGGTCGTAATGCCTTGACTCGCAAGATCAGCCGGCTCGTTCCCGGTGTTACGAATACGCTCACGATCATCGGCATCGAGTTTCAGATTAAGACCAATACCAATCACCACGTGCGCAGGACCCCCTGCCTCGGCACGCAATTCGACCAATATGCCGCCAACTTTCTTGTCATCGATCAGCAGATCGTTGGGCCACTTGAGCCTCACGTCCTCTGCACCTAGTGACTGCAACGCCGCGCGCACACAGACCCCGACAACCAAAGTGAGCGAAGGCATGTCACGCGGCAATGGTTCGAAACGAGTCGCCAACGAGAGACAAAGGCTGGCACCCAGCCTCGCCTGCCAAACGCGACCGCGGCGACCACGACCGCCGAGCTGGTTCTCTGCGAGCAAAACCGTGTACTCACCGGCCGAGGGCGCCTCGCGCCCGAGCAGCTCGCTATTGGTCGACTCCAGCTGCCAGCACACTTCGATGTGTGCGCGGCTCGCTGCAAAAGCGTTGAGCTCAGACTCGATCGCCTTTGCCGACAACGCAGCGCAAGGAGCAGGCAAGCGGTAACCACGGTTGGTATGCGCTTCAATATGAAGCCCGAGTTCGCGCAATTGCTCAATCGACTTCCATACTGCGCTGCGCGTGACCGCAAGCCGCCCCGCAATAGCCTCGCCCGAGTGCCACTCGCCGTCGGAGAGAACCGAAAATATCTCAGTACTCGTCACGAGCGATCACGGAAGCGACCAAACAGCCACAAACTTTTGGCGCGCGGCTCGGTACCTGCGCGCATGCGCGCAATATTGCTGCGGTGGGTCCAAAGCACAAAAGCCGCACAAAGAATGCCGAACCACAGCAGCGGCAGAAAATCGCCCGCTGAAATGTTGCCCGCTGCGGCAGCCCACAGCACCAGCAGCGGCATGGACGCCGCGGCAACCATCGAGCCGAGCCCAACGAAGCCGAAGACAAACATCATCATCAGCCAGATCGCCAACACGCCCGCGAGTAACAACGGCGAGAGCGCAAGCAGCGCACCCAACACCGTTGCGACCCCTTTTCCACCACGGAACCCGTGGAAGATCGGATAAACGTGACCGAACACCGCAGCGAGCCCGCAAGCCGCAGCCGCCCAGAGTCCGACGCCAGAGCCTGCTTGGTCTATCACCCACAAATCGGGAAGCACGCGCACGGCCAACCAAGCCTTGCCGGTATCGATCAGCACCACACCCAGCGCAAACAAGCAGCCTTGAGTCCTGAGCGCATTCGTACCGCCGGCATTACCACTGCCCTGGGTACGAATATCAACACCACGTAATCGACCGAGCAGCAGCGCCCCGTTGACTGAACCGAGCAGATACGCGGCAACGAGCGATATGGCGAACTCCAGCATCGCTGAATCTTAACTCGGCGTCAGGAACGGTGCAGAATGCAGCATATGACTGCACAGATACCCACCCTGAGTCTTGCCGAGGTCGACTCGGCACATTTTGTCGAGCAACTCGGCGCGGCTTACGAGCAGCACGGCTTCGTCATCATCGAGAACCACGGTATTCCACAAAACCTGATCGAGCGCTTTCTCGAACAGTTCAAGCGGTTTTTCGCTTGGAGCGAGGCTGATAAACGGCGCTATCACCTCGCAGGCGGTGGCGGCGCGCGTGGCTACACGCCCTTCGGCATTGAAACCGCCAAGGGCTCGCAGCATTTCGACCTTAAAGAGTTCTGGCACATTGGTCGGGAACTGCCAACTGATCACCCTTATCGCCACTACATGGCCGACAACGTCTGGATCGACGAACTACCCGAGTTTCGTGAGACCTGCATCACCATGTTCGAGACCTTCGATCTGACCGGGCGACGGCTGCTCAAGGCGATCGCTCGAGTGCTCGAGCTGCCCATCGATTATTTCGAAGACAAAGTGCAACTCGGTAACAGCGTGCTGCGCGTCATTCACTATCCGCCAATGCCCGCGAACCCCGCAGAGAGCATCCGCGCGGGTGCACACGAAGATATCAACGTGATCACACTGCTGCTCGGCGCGGAAGAGCCCGGCCTGCAAGTGCTCACCAAACAGGGGGAGTGGCTCTCGGTCAACCCCTCGCCCGGCTCGATGGTGGTCAATGTCGGCGACATGCTGCAGCGACTCACCAACGGCGCGCTGCGCTCGACGAGTCACCGTGTCATCAACCCGGTCAGTGAACGGGCACGCAATGCCCGTTTTTCGATGCCGTTCTTTTTGCATTTCAACCCGGACTTTCCGATAGCAGCTCTACCATCCTGCGTAGGGCCGGGAAAGCCCGCGCCGTTACCGCCCATACTCGCAGAGGAATACCTGCAAGAGCGGCTGCGTGAAATCAAGCTCAAATAAAATGACAAGTCTGCGAGGGATCATATGACGATGCTCTACGTTCAAGCGCTGCTCGGCATCGCCGTGTTCATCGCCCTGGCGCTGCCGATGTCGAACAACATCCGGCGCATCAACTGGAAGTTGGTCGCAGTCGCAGTGGCACTGCAGTTCGTCATTTGTGTACTGCTGCTCAAAGCACCGGTTATCAAAGATGGTCTCTTGTACCTTAACCAGGCGGTGGGTGCGCTCGGCGCTGCGACCTTGCGGGGCACTTCATTCGTCTTTGGCTATCTGGGCGGTGGCGATACGCCGTTCACCATTACCAATCCGAATGCCGTCGTCACCTTTGCCTTTCAGGTTCTGCCGCTCGTGATCGTGATGTCAGCACTCTCTGCGCTGCTGTGGTACTGGCGGATTTTGCCGGTGGTCATCCGCGCGATTTCCAGCGTATTTGAGCGCGCCCTTGGCACCAAAGGACCTTCGGGCCTCGTCGCGACAGCCAATATATTTTTGGGCCAGACCGAAGCGCCGCTGCTCGTCAAACCCTATCTCGAGCGCATGACTCGCTATGAATTACTCTTGGTCATGACCGCCGGTATGGCGACGATTGCCGGCTCGGTAATGGTGATCTATGCCGCCATGCTCGGCGAACTGTTTGATGGCGTGCTCGGTCACCTCATCACCAAGTCGATTATGTCAGTACCGGCTGCCGTGCTGTTTGCGCATCTGATGATGCCCGACGACAGCGCCGATCGACAGGAACTGCAGCCCCCTCCGCGCATTTACCAAAGCGCCATGGACTCGATCACTCGCGGCACTGGCGATGGCCTTGCGCTCTATCTCAATATCATCGCCATCCTGATCGTACTCACGGCTTTCGTCGCGCTGGCCAACAGTATCGTGAGCTTCTTGCCCGATATAGCAGGCTCGGCACTCACGCTCGAACGTATCGCGGGATGGATTTTCGCGCCGATCGCTTGGCTCATGGGCATCCCTTGGGCCGAGGCGGCAACCGTCGGCTCGCTGCTCGGTGTGAAGAGCGTGCTCAATGAATTCATTGCCTATATTCAACTGGCCAACATGTCCGATGAAGCGCTCTCTGAACGCTCACGCTTGATCACGATCTACGCACTCGCCGGATTCGCCAATCTCGCGAGCATCGGCATCCAGATCAGCGGCATCGGCACGATGGCACCCGAGCGCCGCAAAGACCTTGCCGATCTCGCCTGGCCTGCATTCGTCGCCGCGACCCTCGCCTCGTGCATGACTGGCAGCGTG
>Ga0169931_10005063_pt1 | contig 20261 bp, 22 predicted proteins | sample Kivu_15m_20L_FD_129675 | JGI IMG/M metagenome (GOLD analysis project Ga0169931, IMG submission 129675) | Freshwater microbial communities from Lake Kivu, Western Province, Rwanda to study Microbial Dark Matter (Phase II) - Kivu_15m_20L... | ecosystem: Environmental > Aquatic > Freshwater > Lake... | reverse complement strand
TTGAATATATATTATCAATAATATTATTTTGCAATTATCATATTCTAAACATGATGAAGGAAGATAAGTTATTAAAAAATGCAAGAGGTAAATACTATAATACGAAAATATATCTGTTTATTGTACTATTTTTAATAATATTTAATTTATTATTTTCATTATATCTTTAATAAGTATAAAAGCCTAGAAAAAATAATATTACAAATTAGAAGACCAGGGAGATGGCAGAACAGCCCGTAGTTGATGTAAAATTATTAAAATAATATAATGAACTGTAGCTGAGTAGAGACGCATTTTTGTATTTATCTAATGAAAACAAAAATGATACCGACCATATCTGCTTTGAAGGCAGTCATGAATGTAATTATTCAGGTTGTCAGAAGAAATATAAAACGAATTGTAATCTTCTAGTACACATGAGGACACATGTAAAGAATTTATTTAATTTAAATTAGACTGGGCTAAAGCCTTATAAATGCCATGAATGTCTAAAATCTTTCAAAGAAAAAGGAAATTTAAAGACACACATTAGGACTCATACAGGAGAAAGGCCATATAAGTGTGAATTTATGGGATGTGAATTATCCTTCAAAACTTCTGGTCAGCTGAAAGAACACAACAAAACCCACAGCCATCAGAGGTGAGCAATAAAATTAATGATTATATTTAGACCATTTAAGTGCTTCTTGTGCAAAGGAAGTTTCGCAAGGAAAAGTACCCTGTTAACCCACATGAAATCAAACAGCCATCGCGATTTATTAACAAAAATTTATGAATGCGAATGTAAAGCTAAACCTTTAGTCGAGGTTTCCAATCCAGAGTTAAGGATACAGTCTTATTCTCTTTCAATTACGCCAGAAAGGGAACCAAACAGTCAAGAGTGTTTATGTCTGACTTTTCCAACACATGACGAGTATTTAATGTCTCTCTGTGGGTGTGAAGATTTGCAAAACAAAAATTCACAAAATTTCATTCAATATTTAAACGATCTGACTGGTTCTATATACTCTAGCGTAGATGATTTTAGTGTTTTTAACTTCGAAAAGGATATAGAGTTGTAATTACCTAATAAGAGAGCTAAATTATACATATTAGTTTAATGAATTATGAAAAAAGAGACAGAGAATGAAATATTAACATTACATTCGATGAATTGTACTTAAGTATTTATAAAAATTTTGAAAATTATGCATCATTATATTTAAAATTATAAAGTTCGTTAAGTATCAAATTTTTCAATACTTTTTTAATATCAAACTCTTAATATTATACTTATTTCCAATAAGAAAGCATATAAAATAAAAATTTCGGTTGTTAATTACGAAATACTCTACTTGATATTTTTTCCTAAGTGGAGATAGGATCGATATAATGTATTATAGAGCCGTCTATTTTTAGTAATTTTCTTAAATTTTGATTATCAAAATTCATATTTCTTACTAAAAATTATAAAAAGTGTAATAAAAAAAATTTTCTATTCAAGAATAAAATTAAAAAAGAAAAGAATAACAGCTAACAGCTGTCTTTAAATGAATTAAGAATATGGTTTTTTCTTATTCAATAATCTTTATTTTAGTTAATTTACATTCCAGTCTTCATATATTAATCTGAATATAATTAAGATATTGAATTAAATAATTTGAAAATTAAAAAATAAATAATTTTCAAATAAATAAAATAATCCTATTAAAATATGTTTTCTGAAAATCAGATGAAAAAGATTAAATATTTTGCGAGTGTTACAAAAATCGCAAATGAGTGTTTCAAATTATGTATAAATATTAATTTGGATCACTTAAATAATAAAACTGACCCAGGAAACAATCTTACTATAAAAGAAGAAACATGTTTGAAAAGTTGTTCAGAGGAATATCTGAAATTAAGAGACTTCATCGAAGTTCAGTTGTTAAATGATTATGAGTCAATACAGAACAAAAATAAAAAAATTATGGAAGATGAAACTTGATTGGCAGAATTTACAGCTAGAATAAATTTAGAATTTTAAATAGAAAATATTTTTGTGTATGATATATATGTGTATTATATTTAAGAAAAATTTTCAATTAATATTTTTTATTTCTTTCTTATCTAAATTATGGAGAATATACAAAAAGATCATAAATTATTTTTTGATATCTACGATGTAAATGGACTAAATTCAATTTCCTATCAGAATTTTTTGAAAATTTTGAAAACACTAGGGCTCTCTGAAGAATTTTCATTATTGAATATTGATGAAAGTAATTTGAATCATCAATTATCATACGAGGATTTTCAAGGAAAAATGGGAAATATAGTTAGAAATATTGAATATGAACAAATAAAATTTTTGTTCGATCAATATTCCGATGCCGAAGGTTTGATTTCCAAAACTAAATTAAGGGAATTGCTCAATAACCATTTAGATAATATGTGTGAAGAGGATGTAGACAATTTAATCGAAGATTTTATGCTTGGGGAAGAAAGTATAAGTTACGAAAGATTCAGAAAGATTAACATATTTTAAAATACTATAAAAAGGATTTTAACTCGCAAAAAAGAAAAAATTATAAAAATGTAATTAGCTTGTTTCCTTAATAAATTAAACTTAAATTAATTAAAAAGTATTAAAAAGTCTAATTTTAATTTTAAACTATTTAAGAAGGTGATATTAATATCGTTAATACCTAAAATAAAACGAAATTCAAAACGCATATAGCAAGAGCCACTATTAATAAAATGACAGCTGAAATTATTGTGAAGATACTAGTTTCATTGCTCTCTGTTTTAATAAGATTATCATTTTTTTTGTCAGTTTTTAGATTATTCTGTTCGACCTTCAATTTACCAATTAAATATTTTTTCATTTCTTCTTTTACTCCAGGGCTATGAATGGAGTCAAATTCATCCCCTCTATCTTCACCGATTGGATCCATAAGAATTTCTTTACCTCCGGGGTGTTTGAAATTAGTCAAGTCGTAAATTTTATTATGAATAAGAACCCACAAGTCTCCATTAACTCCATCATTTTTTGATAACTCTTCAATTGTTATTTCTCTCAAAGTACTTTCCATTATAATAAAGAAATTAAATTAAAAATATTTTATATTATATTTTATATTAAACATATAATTTATTGTAATCATATTTCTTCCTCATGTGCCATAACTGCTTGATAGTCTCCGATAGAATATTCACTTCTGATGTATTCATTCATGTATCCTGTTACGCATCCGAACCCAATTCCAATTGGAGTACAAAAATGTTGTTCTTTTATGAATCTTGTATTCGAATAGTCATTTGATAAATCATCTAAGCCTATTATGCTATAAATCAATCCATAAATGACTCCTAATAAACAAGAAATTATCAGAATGAAACTGTATTGACTTCCCATGTTAATTAAGGGCTTGGAAACGTCCGTTAGGAAAATATTTGAAAGATAATTTATGATTTCTATCACAATCAGGGAAAATGTGAAACAGATAGATACACCAAGCAATGAGTAAATCGGAATTTTGTATATATAATTAATTCTAAGAAACCAGCTGTTATCTAAAATAAAACTTGTAAAACCTGAAGTAATTACTACGATAGAAAGAATAAGAAAAAATATTTTATTATTCTCTTTGTTCTGTGTATTTAAACTCCTAGTAGTGAAGATTATATCACCCTTTTTATAATCACTCTTGATTAGAGTTCTCCACAATATCAGTGATCCTACTAATACGAAAAAAATTCCGAAATTCTAGAATAAAAAATATTGATTACTATCGAGAAACCGTTGTCAATTGAAATTTTAAGAAGTGTCTGATTCACAATCAATGAAGTAATCCCACCTATTATTCCTCCAATTATACTAGAAAGAATTAGATTGATAACAGATGACAAATATTTAATCGATTTCATTTTGTAAATTAATTATTTCATAAATTTAAAAATTCAACCTCAAATTTAAATATTTATTTTATTAATTTTTGACACAATATAGATGACAGTTAAATCTTCTATACAAACGGTATAGTTATAAATTTTTCTGTTTTTATAATTTTTATCATCCACTACTATTTATACTTAATAGAGACAAAAATTAAATAATTACATAGTTTTATTCCTTAGCACTTCCTCTTGATTCAAATCCTAAAACTCTTTGAATTTCATCATAAAGGACTAAAACAAGAGAACTTCCCATTGTTCTTAATATGTTAGCTCCGAATCCTTTATAAAAGCCTAATAACTTTTCTTCTGAGGTTATTTTCTTCATACAATCAAAAGAATTTTTGTATTTTTTTAATTCCCCTCTCTTACCTGATTCTATCATAATCCTTCTTCTAACTGTATCTAGTGGATAGACTATTAATCCAGATATAATTGTAACTGTTTGAGCCAATGTCCATTTTAAAAGGAATCCAGTGTCTTTTTTTATAAGATTTCCTTTTAGTGAATCATACCCACCAAAATAAAGGGCTCTATATACGAATACACCTCCGACTGAAATAATGAAACCACGATAGAGGCCAATTAGCCCTTCCCCTTTGAAAATTTTGATAATACAATCTTGGTATCCAGTAAAATTTCTTACTCCTTCTTTATTTTTATTATCTGTGGCTAAACGAGTTCTTACAAGATCTATTGGATGAGTTAATGTTAAACTCATAGAACCAGCCAAGCCACCAGCAGCAAAATTTGTTATCGCAAATTTCCAAAATTCTTTTTTTTGATCGAATTTTGTAATGTGTTTTTTAATTATACCTTTAAATGCAAAATTCATCGCCTGATTAGGAAAATATCTAATAACATTAGCCATGTTTCCTCGCCATAAAGAAATGACACCTTCATGTTGGACTAGCCTAGAAAGGCAATCTGTAATTCCTTTATATGGTCCTCCGGCTATTTGAATTGAAACTTGATTCTGCAGTAGGAGTTTAACTCTTTCAACTGGAGCAGTTAAAGTTTTACCAACAGCAGCTGAAAATCCGGCAATAATAAAATCGATAACGAAATTACTCTCCTTTAAATTCGCATTTGACATTTTGAATGAATTTTTATTTTAATATAAAATTATAAAAACCGTTTTAGATTTGAACAAGCATATTTAATTTTTTAATAAAATATATATTTCAAAAAATATACCATCATAATGTACTAAAAAATTACAAATAGATAAAATTGTTATCTAATTGTTGTTTAACTCATACATATTTAGCAACAAATTTATCATAAACAATTTAATAGGATTTAATTTATATAATTTGTTAAGTTATTTATTTTCTGTTTGTACATTCTGAAAACTAGTATTTGGCTGCATAAATAAATTTCCTTGAACATTCATCATATTTTGAGGAGGTATCATTCCAGGATACTGCATCATAGGATATCTCTGCATAGATATGTTGTTAATATTTGTATTATCTTGTTTTAATAAATTGGGATCTATGGGAACTTGTAAATTATGTATCAAGTATTTATGTAGGCTCAGTTTATCAAGACTTTCAAACTGCTTGAAACAATCAGGATATTCGCATTCGTATAATTTCTGCTTATCAGGAATTCTACTTACTTGTGTTATTGTTGATTCACATCTAAATATAAAAAATTGAATTACATGTAACAATAACCTGTATCTGGTTTGGAACATGTAAAACATACAACATGCTCACAGGGTAGAATCATTATCCTCACTATCATCGGTTGATCACACAATGGACAAAATTTAGTATTCGAGCCAATATCTTGTTTGTTTACTTTCTGTCCACACCAATCTACATTACTTAAGTTTGAGTTCGGTGCTATGTAGGGGAATTGATTGGCTTTGATTTTTCTCTCTCTTTTATTGAAGTCGTTAAGATTAGAATATTTGGTGGGATAAGTAGTCATTTATTTGAATTAAATAATAGAATTAAATATTTTAGATTATTAGAAAACCAGAAAAATATACAAAATATATAGAGAAAAATACATTTAAATCAATTGAGGAATTTTCCTAATATATCACAAAAGTTTTATTAAAATAAATATTAAATTCGTTAGGTGTATTCTACACAAAATCTATAAAAATTTTTATATTTAAAACAGAATATAGACTAATAATAAATTCTGAATTCTATAAATTATAAAGATAAAATTCTTTTTAATAATATATACAAACATAAAATTTTAAATTAGGTTACAATTTAGGATGCATCAATTTAAAGTAATCCTCTTGATCAGCATTCCAATTTCTTTTAACCCTGTTTTGTTCAAGATGTCTTTCCAAAACAGATTCGATTGTTGCTTTATCTAATATAGGATCATCTTTAGCAAAAGCTGCATCATGCCAAGATACAACTAGCTTATTTAATTCTCTTCCGGAAAAACCTTCAGTTCTTCTTGCGATGTCATCAATATAATTAGAATCAATTTGAGAAATATTAATTTTTTTGATTTTGTAAAATATTATAGTAGGATTCTTTAAGACATTTTTTATTCTGCCAATAAAGGAGCTTTCGGGTTTACAATACTTCAACAAATAATGTAAAAGTATATTTGATCTTTCCTTATACGAAGGTTTATCGAACATAATCATCTCGTCTATTCTATCTTGTATTGCTACATCCAACAATTGTGGGGCATTCGTAGCCAAGACGATCATAAATTTATTAGAGGGAGTACCACTTCTATACAAAAATGCATTTATTGCATTTCTTAAATTTTCGCTAATTAGCTCGTCACCTGCTCTCCTCCTTAAAAAAGCGTCGGCTTCATCAACGAATATGAGTAAACCTTTTAAATAAATAAATAATATTTGAATTTTACCATTATTGCTTGTCTCTGCCCAGTCGAAGATTTTATGAAGTTCATGTACTGCTAATGTGCCTAGTGGAGCTACGTCTGCCCCAGTCATTATTGCATAGTCAAGTCCACTCTTCTTAGCAAGCTGTTTTGCAAAGAGAGTCTTACCTGTCCCAGGAGGTCCATGGAATAAGAGATTTCTAAAAGGAGCGAAATGTTTTTTTCTATTAATTACAGCGTTAGAAACTATTCTAAGTTGATGCTCTAAATCTGGTTTTAAAATTATTCCTTCCATTAAATCTTTCTTTTTAGGAAAATAGTATTTGTTAAAGAGTTTGATTGGATATTTATAAAAAAAATTGATCGGTACTCTTGAAGTTTCTCTTATAAGTTTTGGTGTCATAATTCTAGAAGAGACGTACTTGTTAACTAAATTGATTCCACTTTTGAAACCGTAACCTACTACATAAGCACCAGTTAATCCCATTAATAATTTAAGAAACATAGTTTTATCGTTGATAAACTCTTTCATACCTTGACCAACTAATTGAATTCCAACGACAGCAATTTCTTTAGCTGTTTGCCTTCTTTCAACTTCTTTTACTTTTATTTTTTTTTCTGTTATATCGAAATTTTTTCTTTCAACTTCTGATTTTATATTGAATTTGTTAATTAATCTTTCTCTATCCTGCTTCAATTTTTGTTGATGTTCATATTCAATAGTAGCTCTTTTGTAGGCCTCTTGACGCTGAATGGATTCTTCTTGTTTTCTCAAATTTTCTTCGTTTGTTTCTCTCTCTTTTTGCAATCTAAATTGTATTCTTTCTTTTGCTAAGTAATCATCATATCTTGATTTTTCTTTCTGAACTTCCATTTCTGTTTGGATGGTTTTTCTTCTTTCTTCTTGTTCTAATCTTGTATGTAATATTTCCTGGTCTCTGTATGATTGGGTTATTATAAAATTTTACTTAAGACGACGCTGCTCTTTCAATTTTTTTACATCTTCTTCTTTCAAAGCTAATTCGAATGCTTGTTTTGAATTTGGTGATTGATCTAATAATCTCGAAGCTTTTGCTGCTCTCTCTAAACCTGTGGGATCGAAGCCGTACATTCCCTTACTTTCCTTACTTGCTCCTTCATCGTTTGACATTTAGTCAGATAATAAAATATTTAATTAAAAAATATAATTTAGAACTACTTGCAATTAAAATATAGAACTTTTATTTAGATAACAGTCCAGTAGATTTCAAATTTAGCCTAAACATAATTACTTTCTTCATTTATATGAACCATATCATTTCTATAAATTTCGATTAATAATTTTAATAAGCTTCTATTATATTTTTATTCTAAGGATAAATTTTTAAAAAATTAAATTTAACTAATAATAAAAAATTTCAAAATATTTCAAGTTTAAAAATATGTCTGATCATCAAATAATAATTGATAGCACGAACAACTCTCAAATTTCTTTAGAAGATTTAAAAGTTTTATTAAAGGAACTATCCAATCCTAACAATTCAGTTCGAAACAAAAGCGAGGAAATTTTAACAAATTTTTCTAAAGAACTGTGGCTATATAAATATCTCTTGCACATCTTTAATTTAGAATCAGAAGAAAAGTATTTTCGGGTACAGTCAATTCTTCTGATTAAAAACTTGTTAAGATTGGAGTTCAGTTCTCAGATAATTAAATCAAAAACAGATAGCGGTAAGATAAAATTTATATTATACCTTCCAATTTAGAACAATCAATAAATCAGCTAAATGTGATAACAGATTTTATAAAAACTGAAATAGTTAGTTTGATTCGAATGGGGAAATTTTCCAATAGTTATAAGTCAGTTTTAACTGATGTCATTATGCTTATAGCTGATAAAAAGTTTCCTTCTCAATGGCCTGAATTGATTTCAGTTTTCGCCGAGATTTTCGGGACACAAATTGAGGGATTGTTTATAAATGAAGAAAATTTTTCGTTTGCTATAAATCTTACAAAATTGTATTATGTATTTCTTAAACAAAATAATAAAAAGCGCACGGTTATCACTAGAACGAAATTTTTTCAGTATAAACAAGTATTTTTAGATATGTTCTTTCCATTTTATGAAAGAGTTCAAGAATTTTTTAATTATAACATAGATAAATTTGAAAATATAAAAACTGTGATTAACTTTTTAACTCTTCTTAAACACAATGATCAGATATTGTTGATTCTAATTGATTCATTTTTCAACGTCAACGAATTTCATAAGGATGAAAAATTAATGATACTTGTCAAGATAATTATAGAAAAAACTTTTAATTTGTTGAACCAGATTTATAACAACCCAGTAGAAGATATAAAAAGCTATCTTCATATTAATTTATACAAAATATTAAAAAATTTGTCTAAAATACAATCATCACACTCAATTTTATTTTATAGGGACTTAGACAAATTAGTTCAAATTCTTCTATTTATAATAGTTAACTGCAGTCTATTTAAACAAGAAACTTTGAAAGTTGTTTTCTTCTTTTTAGCAAAAATTTTAAATACAGCTGTATACAAAGAATTGCTTCCTAACGAATTTAATTTAGGGACTAAAGAAAGAAGAGGATCAGTCTCTTCTTTTGGAAAAAGTTCTTCCTTAACTGCTGACAAAACTCCTGAAAAGTCCAAGAAATTTAAATCCGGTGTGAATGTTTTAGTCTCACCATCAAAATTCAAAAACTATGAGGCGGAACTTGAAGTTGCGAACGAAATCTTTGCGAATTGCTTTAAGGAAGAGGTTATAAGAAATTTACTTGATAATTTAATTAAAAAATCTCCATTTGTGTTTAAAAAAGAAATAGAAAATTTAGAGATTGAATTACTCTCAGAAATAGAAGAAGACCTAATACCGTCTGATATGTTTTCAACTAATACAATGTCCTGGCAACTTTTATATAAAAATCTTCTCGAAACTTTTATCATAAATTTTCCAGGAATTTGCCTCAAATACATTAAAGAAACTTTAGAAGTTTTGTATCAAAATGTAAATAATCTCGAATTCGAAATGGGTAACATTTTATTGATCGATTCAATCATATTTTTTGTTAATCTGCTTCCAAACTTGCATAAACAAGGAGTTATTACAGAGAGTGATATGATTGATTTCAATAAATTCTTATCTTATATTGAGACTATGATCAACAAGAGTGAAATTATAATGAAAAAGTATATTGTAACCATTTCGAAATGGAGCGAGATTCTACTGTCTAATGATTTACTGTTTTCGTATCTCGGGAATCTCTTAATTTTTCTGAACGGTTCTAAGAATAACATAATTCTCCTAGAATGTTTGCTAGCGTTGAAAAATATATTAAGTATTATAGATAAATTTAGCAAGAATAATTTTCAACAACTGACATTGATTAATCTCTCTGTTGATTCAAATAAATTACAGGATAGTGTAAGATATCAAGTTGATTGGGGAAGCATGCTTACTACTGTTTCAAACGTTTGCTTCGATCTTATGTCAAATTTAAAATCTGCAGAGTTACTTCTTGCTCTCGTTAATCTTTTAACTGCACTCATTCAGAAATGCCATTATCAATGCGACGGCAAGATCGTTGATATAATAAGAAATTCTAAATTCAGAGAAATCTTACTAAATGAAAATGAGTTTGCTTTGTCAGCCTTTATCGAGATGTGGAAGTCTCTAGTACTTTCTTTTCCTTCCTCCTCTGTAATTGCAGATTTGGTTCTACAGTACGTGTCTGTCACATTTAAGAAAGAAGTCAATTTTCACAACTTGGGGCTCTTACAATTCACAGTCAGAGTCCTTGATCAAACTGATGAAATAAGAAATCTTCTTTTCAATTTTCTGAAAGACAATATTCTTGTGTTTAAAACAACCTCTAAGCAGTACTTGTGTAACATTCTATTCAGTGTCTTGGAGGAATTAGTATTGTTTGATATATTCGATTTAAATGACATTAATAATATAATCGGATTATGTGAAGAAAAATTCTTTTCATTACAAAATCTTACAAATGATCTATTAAATAGACTAATCAATGATAAGAGGAATAATGATTCTTCAATTAATAAAAACAATGATGATATAATCTACACAGATTTATTCGATTATAAAACTTCGATTATTTCCGTAATTTCTTCTTCTTACAAGTTTTTTTTAAGTTATAAGAATGCTAATATAATAAGTCAAAATCCTAGAATATTGAAAGCAGTTATAGAAGAAATTTATATATCTAGTTTGGCATCCTCTTCATTCTTCTCTACAAACTTTTTATCATGTGTTGTATCATTTATTAACCGAGTGGCTATCTATGATTTCGAATTATTCAAAGAAGTTTTAAATGGATATCTAAATGAAAAGAACATAAGTTTCAGTAAATTCTTCTCGATTTGGGTAAATAGAATGGAACAAATTATTGCAATTGAATTTAGGTAATTAGAACTTTTCTTATTTTTTACTTAATATAGAAAATTAAATATTTTAACGATATGCAAATTTTTACCCTTGCTGGATAAAGAAAGCTTTATAAATAATCTTAACGATATATTACATATTTGCGTAATTGCAGTTCATTCGGAGATGATGAAAAAGTTGATTGCTAATGAAAACAATTATTACATTCCTAATTCTTCACCATCAGCTTCGAATATATCGAAGTCAATGACAATAAGACAGTCTATTCGTAAAAGAAATATGATTGAACAAGATGAATTGTTGAATATAAATATACACGATTTATTTGTCGAAAGTTTTAAGGTAATTTTTATTATTTTATTAAATCCACATTCAAGGCTGCTTTAAGTAATAATAACTTAAATTACGAAGATATGATCAATAATTTACTCTATAATTACAGCCATATCAAAAAGCTCAATGAGATTCTAGGAATTTCTCCAGTTGAGCAATATTAATTTAAACTATTTTACATCGTTAAAAAATAATAAAAGAAATAATTTGATAAATTTATATTATTATTTAATAATTGAGTTTGATATTTATTTCTTGTTCGTTAGTAAAATAATTACATCGACATGTCAGGCCTAAATAACAATGATTTTTACTCTGTCTCTGATGACCTTAGAGCCAGAAAAATGTTTGTCTCAAAAGAACCAAAGAGCCCAGTAGAACATTTACAAGAAGATAGATTAAGAGACATAAATAAAGGAGATTATAGCAGTCTATTTAATATAACAGAGACAACCTACAACTAAGCTGGTGATAGTGATAAGAAAAAAAAAACATGACATCAGAATGAAAAATTTAGGAGTGAGTAATCAAGATGAAAACGATTCTAAATTTCGAAAAATATAAATTTTAATTTGATATTATAAATAAATCTTATAAAATAAGTCTACTGTTATTACTTTTGTTCACTATCAGAATGGATGAATCAAAAATTAAATGCCATCAAAAAATCTTCTAATAATAGAGTAGAAAATATTCCACCTTCAATTTAATTAGACATTTACTAATTTTTCTCTTAAATTAAAATAAAATTATATTAATTTATTAAATTAATTAAATATTTCCTTAGGATATTATATTTTTCAATGAAATACATCGTCAAGACTGAAAGAATCGAAGTTCCCTCAGAAGGTAAGCAAGATAATTTAATATTTCATTATAGTTGAAGTAAAAGTCAAATCCAGAGTAGTAGAAGTTTCCGGAAAAAGAGGAAAGATTGTAAAATCCTTCAAACATTTGAAAGTAGAATTAGTTCAAGGCAATGGATACATCGATGTCAACACCTACATGAGCACTTATAAACAATCAGCTATTCTCTACACTGTTGCATCACATATTAAAAACATGTTCAAAGGAGTCACCAAAGGATTCAGATATAAAATGCACATTGTTAAAAAGCATTTCCCTGTTGAAGTTAAAATTGATGCCCATAGCATTGAAATTGGTCGTTTCCTTGGAGAAAGAAACTTAAAAGTTGTCAAATTGCTCGAAGGAGTATCAGCCTCTAAAAATGAAAAAAACCCTGAAGAATTATACTTTGACGGAAACGATATTGACAAGGTTGCCCTTACTTGCTCACATGTTTATCAAGCCTGTGCTGTTCATGGTAAGGATAAAAGAAAGTTCCTTGATGGTATTTACGTCAATGAAAAAACCACAGTCGAGAAATAAATTAAATAAGTAATGATTAAATAAAATTCGATAAAATATTTGAATTAAAATTGATGATATTTATACATTTTATAATAATAATACTTGATTAATATTTATTTTTAATAGAGATACATTTAAATAAAATAAAATATATGTAATTTATATATTTGTAAGTTTCATTATTATAATTTAAATTTCATTAAAAGATAATATTTAGTAATCAAAGGTCATATATGATAGATATCTAAATTTTCTAAAATTGAAATATTCTTGTATAATTGAATAAAATATAATCGCACCTCTATAAATTAATTTTAAATCTAATAAATTAATTAATTACCAATGAAGAAAAAAGCTTCAGTGGTTAGACCAAATGCTAGTGAATTTTTTTTTCTTGCGAAAGGAAACAAAATATGGGTTGAAAACACAAGTGTCAAAAAATATGAAGATACTAAGGAGGAACCCTATTATCTAGTAAGATTTTGATATTTATATTATCCGTTAGGCTTCAGTAATTAGAAACGATGATAGTAGAAAAGAAGTGGAAATAAATTATATTTCAATTACAAGAGCAAATGAAGTTATTAAATACGACAGAGCATTGCCTTTTATAAATCCTATCACAATAAACGTAAATGATATGGCGGCAGTTGAAGATATAAATGAAATTGATTTACTTTCAAACTTAAAGAACAGATTTTATGCCAAATCGATTTTCACATATGTAGGGAACACATTAATTCTAGTAAACCCATATCAAAATATTCCTGGAATATTTGGTGAAAGTGTTATTGAAAAATTTCTTCAGGTAAAAGTATTATTTTAAATATCAGAATCATAAACAAATCGAAGAAGATGAGAAAAACCAAATTGAAAATCCTCATCTCTATGAATTAACAATGATTGCGATTAAAAATTTAGTGGAAAGAAAAAAAAATCAAGCTATTGTGATAAGCGGAGAATCTGGAGCGGGTAAGACTGAAACAGCAAAACAAGCTATGAAATGTATAACTTATTATTTCAAAAATCCTACTTCTATAATAGAAGACAAAAACCCAATTGAAGATAAAATTATAGGTTGTAATCCAATCTTAGAAGCTTTTGGTAATGCTAAAACATTAAGAAACGATAATTCATCAAGATTTGGAAAGTACGTAACAATTCAAATAGACGTAGAAAATAAAAAAATCGAAGCTGCTCAAATTGAAACTTTCCTTTTAGAAAAATCAAGAGTATGTGAACCTGCTAATGGAGAACGAAACTATCACATATTCTATCATATATTAAAAGGTGCAGATGACAATATGTTAAGTCAATTATATTTGACAAGGGATCCTGCCAATTATAAATTCCTCGCTCGTTCTAAATGCCTTAGTGTGGACACGATAAATGACGAAATTTTATACAAGGAGGTAATTCAAGCATTTAATAAAACTGGATTCTTAGAGGATGAAATCCTAATTATACATAAAGTAGTAGCCGCTTGTCTTTTATTAGGAAATGCTGATTTCAAAGAAGAAAATGATGATGTTTTTGTAGCAGATACTGTTTTACTTGAACAGATATGCATTCTTCTTGGATGTACTAATGAAATTTTAGACAAAGCACTAACACAAAACGTCAAAGTAATTCAAAATGAAGTTATTCAAAAGCCTTTGAAAATATCAGAATGTCAAACTTTTAGAAATATTTTTTCTAAAGAATTATATAATCGATTGTTCAATTGGATAGTCAAAAAACTTAACAAAAGTTTGGCTACGAATTTAGAAAACAAAAATAACAATTATATAGGACTTCTCGACATTTTCGGATTCGAATGTTTTCAAAATAATTCTTTGGAACAACTTTTTATAAACTTTACTAACGAAAAACTTCAGCAGTTATTTATTAATGACATATTTAAATCAGAGAGCCAAGAATTTTTTAAAGAAGGCCTGGCTGAGCATATTCCAAAAATAAATTTTAAGGATAATCAGCAAGTTATTGATGTTCTTGATAAGCAAGGAGGAGGGCTATTTCAATTGTTAGATGATATTAGTTTAACTAACCAAACTGATAGCGTATATTATGAGGCAATAAAAAAGATGCATGGTAATAATCCTGTATGCAAAATAAAAAATCGTCCAAAATTCTTTCTAATGCATACAGCAAAAGAAGTTGAGTACAATGTAGAAAGCTTTATAGAAAAAAATCTTGACGAAGTAAAATCTACAATGACTGATGTAGCTCGCAATTCAAAAAACCCACTCTTTCGTCATATATTTATGAATTCACTTGATGAAGATGAATATCAAAAAACAATTCAAATATATGAAAATGAAAAAGCTAGCATAAAAGGGGCCAAAAGGGATGTAAAATTCTTAGGAACAAAATTCAGAAATGAAATAGCTCATTTAATGACCGAATTAAATTCTTGTCAGTGTAATTACATAAGATGCCTTAAACCTAATGAGATAAAATTGAAGGATTTCTTTATTCCAACCTTTGTGTTCAAACAAATTCGATACTTAGGAATATTAGATACGATCAGAATCAGAAAAAAAGGTTACCCATGCCGGTTGAAGTTTAAAGATTTCTTTTTCAAATTTGAAGAAGTTTGCTGGTATAATGAGAAAATTTATAAACATCAAATTATCAATAAAATAAAAGATGATAAAGAATATAAAGATTTGGCTTTGCAGTGCTTGAATTACATGGTTAGCAAAAGAAAAAACGAAGAATGTTTAGTAGGTCTAACTAAAATTTATATGAGGCAAAATTTTTTCTCAAATTTGGAAAAATTGAGAAATAATAGAAAGAAACTTATAGAACAAGCGGTAATTAAGATTGGAAGTGTCTACAGAAAGTATAAATTCAGAAAAGAATTTAAAATCTTAAAAAATAAAGTAAAGGTCGTTCAAAAATTTTATGAAAATAAAAAATACTATATAAGAATGAATAATATGAGAAAGGCTGCAACACTTATTCAAGCAACCTATCGATGTTATATTTGTTGTAGAGCGCATAAATATAAATTAGTTTGCATTTATAAATTGCAAAACTATATAAGAAGTTATTTGATGAGAAAAAACGTAAAAAATAAAATACGTGCTGGAAAGATAATTAACCATTATATGAAAATGTTTTATATGAAGATACATTGTTTTAAACAAATATGGATGATTAATATTATCAACGATTTAGTGAATATGGCATTGGATTATCATAGAGGTAAAACCAATTTTTTTGCAGCCTTGATGATTCAATCTAATACAAGAAGATATTTAGCAAGAAGTAGACATTCTGAGAAAGTACTCAGAGGTCATCTGAAACGAATGCAATTTTTACAAAAAAAATCTGCAATTTACATTCAAAAGAACTACAGAGGATACGCTTACAGATCGTGGTTAGTTAAAGCTTTTTATGCAGCGGTTTTGATTCAAGGTTTTTGGAGGATGACAAGATATCAATCATTGATGTCTCATATGAGAAAAGAAATAAAAAAAATTCAAAAAAATGTGATTACATTTTTAACAAGAAAGCATATTATAAAAGAAAGATGTAAAGAGTTTTTCAAGAATGAAAAGAAAAAACTACAAAAGTTAATTCATGAGTCATTTAAAATATTGTTTCCAAATTTCGTCAATATTAATGAAGGTAATTCTGAGGAATGTATCAGATATTCCCAATATTTCGATACCTTTTCTGATACAGTTAAAGAAGATGGGTTGATCAATTATTCTATATGTCCGCCATATGATACATTCTCTGATAATAAGATTAATTTATTTGCTAAAATTGTTGATATAGATATTATGGTAAAAACTACTACATATAATTATTTTTACATTTACAGGTGGATTCTGACGAAGCTTACAATCAACATTGGGCAGAAGGATTTGAAAAAATATACAAGCAGAACATGATAAATAAAACTCCTATACAAATGATACATCTAGGTAGCCATCACACAATAACTATAAATTCTAAAGGAAAGATGTATTCTTGGGGATGGAATAATTTTGGACAATGCGGGCATTCAATTAATTCTACATTTGAAAACGTAATCATTCCAAAATTTAAAAAAGATAAAAACGGGGATATCCCTTTTATTCCTGCTTTGAATTATTTAAATCCTGGAAAGCCAACAAATATTCATGATTTAAATAATATCAAGCAGATTCTATGTGGAGATGACATAACATTTGTTGTTGAAGAAAATGGTAATGCGTACGGTTTTGGCGATAATGAAAAAGGACAATTAGGATTAGGTAATACATTTGAAATCGACAAACCAAGTTTAATTACAGAAATTCAGGGTAGAGTAAAAGAAATTAAATCAATCGGTGAAGTAAATATGGCTATTACTTCCGATAATGGATTTTACGTCTGGCCGTTTCAAAACTTTACTCAAAATTTTAAACCTCTCAGGCTTTACATTGATAGGAAAATATTAATATCTACAATAGCCTGCGGAAAAAACTTTGTGATACTATTATCTAAACAAGGGATTGTTTATTCATTTGGTAAAAGCAACATAAATGGTGAACTAGGATTAGGAGATTTTAAACCTCGAATACTGCCTGAAACTATAAAAACTTTGGCAGATTCTGGTGAAAAAATAACCCAGATTGCTTGCGGTTATAAACACTGCATTGCAAAAAGTACCTTAGGAAAAGTTTTTACGTGGGGTAGTGTAAGAATTAATACCAAATATTATGATTATTTATATTTAGAATCATTATGGTCAGCTAGGACTAGGTCATTATTCTGATAGTTCTATCCCTACATTGGTTAATTTTGAAACAATATATCCTAATAGGATCAGAATTATACAAATATCTGCTGGATTCAGAAGTTCATTTTTCCTTTCAGAATCAAGGCAGGTTATTTATTGTGGGACTAACGGAGATTTAAATTACAATAACCTCCCACTAAAAATGGAACTCGGAATTAAGGTAACAAAACATTTATAAATTATTTTTTTAAATCATTTTTACTCAGAATATCGAAGTTGATGATGAAAATTCATATTCTATCGTGAGAATTTTAAGTACATGGAATAAATCCTTCTCAGTGTTTTATTGTACTTTTTCAGATTTGAGAATGATCCAAGAAAAAATCAAAAACAAACAAAAAATAATTTCAATTTTGAATACACTAGCTTCTAAATGGGAGGATGATTCTGGTAAATCATTTCATTAATAATTTATAGTCTTTCCACCTTATATTGAAAGTATTGCTGGATATTTTAATTCAAATTTAATGAAAAAATCCAAAGATGAGAAAAAGAACAAATATAATATAATTTATTAAAGAGAATTTGTGTTTATTTTTTACCTAACTAATATAACTTAATTTCTTTAAAGATCAAGAAACGATTATGTTAATTGAATTTAATAAAATAATGAAAAATAATATTTAATTATACAATTAAACTTTAAAATCATATTTGTTCAGTTGAAGTGAAAAGAGTAAAGGAATCCCAAAGTGCTTTACACGAAACTACAGGTTTAAATTATAATTTACCTTCTAATTTTTTAATTTCTTCTTTTAGTTTTTCATTAGTTTTAAGATTTTCTGCAAATATATTTTTCTCTCGAATTTCTAAATATCTGAATTTTTCTTCTATATCTTCCAATCTTTTTATATCTTTTTTGTTATCTTTATTTAAAATTCCTTTTATCTGTTTTTCTATCTCTTCTATTTTATTATTCACATTTTTCTCGAAATTTTCACAATTTTCTATCGAATTTTCTTGATTAGCAAATTTATTATTTATTTCATTAATTGAAGTTAAAATTTCTTTTTGCCATTTTAAGTTATTGCACTTCATTTCAGTAATCTGAGAAAATAGTGTTGTTATTATTCTTTCTGTTTTTTCAAAATTCTCCATATTTTTTTTAATGAGATTTCCATTATCAACTACCAAATTCAATCGATTTTTTATCATGTTAAATTCGCCACAAACTTCTTCTATTTTCTTTTCAAAAATATTTTTATACATATTAGTGTTGCGTGAGAAAACTTGTTCCAAATTTTTTTCAATTGATTTTTCGATATTTTTCTTCCATTCATCAAACTTATTTGCATTATTTTCATTATTTAATGAAGAAGATTTTTGAAAAGATATAAAGAAATCCTCAACGAGAGTATTATCAACATCGACAGTATTATTTGAAGTTGTCATCGATTTATTACTATTTGTTATTTGTAGTGTTTTTGAATTTTTTGTCTCTAATTCCTCGATGCGTTTAATCAGAAGATCGTTTTGATTCGTCACTGTGATTAAAAACGGTTTATGTTATTCATATATAATAATACATTGTGTCACTATTTTTTCTAACGATTCTATTCTTATTTCTAACAAAGAAGTCTATTTAATAAATTTATAATTTTTTACTTCTCCTGAATTAAGTGTTAGATTATGATCTTTATTTTTATTTTGGGTTTTAATTCGAGTTAAAGGCCTCATTTAATAAATTGAAAAATAATTATTAATAAATGTCATTATCATTTCAAATAAGAGTCATAAGAATATAACTTGATTAAATGCTTAATATTTCAAATACATTAATTCATCTTATTAGAGAATCGAATATAAAAATTCCTGTTTTAGTTAATCGTATATCTTATCTTCTTATTGAGTTTTGTAGCGTAGTTTATTTTTAATTATAAGATTATAATATAATCTACAATTTATTATTGTTAGTAATTTTTGATTTGTGAAAAATTATATATTTTTTTATAATTAAATATAATAATTCAAACTATGTATTCCTTCCAAAAAACAAAATGTGTCGAATGCAAAATCAACTTCGGATCAGAGGAAAGAAACGGCATGTGTAGTGTTTGTTATAAAGAACTAAAAAATAAAGAAGCTTTGAAGGAAGAAATAAAACCAAATCCAGACATTAAAGCTGAGATAAGTAGTTCTGAAGGCAATATTAAAGAGGCTAATGACGTTGTTATGGAAGTTCCAAAGCGTATACAGACAAATCCTCTTGCTTGCTGGAAATGTGATAAAAAAGTTGGATATCTTGGTTTTAAATGCAAATGCAGCTATGTTTTCTGTGGAGCTCATCGTCATTTTAGTGATCATGAATGCGATTTCGATTACAAAAGTTACGACCGTAATAAGCTAATCAAAAATAGCCTTGATAACAAATCTGATAATAAAATGATAAAATGATAAATGATAAATTTTAATCTTAAAATATATCGATGCGATAAATGATTAATCATGTATAAATTAGTTTCCTTTTATTCCTAAGAATTTAATAAAATAAATTCTTTTATATAATTCCATATAAAATTAAATGTTTAAAACATTTTAATGTATAATAAAATAAATTAATAAAATTTCAAATGTTAAGAAATTTTTATTAAATACTATGTAATTTATTATTAAGCG
>Ga0169931_10005062_pt1 | contig 20262 bp, 15 predicted proteins | sample Kivu_15m_20L_FD_129675 | JGI IMG/M metagenome (GOLD analysis project Ga0169931, IMG submission 129675) | Freshwater microbial communities from Lake Kivu, Western Province, Rwanda to study Microbial Dark Matter (Phase II) - Kivu_15m_20L... | ecosystem: Environmental > Aquatic > Freshwater > Lake... | reverse complement strand
TGGCGGGCACGGCGAACGCGTGGCGGATGCTGGTGGACCAGCCGATGACCGAGAGCGATCAGCCCGCGCCGCGGGTGAGCGTGTCGGCCAACCGGGTGACGGGTGCGTCGGGGCAGGCCAACGCGGGGGCGGTGTCGGCCGCCGGCGGCACGCAGGCGGTGGCGAGCGACTACGGCAGCGCGAGCCCGGGCGTGGGCGACGGCGTGGACGGCAGCTCGGATGGGGTGGGCGGGCAGGCGGGCGACGGCGGCTCGGGCGTCGGGCCGGTGACGCGTCCTAGGGCGGCCACGGTGACCGCCCGAGTCGACGGGACGTCGCTGCGGCTCGAGTGGGCGCATCCGCCTTTCGAGCCTGGACCGCTGCGCTCGCGCACGCTGTGGTACCAGGTGCTGGTGCGCGAGACGCCCACGGCGCACGCGTACCCGCTGGGCCCGGCGCTGGCCACGACGAGTCCGAGCTTCTCGATTGCGGTGCCGCGCACGCCGTCGCAGCGCACCTACCTCGTGCGAGCCTACGACGGCCGGGACTGGGGCTGGATCGACTCCACCGAGTTCGACGTCAACGGAGCCGCGTTCCGCTATGACGCCCCGTCGATCGACCTGTTGGATCAGCGCGTGGTCGCCACAAGCGTGGTGGGCGCGGGCGTGCGCCTCACCCTCCAGCTGGCCTGGCGCACCGCGAGCCGCAGTTCGGTGCGGGTAGACGGGTTCACGGTCGACGACCTGTCGGTGCAGTTCGGCCGGGTGACCGGCCTGCGCGAGACCCCGGAGTCCGCCGATCGATTCGAATACCAGGTGGACATCGAGCTGCCGGAGCCGCCGTATCCGTCGTGGCAGCCGTGGCTGCGCGTGGAGGCGAACCGCGTGACCGATCCGGCGAGCGGTCGTGCGAACCGAAGCTACGTCCGCGCGATCCCGGCGGATGGCTCGTTCAGCGAGTCCTACTTCGATCGCAACGCGGGCAGCGGCCTGGGCCCCTTCGGCACGGCGGGTGAGGCGGTGCCGTCCACCTTCCCGCCGCTGCCCCCGCAGGTGAACACCGACCCGACCTCGCCCGCGTTCCCCGGGCCGCCCTACCTTCGCTGGGGCGGCCAGCCGTCGACGCTGCCCAACGCCCCGACCTTCTACCAGGTGCTGGTCCGGCAGGGTCCGGGGCAGCCGCTGTACCCGATCGGCCCTCGCATCGCCGCGGTGACGTGGCCGTCGCTAGACAGCGACTACTCGGTGCTGCTGCCCTCGGCGAGCCGCGTGCCGACCTGGAGCTACCGGGTACGCGCGTGCAACACGCAGCGTCCTTCGGCCGGCGCCGCGCTCCTCACCGACGGATTCACCGGCTGCGCCGACTCGCGCGAGGTGGACGCATACGGCCGGTTCCTCGATCGCTCGACGCTCGAGCTGCGCGCGGGCGCGCCGACCGCGGGTGCGATCGATGCGCAGGGCGCGGCGGCGCGCTTCTTCCTGCCGCTGGCGATGGTGGCAGACCGCTGGGGCACGCTGTACGTGGCGGACTCGAGCAACCACACGATCCGGCGCCTGACCTCGGACGGACGGGTGACGACGCTCGCGGGGACCGCCGGCGTATCGGGCTCGGCCGACGGTACGGGTGCAGCCGCGCGGTTCAACCGGCCGGGTGGCATCACGATCGGCGCGGACGGGAATCTGTACGTGTCGGACAGCGTGAACGCCACGATCCGCCGGGTGACGCCGCAGGGCGTGGTGACCACGATCGCCGGTGTGGCGGGCGCGCGCGGTGCGTTGGACGGCGCCGGGTCGGCGGCGCGCTTCGGCCAGCCCGAGGGGCTTGCGGTGGCCTGGAGCACGGCCGACAGGCAGCACGTGCTGTACGTCGCCGACGGCACCAACCGCACCGTTCGCAAGGTACTGCTCGCCGGCGGCGTGGTGAGTACGCTCGCCGGCAGCGCCGGACTGTCCGGAAGCGCCGACGGCACCGGCGCGGCGGCGCGCTTCGGCTACCCGGTGGGCGTGGCCACCAGTGGCTACTCCGGCGGCGACATCTACGTGAGCGACGCCGACGGTCACACGATCCGCCGCATCACGCCAGCCGGCGCGGTGACGACCTTCGCCGGCCGGGCCGGGCTGTCTGGGCGGGTCAACGGGGTGGGCGACGCGGCCCGGCTGAACGGCCCACGGGCGGTGGCCGTGGTCTCCGAGTTCGCGGGTGACGTCGTGTTCGTGTCCGACCTCAACAACCATGCGGTCCGGCGGATCGGACCCGATCGTGCCGTGACCACGATCGTCGGCCGCCTGGGCGACTCCGGCGTGATCGCCGGCACGCTGCCCGGCGGGCTGGTGTCGCCGGTCGCGCTCGCCGCGATGTCCGAGGGACGCCTGGCCATCGGCACGCAGAGCGCGGTGATGATCGCCACGCCCGAGGATCCGGACCGGCCATGGCGCTGAGGCCGCGCGTGCTGCTCGCGGTCGCGACGTTCGCTGCCGCGCTGCTGCTCGCACCCCCCGCCGCGCTCGCCTCGGTCTGGCTGCAGATCGACGCCGGCGGCCATTCGGCGCCGGTGATGCGCCTCGCGGTGGACGCCGCGCGCGACCGCGTCGTGACCGCCTCCGACGACAAGACCGCGCGGCTGTGGTCGCTGTCCGAGGGCCGGCCGATCGCGGTGCTGCGCCCGCCGGTGGGGCCGGGGCGCGTGGGCCGGCTGTTCGGTGCGGCCTTCGACCCCTCGGGCGAGCGCGTCGCGGTGGCCGGCTCGGGCAGCGTCGAGCGCGCGCCCGGTCCGTCGATCTGGGTGTACGACGCGGCCTCGGCGCGATTCCTTCAGCGCATCGACGCACGCGGCGAACACGTTCGGCGCCTCGCGTGGACGCCCGATGGGGCGCTACTGCTTGCCTGCTACGAAAACCCCGGGATGCTGCGGGCCTTCGCCCCGGGCGATGGGTCGCTGGTCTTCGAGGTGGCGCTCGGCGGCAACTGCCAGGCGCTCGCAGCACGCGCGCAGCGCGTGGTCGCCGCCAGCCGCGACCGCACGCTGCACGTGTTCCGTCAGACGGGACGCTCGCTCGAGCCCATGGCCCGGCACCGGCTCGAGGGCGAGCCGCTGGCCGTGGACCTCGCCCCCGACGGCGAGCGCGTCGCGGTGGGCTTCTTCACGATCGGCGCGGGGGCCGTGGTGCTGCGCACCGGCGACGGCGGCCCGGCGCTGCGGCTGCGTACGCCCGGCGACGTCGAGCGACGCGTGCGCGACGACGATCCGATCTCCCGGACGCAGTCGATCGCCTGGTCCGCCGACGGGCGCACGGTGTGGGCCGGTGGCGTACTCGACACGCCGCAGCGCACCGAGGGGCGCGTGCGGGCGTTCGACGCCGAGTCGGGCCGCCTGCTGGCCGACCATGCGACGGCCGAGGACGCGGTGCTCGACCTCGCGGCGCTGCCCGCCGGCGCCGCCGACGCGGTGGCCTGGGCGAGTTTCGCCGGCAGCTGGGGCACCGCCTCGCTCGCAGGCGCGCAGATGCGCGCGACGTCGCGCGTCGCCTTCCTGGTGCGCCGCGGGGCCTCGGAGCTGCATCTGTCGGACGACTCGCGCCGCGTGCGCTGGCTACGGGGTGCGCAGCGCGAGCCGGCCTCGTCCGACGTGCGCACCCGGGCGGTGGCGGGCGACGCCCCGGGTCTGCGCGTACCCGTGACCCAGCTCGGACTGTTCGACCGCGCGAGCTTCCACGTCAACCACCACGAGCCCCGGGTCCGCGACCAGCGCGTGCCGATGGCTGCGAGCCAGGTCAGCCGCGCGCTCGCCTACGTCGGCCGCGACGGCGACGTCGTCCTCGCCACCGACCTCGGCCTGCGCCGGCTCGACCGCTCGCTGCGCACGGTGTGGGAGGTGAAGACCGCGACCGAGGTGCGCGCGGTCAACGCGAGCGCCGACGGCACGCTCGTCGTGTCGACGCTCTCCGACGGCACGGTGCGCTGGTGGCGCGCGGACGACGGCGCGCTGCTGCTCACGCTGCTCGCCACCCGCGACGGCTGGGTCGCCTGGACGCCCACCGGGCACTACGACGCCGGCCCGGGCGGCGAGTCGCTGATCGGCTGGCTGGTCGACCGGCCGGACGCGCCGGTGCCGGACTGGTTCGGCATCGGCCGCTTTCGCGAGCGCTTCCACCGCCCGGACGTCATCGACCGCGTGCTCGACACCCGCGACCCGGTCGAGGCGCTGCGGCTCGCCGACGCGCAGCGCGCGAGCGCGACCGGCCTGGCGACCATCGGCGGCGCGCCCGCCGCCGCAGGCACGGCCCCCGGCACCCCCGGCGGCGCCTCCGCACCGATCGCCCCCCCCGCGCCGCCGCCGGTCGTTGCGGTCGCAACTACCGCGGGCGCGCCCGTCGACCTCATCCGGCCGGCGGTTCCGATCGACCCCCCGCCGGTGCTCGCGTCGCTGGAGCCGCTGCGTATCGTGCCGCCGCAGGCGCCGCGCACGTTCCGCTTCACCGTGCGGCTGGCCGACGCACCGCAGCCGGTGCGCGTCGAGGTCCGGCTGGACGGCCGCCGCGTGCAGCCGCAGCGCGTCGTGCTGCCCGCGCGCCCGGACGGCACGACGCCGGCCGAGGTCACGCTCGCCGTGGATCCGGGGGTGCGCACGGTGCAGCTGGTCGCGCGTGCGGGCGAACGGGTGTCCGAGCCGTTGCGCTTCCTGGTCGACGGCGACCCGGTGGCCGCGCTCGAGCCGGCCACGCCCGACGGCACGCTGCACGTGCTCGCGATCGGCGTTGCTCGCCACGCCGATCGCGAGCTGAACCTGCTGCTCCCGGCCAAGGACGCGCGCGACTTCGTCGCGGCGATGCAGCGTCAGCGCGGCCTGCTGTACCGCGAGGTGTCGGTGCGCACGCTGGTCGACGGCGAGGCGACGGCGGACTCGATCCGCGGCGCGCTCGCCGCGCTGCGCGAGCGGGTCGGCGAGCGCGACGCGGCCGTGGTGTTCCTCGCCGGGCACGGCTTCAACGACGCGCGCGGCCGCTTCGTGTTCGCCGCTCACGACTTCGACCGGCACACCCCCGCGAAAGCCGCGCTCGACGCCGCGATGCTGGTCGACACGCTGGCGTCGCTGCGCGGTCGCGGGTTGCTGTTCCTGGACACCTGCTTCGCCGGCGCGGTGCCCGAACTGCTGAAGGGCGTGTCGCGCGACACCGCACGGCTCGCCAACGAGCTGTCGGCGCCGGAGAACGCGGTGAGCGTGTTCGCCTCCAGCACCGGCCAGCAGGAGTCGTTCGAGAATGCGCGCTGGGGCAACGGGGCGTTCACCCGCGCGATCGTCGAGGGCCTGGGCGGCGCGGCCCGCCTGCAGCAGCGGCCGGTGGTGACCCTGCGCAGCCTCAGTCCGTTCGTCACCGACGGCGTGGCGAGGCTCACCTCGGGCCGCCAGACGCCGGTGTCGCTGATCCCGGACGCGATGCCCGACCGGATCCTGTCGTCGCTCGACGCTCCCGTGCCGCGGTAGGCTGTCGGCCTCTCGGGGGAGCGTCGGAGAACCGGACAATGGCCGCGACCGTGAGGATCATCGGTGTAGGCAGGGTGAGCGCGCGGACGGTGGGCGAGCACGCCGCATCGGTCGCGGTGTGACGCCGTGTGCGCGGAAGCACGCCGGAAGATGACTGGGATCGAGGTCGCGCTCACCGCACTCGTGACGCTGGTGGTGGGCGGCCTGATCGGCGCGGCCGGCGTTGGCGGGGTGCTGCTCGCGCCCTGGCTCGTGCACGGTGTGGGGATGCCGGTGCAGCAGGCCGTCGGCATCGCGATGATGGGGTTCGTCGGCCCCGGGGTCGCGGCGTGGGCGACTGCCTCGCGCGCCGCGCCCGACGGCGCGCCGCCGCCGCGCGGCATGGTCCTCGCCACCGCGCCGGGCGCGCTCGCCGGCGCCCTCGCGTTCGCCGCGATGCCGGAGCGCGCGGCGCTGGTCGTGCTCGCGGCCGCCGTCGCGTTCGTCGGGCTGCGGCTGCTCGCCCGGCCGGTCGAGCCGGCCGGTGCCGCCGTCGCGGCGATGCCCGGCGGCGCCGACGGCATCGGCACTGGCCTGGCGGTGGGGTTCGGCTCGGCGCTCACCGTGACCAGCGGCGCGGTGGTGCTCACACCACTGCTGCTGGTACGCGGCGTGCCGCTGCCCGAGGTGATCGTTGCGAGCCAGCTCGTGCAGCTGCCGATCGCTGCGAGCGCGACCGCGGTCAACCTGGCGGTCGCCGAGGTGCCGGTCGCCGCCGGCATCGCGGTTGCATGCCTGCTGGTGCCGGGCATGCTCGCGGGTCGACGGCTGGGCGCGCGCCTGCCGCGCGCGGCGATCGCGCGGCTGGTCGGGGGACTGCTGCTTCTGGCGGCCGTTCTGTCGCTGGCGAAGGCGCTGTGCTGAACGCGCGTGTCGCGTGCGGTGCCTGCCCCCGACGCGCTCCGCCGGGCGGCGGGCCTTCTGCGCTTCAGTCGGTGCGCCGGCGGGCCACGGCGCGCAGCCGGTCGACCAGCCGGCGCGCGGCCGCGCCGAGGTGGCCCGACGGCCGCAGCACGAGCCCGACCTGGCGGTCCGACGACCAGTCGGAGGGAAGCCGCAGCGCCACCACCGGCGGTGCACCGGGCCGGCTGCGCTGCCACGAGTCCGGTATCAGCCCGAGGGCAGCCAGGCCCGCGGCGAGCTCGGCGGTCACCATGGAGTCGCGCATGCTGATCACGTGCGCGGGCACCGGCAGCCCGCGGTCGGCGAACTGGCGCTCGAACCACGCGCCCGACGCGGTGCCGGGGCCGGGCACGATCCAGCGCTGCCGCGCGAGCGTCGGCCAGTCGGTCCGGCGGCGCGAGGCGAGCGGGTGCCCAGGCGCGGCCACCACGATCATCGGATCCGGGAACAGGGACTCCCAGCGCACCGGCAGCGCCGTCGGCGGCGGCGCGTTGGTGACCGCGACGTCGCAGTGGCCGGCCGCGACCGCACGACACAGCGTGTCGGACATGCCGCCGGACACCTCGATGCGCAGCTCGGGCGCGGCGTCGAGCAGCGGCGCGAGTGCCCGCGCCAGCAACGTCTGCGGCACGCCGACGCCCAGTCCGATGCGCACCGTGCCGGTCCGTCCGGCGCGCAGGTCGCGCACCGCGGCGGCACCGTCGGACAGTCCGAGCGCGGCCACGCGGGCGTGCGAGAGGAACGCGCGGCCCGCCTCGGTCGGCACGACGCCGCGCGGCAGCCGCTCGAGCAGCCGGGCACCCAGGGCCCGCTCCAGCCGGGCGACCGACTTCGACAGCGTCGGCTGCGAGATGCCCAGGGACTGCGCCGCGGCGAGCAGGCTGCGCGACTCGGCGGCCACCACGAAGTACGAGACGTCGGACACGCGCATGAGTTATTCCGGAACGGCATGAATGCCTCGAACGCGATTGTGGCACGGGGCAGGGGGTTCCCGTAGAGTCGTCCGGAAGGAGACCGCCCGACGTGACGAGGACCGACTTCGCGCCCGCCGTGCTCGAGCCCGAACTGCCGCTGGATGCGTTCGTGGCGGGGCGCGCCTGGGCGCCGGTCGGCGTCGTGCTCGACGAGGCCCTGGTCGACGCCTACCTCGATGCGACCGGCGAGCACCATCCCCTGTACGACGCGCACGGATTCGCGCCGCCGCTGATCGCGACGATGGTGCGGTGGGTCAAGGGCTCGCTCGGTGGGCGCTGGCCTAGCGGCACGCTGCAACTCGACCACCGGCTGAGCACGCACCGAGCGCTTCGCCGGGGCGAAACGCTGTCGATCGACGCCCGCATCCTGGGCGACGCGGTCCGCGGCGGCCGGGCGTGCTGGGTGATGGGATCGACCCTCCGGGATGCGGCGGGCGAAGTGGTCGGCGAGCAGGCGTCGACGTCGATGGCGGCGGGCGCGGCGCCGCGCGCGGCGGGCGGTCGCGCGCCGGGCGACGCCGCGGCGGTGAACCGCGAGCCCGACGACGGCGCTGACGCGCGCGACGCGCCGGACGCAACCGCTGTGCCGACGCTCGGCCCGCTGCACGCGCGCTTCGACGCGCGGGCGCTGGCCGCGTTCGGGCGCGTCGCCGGCGCGCTGGACCCGATCCACGTCGACCCGGACTACGCGCGGGGCACGCGCTGGGGCGTGAACATCGCGCAGGGACGGCTGGTGATGACGCTGGCGTCGCGGCTGATGCTCGAGCGATTCGGCGAGCGCTGGCTCCACGGGCACGCGCTCTCCGTGTCGTTCGCGCGGGCGGTTCCGGTCGACGAGCCGCTGTGCGCGACCGCTCACGCCATCGGCGACGACGGTCTCGACTACACGCTGCGCATCCTCGACGGTGCGGGCCGCACGGTGATCAGGGGACGCGCGCGGCTGGACGGCCCGGCGGGCTGAGCCCAACGAAACCGCCCGGCGAGGTGCAGGGCGGTCCCAGCGAGGAGACACGGCCATGAAACGCATCGCATCAATCACGTTCGCGGCTGCCGCCGCGTCCTGCGGCCTCGCGGCGGCACAGCCGGCGGAGTTTCCCAACCGCCCGATCACGATCGTCGTGCCGTTCGGCGCCGGCAGCGGATCGGACGTGGCGTCGCGCTTCTACGCGAGGTCGCTGAAGGAGACGCTGAACGCCAACGCCGTGGTCGAGCTCAAGCCCGGCGCTGCGGGCATGCTCGCCGGTGCGCAGGCGGCGCGCGCCGCCCCCGACGGCTACACGGTGCTGATGGGCAGCGGCACGGTCAATGCGGCGAACTTCCCGCTGTTCCGCGGGACGATCCGCTACGCGCCCCAGGACTTCGTTCCGGTCGCCACGATCTACGTGTCGCCGCCGGTGCTGTTTGCCGCGAAGTCCGTGCCGGGCGCGTCCGTGGGCGAACTCGCATCGCAGGCACGCCAGGCCGGCCGCAAGCTGAGCTGCGGCAGCGGCAACGCGGTCACGCAGGTCGCCTGCGAGCTGCTGCGCCGCAAGACGGGCGCCGACATCGTCAACGTGCCGTACAAGGGCAACGGGCAGTCGATGACCGACCTCGCGTCCGGCCAGATCGACATCGCGTTCTCGGACATGGCCGCGGCCGGTCCGTTCCTGCAGCGCGACGCGGTGCGCCCGGTCGCAGTGCCCGCCCCGCAGCGGCTGCCCTCGCTGCCCGAGGTGCGCACCTTCGCCGAGCAGGGCGTGGCGGACTTCGAGTTCCTGTCCTGGAACACGATCTTCGTGCCGGCAGGCACGCCCCCGGCCGTGATCCGGAGGCTCAACGACGCCGCCCGGCACATGCTCGGCGCGCCGGAATGGGAGAAGCAGCGCGTGTCGAGTTCGGGGTACAAGGTGAGCGGCGACCTGAAAGAGGCCGAGACCTTCGTCGCCTCCGAGCTCGCGCGCTGGGAACGCTACGTGGCCGAGACCGGCGTGAAGGGCAGCGAATGAGCGACCTCGCCGGGCCCGGGCCCCTGCGGGTGCACGACGCGGGGGCGTGTCGGACGCTCGTGCTCGACCGGCCGGCCCGGCGCAACGCGCTCGACGACGGGCTGCTGCGGTCGCTGCGCGACGCGCTGCTGGCCGCGCGCGACGACGGCGCGGTGCGCAGCATCGTGCTCGCGGGCGCGGGCCCGTGCTTCTCGTCGGGTCGCGACCGCGCGGAGATGGGCGGCGGCCGGGCGGTGCTGCAGGACGGTTCGCTGGATGCGACCGTCGGCCTCTTCACCGAGGTGCTCCGCCTGCTGGTCGCGTCGCCCAAGCCGACCGTGGCCGCCGTGCACGGCTACGCGCTCGCGGGCGGCCAGGCGCTCACGCTCGCCTGCGACTTCGTCGTCGCCGAGCGCGGCGCGCGCTTCGGCAATCCGGAGATGCTGTACGGCTTCCCGGCGGCGATGAACACGGTGCTGCTCGCGCGCCACCTCGGGCGGCGGCGCGCGCTGGAGATCGCGCTGACCGGCGGCGTGTACCTGGCCGAGGAGGGCGTCGCGATGGGGCTGGTCAACCGGCTGTGCGAGCCCGGGGAGCTCGGCGCGGCCACGCGGGCCTTCACCGACGCGCTCGACGCGCTCGCGCCCTGGGCGGTGAGGCGCACCAAGCGGCTGTTCCTCGCAGTCGAGGACGCGTCGCTCGACGAGGCGCTGTCGGCCGGCGACGCGCTGAACGAACTGCTGCGCGCCAACGCGCAGCTCGCGCCGCTGTTCGGCACGGACGAACCCGGCCGGGACGCGCTGCTGGACCGCATGCGCCGGGGGAGCACGACATGAGCGACGAACGCGACGGGCAGCCGCCCGACGCGCCGAGGGCGGGGCCGCTCGCCGGCCTGCGCGTCGTCGAGTTCAGCGCGTTGATCGCGGGCCCGTCCTGCGCGCGGATGCTCGCCGACCACGGTGCCGACGTGATCAAGGTCGAGCGCTTCCCCGACGGCGACGTCTCGCGCACGCTGAACGCGCACGGGCGCCGGCGCGCGGGCATGTTCGTGCAGCACAACCTGGGCAAGCGTGGCGTGTGCGTCGACCTGACCCGCCCCGAGGGCCTCGAGGTGGCGCTCGGGCTCGCGCGCGACGCCGACGTGCTCATCGAGGCCTTCACGCCGGGCGTGATGGACCGGCTCGGGTTGGGCTGGGCGGCGCTGTCCGCGCTGAACCCGCGGCTGGTGATGTGCTCGATCAGCGGCTTCGGCCAGACCGGGCCGAACGCGCGTCGGCCGGGTTACGCGCACATCGCGCACGCCGGCACCGGCTGGCTCGCGATGCAGTTCCTGCACCACGATCCGCCGCAGCCGCCCCGCGGGCCGGGGGTCGCGATCGCGGACGTCGTCACCGGGATCACCGCGTTCGGCGCGATCTGCGCGGCGCTGGTCCAGCGCGAGCGCACCGGCCTGGGCGAGCACGTGGACTGCGCGCTGTTCGACTCGCTGTTCGTCGCGAACGACGACTCGCTGCAGCGCCACCTGCTGACCGGCGAGGTCGACGTGTTCCACCATCCGGTGCACGCGACCCGCGACGGGTGGGTGACCGCGAACATCGGACCGGACCTGCGCGCCTGGCAGAACGTGTGCCGGGCCATGGGCCGCGCCGACCTGTTCGAGGACCCTCGCTTCGCGACCCAGTCGGCGGTCGCACGCCACCGCGGCGAGGCGACCCGCCTCGTGCGCGAGTGGCTGGCGACGCTGGACACCGCCGAGGCCGAGCGGCGCCTGGTCGAGCACCACGTGGTGGTCGGCGTGGTGAAGACGATCCCCGAGGCCGTGCGCCAGCCGCAGGTGACCGAGCGCGGGCTGGTGAGGCGCGTGCACGATCCGGTGCTCGGGGACATCGACGTGGTCGGCACCGCGCCGAAGTACGCGGCGTCGGAGGCGCGCGTCCGGGGCCCCGCGCCGCGGCTGGGCGAGCACAACGCGCAGGTGCTGCGCGAACGGCTCGGCTACGACGACGCGCGCATCGCGGCGCTGCGCGACGCGGGCGTGCTGCGCGAGGAGGGCCAGTAGGCCGGCGCGGGCCGCGCCCGGCGCTCAGGCCGGCGCGTGGCCATGGCCGGCCGCCTCCAGCGTCGGGTAGTCGGTGTAGCCCACCGGGCCCGGCGAGTAGTAGGTCTTCGTGTTCGCGGGCGTCAGCGGCGCGTCCAGCGCAAGCCGCCGCTGCAGGTCCGGGTTCGAGATGAACGGCACGCCGAAGGCCACCGCGTCGGCCGCGCCCGAGGCGAGCGCGTCGATCGCCATCTGCCGTGTGTAGCGGTTGTTCGCGATGTAGGCGCCGCGGAACGCGCGGCGGGCCGCCGCGAAGTCGAAGCCGCGGTGGTGGTGCTCGGCGCCGGTGTTGCCCTCGATGAAGTGCAGGTACGCGATGCCCCGTGCGTCGAGCTGACGGACCAGTTCGCCGTAGGTCGCCGGCGGGTTCGAGTCCTGCGGGCAGCCGTTGGCGGCGGTCACGGGCGACAGCCGAATGCCCACGCGGTCGCGGCCCCACACCTCGATCGCCGCGTCCACCACCGCGAGCACCAGCCGCAGACGGTTGCCGACGGTTCCGCCCCAGGCGTCGGTGCGACGGTTGCAGGCGTCGCGGATGAACTGCTCGAGCAGGTAGCCGTTGGCCGAGTGGATCTCGACCCCGTCGAACCCCGCATCGCGCGCAACGCGCGCCGCCTGTCGCCAGGTGTCCACCAGCGTCGCGATCTCGTCGCTGGAAAGCGCGCGCGCCGCCACGCGATCCTGCTTGCCGCGTTGCGTGTGCACCGTGCCTGCGGCGACGTACTCGGAGGCGGACACCGGCAGCGCGCCGTTGGGCTGCAGGTCGGGGTGCGAGACCGCGCCCACGTGCCACAGCTGCGCGACGATGCGCCCCCCGGCGGCGTGCACCGCGTCGGTGACCAGCCGCCAGCCGTCGCGCTGGGCGTCGCTGTGGCAGCCGGGCGTGCCCAGGTAGCCGATGCCACGCGGCTCGACCTGGGTGGCCTCGGACACGATCAGGCCGGCCGATGCGCGCTGCGCGTAGTACTCGGCGTTGAGCGCGTGTGGCGCGAGGCTGCCGGGCTGCGCGCGGCAGCGCGTGAGCGGCGCCATCAGCACGCGGTTGGGGCAGTCCCAGGCGCCGATGCGCACGGGGTCGAAGGGGGAGGGGGCGGAGTCCATTTCCGCATTCTAGTCGCGCGGATCGCGTCACCGCCCGTCCACTCGGCGCGCGTTCTCGCGAGGATTCGGCTCTGCGACAGCGCGCCGAGCACCTTCCGGAATCGGTCATGCGACCCGATCACGTCGACGTCCGCTGCAGCCAGCTCGACGAGACGGACCGGTCCCTCGAGCGTCTCGTCGGCCTGAAGCGCGCCCGGCGGCCGTGCCGCGCGACGCCTTGGCATGCGCGAACGTAAAGCGTCTCGACACGAGTTGCGCCGAACTTGCCGCAGGCCCGCGAATCGGCTCCAGTCCGGCATCGCGTCGGGAATCCGCACGACGGCGGCGCGATGGCAGGGGTCCGCTCCGACGTTCCGTGGAGGCGCGGGTCCTAGGCCTCCGGCAGAGGAGTCTCGACGATGATCCGGTCACTGCCCGCAGTCCCCGCGCTGCGTGCCGGCATGCTGTGTGCCGCGATCCTGCTGTCGGCCTGTGGCGGCGCGCCCGACGCTCCGCTCGCCGCGTCGAACGCATCGTCCGGGCCCGCGGGCGGCGCATCGACTGCGGCTGCCGAGGCACCCGTGACCAAGGCCCCTCGCCAGGCGATCCGCTTCGACTGGAACGTAGACGGGCGCGAGGACATTGCCTGGAGCAACCTCGCGACCGGGGCCGGGGTGGTCTGGGAGATGAACGGCACCTCGATCCTCCGGAGCGCGGATGCCTGGGCCCCCGGATCCTTCGACATAGTGAGCCGGCGAGCCAGGGTGATCGGAAGCGACCGCTGCGCCGACATGGTTGGGAATCCGGTTGACGCCTTGTGGATTTTCGACCGGTTTCCCGATCCCCTGACTGCCGCCTGCAGGGGCGCCGACTCTCCCATCGCCGTGCGCCACTCCGCCCCGGGCTGGCGCCTGTTCGCGGTGGACGGCAACTACGATGGCAGCCCGAACAATCAGGCGCTGTGGCGCAACGCGGCCGGTACGGTCGCGATCTGGAAGTTCGGCGCCAATGGCGTGATCGCCGAAGCGGGCTTCCCGGCCACCGCGCCCAACGAGTGGACGCTGGTGGATGCCCGTGGCGACTACGACGGCGATGGCCGCACGGACGTGCTGTGGCAGAACGAACAGGGCGTGGTCGCGATGTGGCGGATGACCGACATCCGCGGAGTTGCCGGTGCGTCGTTCTTCGGCGCTGCGCCGCGCAGCCAGTGGAGCCTCGTCGAGGGCGCGGGGACTACGATGGCGACGGCCGCAGCGACCTGCTATGGCTCAGCAGTACGGGCGCGGTGGTGATCTGGTTCCTCGATCCCGCGACACAGCGATTCACCGCAGCCTCGGTCGGTACGGTCGGGCAGGGCATCCGCGTGCTGGACGGCACCAGCGACTTCAACGGTGACGGCCGCAGCGACGTGGTGCTCCAGGATGCCGCGGGCGTCGTCACGATCTGGTTGATGAGCGGCGCCCAGATCGTGGCGAGCGCGTCGCTGGGCGCGGTCGGACCGGAGTGGCGGTACGTGAACCGGCGCCTCGCGGCGGACGCGGCGACGGGCGGCACCGGCGGCACCGGCGGCACGGGCGGCACGGGCGGCACCGGCGGCAATACGACTACGCGCGCCTACCTCCGCTGGGCTGGCAACGCCAACGGCGAGATCGTCAAGGACGCGAACAACGAGGATTTCGCGTTCTACACCGACACGCGCTGCATCTACAGCTTCGCGCGGCGCGTGGAGACGACCAACTTCTGCCTGGGCACCAGCCCGGGTTACGCGGGCGTCTTCGCCGGCCTGGCAGTGCACGTGCAGTTGGCCCGGGGTTCGGCCGGCGGATGCATTGCGGTGCTCGCGACCCCCGAGGGCCTGCAGGTCGACATCTTCACCGACTCGGCGGGCATTCAGACCGTTCGCGCACTGACCACCCGCTGGGATACCACCGGCTGCACCCGCGGCGCGACGTGACGGCGTCCGAAGCCCGCGGGCGCGGTCACCTGCAGGTGGCCGCTCGCGCACGCGCCGCCGGCCGACACCGACACCTCGGCGCGCTGCCCGTTGCGCAGCAGCCGCTGGCAGTGCTCTAGGAACGCGCTGCGCTCGAAGGTGAGCGTGATGCAGCGGGTGGTCCGGACCATCAGCTTGACGCCCAGCCGCGCCTCGGGCGCATCGATGCGCCGGCCGATCACCGCCGGCGCCACGACCTCGTGCCGCGCTGCCGCCGACAGGCAGCGGCGAGTGGCCGCCGCGACGAAGGTCTCGACCCGCCGGAATCGGTCCATCGATGCGCGCGTCAGGCCGGCACCAGCAGCCCGACCAGCGCCGCGGTCATGCAGGTGGCGAGCAGCCCCGCCGGGACCGACTTGGCGGCGAGCCGCGCGAGCTCGGCGCGCCGCTCGGGCGGCACCAGCGGTGCGAGGCCGCCCAACAGGATGCCGAGGCTGCCCAGGTTCGCGAATCCGGCGAGCGCGTAGGTCATCAGCAGCCGGCTGCGCGGCGACAGCGCCTCGGGCGGCAGCGCGGCGAGTTCGGCGTAGGCGACGAACTCGTTGAGCACGGTCTTCTTGCCGAGCAGCTGGCCGGCCGTCGCGGCCTCGGACCAGGGCACGCCGACCGCGAGCGCGAGCGGCGCGAACGCCGCGCCCAGCACCCGCTCGACGGTCACGGGTGCCCCGGCCACCTCGGGCAGCGCGCCGAGCGCGATGTTGGCCAGCGCGACCAGCGCGACGAACACGATCAGCATCGCCACGATGTTGAGCAGCAGCTGCAGGCCCTCGAGCGTGCCGCGGGTGAGCGCCGCGATCGCGCTCGGGTCCTCGCGCTCCAGGCGCAGCGCGGTGCCGTCGGTCGAGGCCTCGGCCGGCACCATCAGCGCGGCCACCGCGATCGCCACCGGGATCGCGATCACCGAGGCGGCGAGCAGGTGGCCGAACGCATCGGGCAGCACCGGGCGCAGCATCGACGCGTACAGCGCGAGCACCGTGCCCGCGATCGTCGCCATCCCGCAGTTCATCACGATGAACAGCTCGCCGCGCGACATCCTCGCGAGCCACGGCCGAACCACCAGCGGCGCCTCGACCATGCCGACGAAGACGTTCGCCGCCGCCGACATGCCGGCCGCGCCGCCCACCCCGAGCGTGCGCTGCAGCAGCCACGCGAAGCCCCGCACCAGCGCGCCGAGCACGCCCCAGTGAAAGAGCAGCGCCGACAGCGCCGACACGACCAGCACCAGCGGCAGCGCACGCGCGGCCAGCACGAAGGTGGCGCCCGGGTCGGTGGGTGCGTACGGCAGCGGGCCGCCGCCGAGGTGGCCGAACACGAACGCGGTGCCGGCGGTGGTCGCGGCCACCAGCGCGTCCAGCGCGCCGTTCAGACCGAACAGGAGCTGCTGCGCCCCGGGCAGGAAGCGCAGCAGCGCGGCGATCGCCAGGCCGAGCAGCAGACCCCCGACGACCGTGCGCCAGGCGATCGCGTCGCGGCGCTCGCAGGCCGCCCAGGCCAGCGCAACCATTGCGGCGAGGCCGGCGAGCGCGTGCAGGGTGGTGGTCATCGGGCGAAGGCGCGGTGCGGTTCAGGCCGCATTGAAGCACGAGCGCCGTCGGCCGCGCGAGGCGGCCCGTCGCGTGCGATGATCGGGCAGCCCCATTGCCCGTCACCGCCATGAACCGCGAGAAGGTCGTCTTCGGCTTCTTCATCATCCTCGCCTGCACGCTGAACTTCGGCTTCTTCGTCGGCGAGATCGACCGACCGGAGCTGCACCATCCGGGCGAGCTGTTCGCGGCGATCGTGGTCAACCTGATCGCGCTGGTGCTCAAGTTCGGCGACCGCACGCACATCGGCGCGACCCACCTCGCCACCAGCCTCGCCGCGTGCCTGCAGCTGCTCAGCGCGGCGCTGGTGTGGACCGGGTCGGTCTACGTCGCCGGCGACCCGATGGACGGGGAGACCATGGCGACGATCGTGTCGCTGTCCGGCGGTGCGCTGGTGGCGAATCTGATCTCGGTCACGCTGCTGATCGGCGAGACCCTGCGCCAGAGCCGCTAGCGGCGCGCCCCGGCCCGGGTTGGCGCCGATGGGCGACGTCCTCTTCCTGGTGCTGCGGCGGCTTCGCGCGCCGCTGATCACGCTGATCGTGGTCTATGCGGTGTCGATCGCCGGCATGGTCGCGATACCGGGCGTGGACGCCGAGGGCCGGCCGTGGCGGATGGGCTTCTTCCACGCGCTGTACGTGATGAGCTACACCGCGACCACGATCGGCTTCGGCGAGATCCCGTATCCGTTCACCGACGCGCAGCGGCTGTGGGTCACCGTGGCGATCTATCTGTCGGTGATCGGCTGGGCGTACGCGCTGGGCTCGGTGTTCGCGCTGTCGCAGGACGCGACGTTTCGCGCGGGGGCCGCGCGCAGCCTGTTCGTGCGGCGCGTCGCGCACCTGGCCGAGCCGTACTGCGTGATCTGCGGCTACGGTCGCAGCGGCGCCGAGATCGCCCGTGCGCTCGACGCCCAGGGCGTGCGGCTGGTGATCGTCGACGCGGACCCGCAGCGGCTTGCGCCGATCGCGGTGCATCCGTTCGAGGTCGCACCTCTGGTGCTCACGGCCGACGCACGCCGCCCCGAGGTGCTGCGCGACGCCGGCATCGCCAAGCCGGAGTGCCGTGCCGTGCTCGCGCTGACCGGCGACGACGAGGCCAACCAGTCGATCGCGATCGGCACCCGCGTGCTCGATCCGGCCACGGCGGTGATCGCCCGGGTGGTCGATCCGGTGGTCCACGGCAACCTGATCGAGTTCGGCGGCGTGCAGGTGATCGACCCGTTCCGCGTGTTCGCGGCCAACGTCGCGCTCGCGCTGCGCGCCCCCGAAGTGCTGCAGCTCGAGGAGTGGCTCACCGCGGCGCCGGGCGGCGAGCGGCCGTCGCCGCCGCAGCTGCCGCACGGCCACTGGGTGCTCGCCGGCTACGGCCGGTTCGGGCGGCCGGTGGCTGCCGCGCTCACCGCCGCCGGGCAGAGCTGGCAGGCGTTCGATCCGAAGTTCGTGCCGCCGGACGACGCCGAGGATCGGGTGCACGCGTGCGGCGGCACGGAAGAGGGGCTGCGCGACAGCGGCATCGCCCGCGCGGCGGGCGTGATCGCCGGCACCGACAGCGACACGGTGAACCTGGCCGTGGTCACGATGGCGCGCCGATTGAACCCGTCGGTGAAGGCGATCGTACGGCGCAACAAGGCGTTCGACCAGGCGCTGATCGACGCGGCCCGCCCGTCGTTCACCTTCGTGCAGAGCGACCTGATGGTGCACGAGGTGCTGCAGGCGCTGACTTCGCCGCTGCTCGAGCGCTTCCTCGCCCAGGTGCGCGTCGCCGGCACGCCGCTCGCGCAGCCGACGATCGACGCGCTCGCCGCGGCGCTGGGCACGACCGTGCCGTGGGTGTGGAGCTTCGACTGCGATGCGACGCGGCCGGGGCTCGCACCGACGTTCGGCGCCGGGGCGCCGCTGCGCCTGAGCGACCTGCTGCACGATCCGCGCGACCCCGGCACGGGGCTGTGCGCGGTGCCGCTCCTGCTCGCCCGCGGGGTGATCGTGGCCACGCCTGCGGTCACCGCGCGCTCCAGGCGCTGGGTGCCCCCGGGCTCGCGGCGGCGGGACGATCCGCGCACCGGCGTGCTCGACCAGGTCGGCTCGGTCGGCGCGCCCTCGGTCGAGGACCGGGCGCTGCCGCCGGCCGACACCGAGCTGCGGCCGGGCGACAGCGTGCTGTTCGCGGGTGCCGCCGGCGTGGAGGCGCTGCAGCGGCGCTACCTCTGGGACCCGGCGCTGCTCGAGCGGGTGCGCACCGGCGTCGAGCCGCCGCGCAGCTGGCTGTTCCGATGGCTGGCCGCGCGCCGTACCTGATCCACGGGCGGCCCGCCTCGCCCGGGCGCTATCATGCGGCGCGCGCCTCGGTCGGGCGCCGCCCCGAGCGACAGGAGTCCGCATGGACCGCTACTGGCTGAAGTCCTACCCCGACGGCGTGCCCGCCGACATCGACCCGGACGCCCACCCGTCGCTCAACGCGCTGATCGAGGAGAGTCTGGTGCGTCACCGGGCCCGGCCGGCCTACGTGTGCATGGACCGGACGATGACCTTCGGCGAACTCGACGAGCACTCGCGCGCGTTCGCCGCGTGGCTGCAGTCGGCGGGGCTGGGTCGGGGCCGGCGCGTGGCGGTGATGCTGCCCAACGTGCTGCAGTTCCCGGTCGCGGTCGCGGGCGTGCTGCGGGCCGGCTGCACCGCAGTCTGCGTGAACCCGCTGTACACGCCCCGCGAGCTCGAGCACCAGCTCGCCGACTCGGGCGCCGAGGCGATCGTGATCCTGGAGAACTTCGCGGCCACGCTGCAGCAGGTGATCGAGCGCACCCGGGTGCGGCACGTGGTGCTCGCCTCGATCGGCGAGATGCTCGGGCCGGTGCGCGGGCGCATCGTCGACTTCGCGGTCCGGCACGTGCGCAAGATGGTCCCGGCGTTCCGGCTCGGGCACGCGGTGCGCTTCGCCGACGTGCTCGCGGCCGGCGGGCGGATCCCGTACCGGCCGGTGCCGGTCGCCCGCGACGATCTCGCGTTCCTGCAGTACACCGGCGGCACCACCGGCGTGTCCAAGGGCGCGATGCTCTCGCACCGCAACGTGATCGCCGCGATCCTGCAGGTCGAGGCCTGGTTCGAACCGGTCTACTCGCGCGGCGACGTCGCGCGCGACGGCAGCTACACCAGCCTGTGCGCGCTGCCGCTCTATCACATCTACATGCTCGCGCTGGGCTTCGGCTACGGGATGAAGCACGGCTCGTGCAACCTGCTGATTCCCAACCCGCGCGACCTGCCGAGCCTGATCGGTGCGCTTCGCAAGCATCCGGTGCACGTGTTCCCGGCCCTCAACACGCTGTTCAACGCCCTGGTCAACCACCCGGAGTTCCGCAAGCTCGACTTCTCGTCGCTGCTGTTCGCCGGCGGCGGCGGCATGGCCACGCAGCAGGCGGTGGCCGACGCGTGGTTCGAGCTCACCCAGGTGCCGCTTGGCGAGGGCTTCGGCCTGTCCGAGACCTGCGCGATCGCGACGATCAACCCGGTGACCAGCACCGCGTTCAGCGGCACCGTGGGGCTGCCGGTCAGTTCGGTGGAGATCGCGATCCGTGACGACGACGGACGCGACCTGCCGCTGGGCGAGCGCGGCGAGATCTGCATCCGCGGCCCGCAGGTGATGGTGGGCTACTGGCAGCGGCCCGAGGAGACCGCGCGCGCGTTCACGCCGGACGGCTTCTTCAGGTCGGGCGACGTGGGTGTGATGGATCCGCGCGGCCACGTGCGGATCGTCGACCGCAAGAAGGACATGATCCTCGTGTCCGGCTTCAACGTGTTCCCCAACGAGATCGAGGAGGTGGTCGCCGCGCACCCCGGCGTGCTGGAGTGCGCGGCGATCGGCGTGCCCGACGCGCACTCGGGCGAGGCGATCAAGGTGTTCGTCGTGCGCAGGGACCCGGGGCTCACCGAGCGCGATCTGGCCGAGTGGTGCGCGCGTCAGCTCACCGGCTACAAGCGGCCCCGGCACGTCGAGTTCCGCAGCGAGCTGCCCAAGAGCAACGTCGGCAAGATCCTGCGTCGCGAACTGCGCGACGCCGCCGCGGCACCCCAGCGGGCGGCCTGAGCGTCGCGGGCGCGGGGTCTCAGCCCGCGATCGTCGCGCCGCCGTCGGCCACGATCGACTGGCCGGTGATGAAGGCGCCCGCGCGGC
>Ga0169931_10005061_pt1 | contig 20264 bp, 9 predicted proteins | sample Kivu_15m_20L_FD_129675 | JGI IMG/M metagenome (GOLD analysis project Ga0169931, IMG submission 129675) | Freshwater microbial communities from Lake Kivu, Western Province, Rwanda to study Microbial Dark Matter (Phase II) - Kivu_15m_20L... | ecosystem: Environmental > Aquatic > Freshwater > Lake ... | reverse complement strand
CCCAACCCCAACCCCAACCCCAACCCCAACCCCAACCCCTTATTAGTATATTATTCATATTAATAAGTCTCTTTAGATCATTTTGTATATTAATTTTTCCAATATGTGTACATATGTATGCATATTTACGAACGAAACCTATACATGCAATGAAATCATGTTCCATAATCCCTATTGTATGCCATAGGAGCCTTTCCCATCAAATTCCATAGTATGTTTTAATCAAAATTAAAAGCAGATGTAATTGCATGCTGAGGATAAGCCTTATAAGCTATAAGCGAATGCTTTTCATATCCAATATTTTTGATAGCTTCGTTGACCGTAGCCGCAGTTCTTAGAAATTTCTAAAAACAACTGTCAAAACACTCTTAATTCTTTATCGAACGACATGCTTGGAAGCAGTTGCGTGTGATGGACTGAGTTAGAGGTAAATACTTTTTGGAGTTAATCGGTAAGTTTGATTTTTTGCTATTCTTACATTATAATTGTGATGGCTGACATATGGATTCAGAACATATGAGATTAGCATTAGATTATAGAGGCTATTACGATTGGTAGGCAATATGTGATTTGGATATAAATTAAGACCCTTTAAAAGTCAATAAAAATTATGTCATTCCTTACTGCCACAATCAAATTGCTATTCGTTTCTCTACTAGTACTCCTCGTCGCAGAGCTTGCTATATTAAACCTGTCAGCCCTCTAGCAGCCCGGTTACGATCCAGTGCAGCTCACCCTCGATAGCTCTACACGTATATTCAATGATGTCGCTGCACTATAGATCCCAAGACTGAGGGTATGGAGCTATATCTAAGGTCAGGCATTCACCACGTTGCTTGGTCTGGTCGTGTTGGCAGGCATTGGAGTGATATACTACTCAAGTAAAGTGGAAAGCACCAAGTATTTAAAGAAGCCAGGTCAGTACAGTAAAGGTAGGTATGGCACTGAAACCAGTCGCTAGCTTAACAAACTATTCAATAGCAAAGATTACAAAACATGGCAGGCTAACAGAGGCAAAGGAGAGGAAGAATCAAGATAAGGTGAAAACGATTAACTCAGAGAACTAAGATAAAAAGAGTAATTTATCTACGCTGACTGAAATATGCTTGATCTGGGACATCTTCAACATATTAAACCTTATGTTTAAGTAATTTAGTTAAGTCGATCATACTTTTTAGCTATCATATCTTGACTTTTTTGACTCCTTTTTATCCTTATAGCATCTAGTCGATTTTGGCGCCCATCTTCCTAAAAGTTTCACAGTCAATGCTATCCAGCAACATCTGGCTGCGCCCTCCACCTAGTTCCTTGAATGCTTATGCGCAATTTTCTTGTAAAATACACACAACTTGTGCCAATTACTGCTGGGTCAGTTGCTTGAGTCTCTGTTGTAGTCTGTTTTTCTCAGATTGGGGCACTTCTTAGGGCTATTGAGGTTACTCGTTTCGCTATTGAACTGAAGGAGCGTCCTAAAATGGCACTTCTTTGCTTGGAATCATTCTGGTTTGAGGATTTCTGCTGGGTGGCTTTTGACTTTTTTGCTGAGGTGCAGGAACAACAGGTGTAATTTTTTAGGGCACAGGATTCGATTCTCTTGAGCCGATAGGTTCTTTATAAAAAAATGATTACTGGGTACTGTGACTTGTATATTGGGAAGATAGTTTTTGATCATTTTTTTGAAATTTCTTTCCATTTTGTCAGCCAACACATAGTACTGACCCTAAGGATTAAAACGCTTGCAATTGTCCCACACCAACTGAATCTCATCAAGTGCCTACTCCACTGTATGGTACTCTTTACTTTTAAGTTTGTCCTGAACTTTGAGCAAATTCATGGGATGCTTGACTATTTGCGGGTAATCGAATAGCTACAATTCTTAATTAAAAAAATTGTACCTTACCAGTCGACTGGATGGATGAACTATGCAGCTTCGGGCAAATCGATTAGATATGTGATGATTAATGAGAGTTTTTTCTATTACTATCTGCCGATATAGCTGACAGTCATCAGCTTGAGACTCGACAACATTATTTATAAACAAATTCATATCTTTGCCTGTTTTTTAAATAATCCAGAAATCATCAAAATCATTAAAAACATCAAAAATATGTAAATGTATGAAAGAGAATGAATTTTCCTTAAATTCCCTCGAAAGCAAAGAGTTATAATAACATATAAAAGTTGTCTACTTATGGAGAAGGAAGATCTCAATAGACAAGTTCAAGCATACATGCAAAGTGATGAAATAAGGTAGCCTATGGTCTATTCAGCTTCATCGAGTCATTGAAGTTTAGGAACACAGTCTATCAACCTGGAGACAATATTGAACTCATGGCGCCCAAAAGACAGTAGGGCCTCAACCACGTTCCTTAACAAAATTTACACGCCATGATCGTTGACATAGCCTCAGTGCCCTGTCCTGAGCTACCTTTCCCTCTTCTCAAAGTCGTCTGGTACTATTCCCCCTCAGACCCACTTCTCTCATAATTAAACGCAAAACACCTATGCCCGCGCTAACTAGTCTTATCTGCCTACTAAGACTGGGTGTATTTGTAGTCCCTTAAGGGCAAAATAAGCGTATTGGAGTGGTAGGCTATGCGTCAGATGGACAAAAGTTAAAGAAATCAGCACTATTTCTGCAGAAGCTACATTCAAGACAACTAACTTGTTACGGAAGAGACAGATGTATGCTTCTGCATGACTCCAGACAGCACCATGCCTCTAGAGTACTGTGCGATGTGCTTCAGACCATTTCATTCAGGATGTGCAAAGGAAGAAGGGTCAACACTACCCATATGCTTCATGGACTCATCTCAGTAACAATGATTTTATGCTAATCTATAAAAATCACCAAAATTTTGAAGATTAAATCCGTTTTATTTTGCTCAACTGCGCAGGAGTCAGTTTAACTCGATGACTCTCGTCTTATTTCTCCGTCTTTTTCTATATGTTTATCACTATTTTCTTTTACAAGAGAGCCTTCAGGAAGCCCAAGACTGCCGAACAAAGTCCGCAAACTCCTACGAATATCGGATCTAGCTTGTCGTGACCTCTGAGCTTGAGTGACTTGGTCAACATTAGAAATCTAAAAGCACTTAATGCTAGCTACACCAAAAGAAAACGAATTTTTCTTCTTCCATCGATAAGTTTACAATATGCTTTTTCTTAGGATTCTGGATTAGGTTCAGCAGCGTCACCTTGCCTTCTTATGAAACCTTCAGCTTAGTTGTTATCGCTGGTCTGAAGGAAGATAGAATAGAGTAAAATCAGGGTATACGCTATGACTCGATAGAGAGATGAAAAGTTTTTGCGTCTTTTCCAGCTCTTACTTACAGATTTATCAAGGATTTTGCTGGTGACCATTTGGTTGAGCACCCAGAGCATGTTGTCAGATAAGTAGTAAGTTATCGAGCAGGCGTATGTGAATACTGAAAGCAACTTGAAACCAATCGGTTTATCTGACTCTATGATCTTGCTGAGTCCTTTGATTTCGTCAAAAAAGCGAAAAAGACGGAAGACTTTGCGTGCAGATGAGATACTTTCTTTTAGATTATAGTAGACCACCATGTCTGGTAACTGTTCTTAGTATCTTTATTGCTACTTTTTTGGTAGGCGAGCGCGTGCTGAGAAATGTTACTGTGTTTTCCGCATAGACAGAGCAACTCAAAAAGATATTGAAAGAGAGCAATAAACTTGTCTTTGCCGTTGCTGTTTGCGAGAAAAAGGGAAAAAAAGATAGAAAAATTGCTAGTACGCACGAAGAGTTCTTTGGTGATTTATTTTGTGATGCGGGAAGTGGCTTATGCGTGGCGGGTGAGGTCCGACAAAGACCCAATACGTTTAAACGACATATATTTATAAGATTAAATGCCATCTTATTAAATTGAATAAGATTTTAAAATATATTAAATAAGTACAAAGGTTTATTAAGGAAGTAAGATGGCTAAGTTCAGCATAGTTCTCTTCGCCCTTCTGTAATGTACTATATAGAATCGCTAATTTGTTGCATATTTGCGATTTTTAGCATTACAGTATAATTAATACGATATCTTGCCATCAAATGCCATTCAAAACTTTTGTTTTGCTTCTTTCAGCGTTTACTAGTTTAATGGTAGTCGAAGGACATTACTCCAACTCATAAGCCATCACTTGTTACTCGAATTCTCTAGCCAAATGTAAAAAACAAATCAACGAATGCCTATAATCCGAAAACTGTGAAAATGAGCTAAATTTTTACCACAAGTGCTCTTTTGAAGCTGATCCAAACAGACAAGATTAAATATACAACGGTTTTTGTTTCGCAGAATGGCAGAAAAATGCTATCCACAGTTTAGATTTAATCGACTGTTTTGTAGATTAATGTGATTTGACTTACAACTCGGATATGTCGCTTAAAATTCTTACAAAATGCACCAGATATGTTCTTATTGATAGAAAACTCCAATGTGGAGATGATTGTCTGTAATAGATTGGCATTAAAATAGGTCAGAGACTCACAGATACACCGATTAGAGAACTTTACAGTCAGGAATTCAGCAACTAGTAAGCTAGAGAGTTCGCAGCTTCGATAGTTGCAGATTGTCTTGATAAAAATGGAAGATTTCGTTAGTAGCTAATCAGCAGAGACGCTGCTAAAAAAGTAAATTAAAGCTAGCCTGATAATGAGCAACAAGACGAGGTCTAACAATAGCTATGATTGTAACTTCTTTATTGTGTGATTCTTTATGTAAGTATATTGAGAATTGGCAGCGAACAAAGACAAATGCATATCATTTTTTTCTATTAAGTTTTACCGCATCTCCACGACAGTTGCGGCAGTACCATTTTTACGGTAATTTTTTTTAATCAATGCAGGCAATATGGAACCATTATCCTTCACAAAGGCTGTTTTCGCATTGCACCATTACTCCAAAAGAAGGCTTACCACAATAGCAGTACTTGGGTTCATTAGGGTCCTCGTGAAGTTCTCCCACTATCGGTTTGACTACTTTTTTTATCTTCTTTTTACGGCTTTCTTCCATGACCCTATCGAGTCCTCGCTGGTGCATTTCTTTGTCTAGCCGTTCGGTGGGTTCGTGGATAAGGTTGTACAATTTTTCAGCGATTGCTATTTTTTGGTTAGTTTTGGCCTCCATTTCGCTTTCCATCTTAGCAACTGCTTTGTGCTCCTTGATTAGCATTTGCTTATACAGTCCCGTCTGTTTCTGGGTTAGTTTCTGGAGGATTTGTTAGCGGGCAGGCAGGATCTGCAGATGGATGGCCTAGACCTATTGGTCCAGCTGGCGGATCTGTCGCAGCAGTCTATCGGCTTGAGGGGGAATCAGATTTAGCTTGTGGATGAAGTCCTCCATCAAAGTTTAACAAGGTATTTATCTTGGTACATCAATCAATCATAACCGCCAAGCCCATCAATCATAGCAAATCCATAAAGCTAATCAACATCATTGTTTGCCTGCCTTCTCTGCTTCTTCCCTAGCCTTGCGCCGTTCCTCCTGTTCTTTCTTGCTTGAGTACTTGAATTCTTGTTCCTGTCGTCCGTAGTTGTTGCCTCCCTTGGTCTAAATAGGAGCAAACTTCACGCCTCCTGGAACTACTTACTCAGCCTTGGCAGCCCATCCCGATACCTTAAATTATACTTGCGCTGGCTATTCCTTCTTGCCCATGCCAATCCAGCTGGTCTTGCTCTTAGTAGACGCTACTATTTCCTGCTCCTGTCTTCTTCTAGAAGATATTTATTCAGCTTGTACTTCTTGTTTGCTGCGCTAAAGAGGGGCAAAATTGCCCATACCACCTGAGCTGTTAGTGAAGTTAAGGTTAGTAGCAGCAATAGGAATACCTACTATTGGGCTTGTAGTTGCCTTTTTCACAACATTTATTTCAGGGTCTGCACGTGAATTGCTGTTCTACAAAGGGGCGAACTTGAGTCCTCCCTCGATTATTGGCTGATTAACTTTAAATTTCTCTTGCTCTTTAGCTTTCTTAGTTAAAAATATGGTACTTGTTTGAGCTCAGCGTTGATATTTTGATCGGTCAGACTCTAAAACTCAGTCTATACTTATTTGTAGTTGAAATCCCTCTGAGCTACTTTGCTGATGTCTTTCTCATCTACAACCCAAGAAGTAATTTTTTTTTTCTCTTCAACCTTTTAGATCTTGATGTTAGCGGTATCGATTTATCTCTATTCCAGCTTGCCGGTTTGAACCTTCTTGGGAGCCACCTTGACAGTTTCTGTCTACTTTTTATCGCTAAATAGAATGGCAAATACTAGTCTATGTCGACCAGGGCCTACTGAGGTTCCTACTCCTACTACTCACCTGCAGCCTTGGCGGTCTTAGGTTTCTTCTAAGTATACGCATAGCTACCTCTTTTGTGGTTTCGACCTTTGTTTATTTTTTAGAGCCCTTCTTAAGTCCCTTCAACATTCAATTATTATAATATAATTAACCTCGTAGGCTATTGTCGATACGAGAAAATTCACTGACATTCTTTTGGTCTCTTTTTCAAAGGTTCTGAAGGTATTAGATAAAATGTGAATTTATGTCTATTGAATATAAATTATATTAAATGGCGTCCACCAACCACATTATCATTCCTATCGTGGGCAGCCGTCAGAGTCTCTAAAAACAGAACATCTTCGTGCCCTCTGCCTTAGTGCTCACTCCCTCTAAGGAGCAGCCCTGTCCCTAGGCCGCCTTTTGGAAAAAATCGATGAGCGCATTTCGAAAATTCAAGGACCGCAAAGACCGTAAAGACAAAAAACACTCCCCTGACCATTCCCTCGAAAATCAGCCTCTTGGTCACCCTCGGCCGCTCTTCCGACTCACTACCAAAACTCAGACTCTTGCGAATACCTAATTAGCAGTGCTGGCAGAGAGCTGCCTGAACTACTTCGACCCCAACGCTGCTCCTCTCTATGACTGGAACCACCCGGATGATGGTCCGCCTGAGCCCAGACCCTTTAAAATGGTTTAAGAATACCATTAAATAAAATTGGAAAAAATATAATCTTCGCCAAATTAGGAACCGCCCCTCCCTGAGCCTCCAGAACACAGGGACGACGACCCCTTCATCATCATTCGCAAAGACCGCAAAAGTAATCTCTCTAATACCCAGATAAACACAAAACAAAGGTCATTCGCAAAGACAAGCCTCCCTCTGCGATTGAAGAGGATCGTATTAAAGACCGAAGAGAACCATAGGCAGGGTGGAGCAGCTAGGAAGACAGCCCAGTTAAAGGACGAAAAAAAGCTATCTATACGCTGCAGGAACTGATGGAGGCTGCTACCATGCGACATCGGTCCGATGAGATCGTAAAGCTAGAGGGCAATTTTTTAAGTAAAGGTAGTCAGGACCACGCAAAGCCCAGCGAGTGATTGCCTATCATCCAAAAAAACAACAATTTATCACTTTGTGCCCCTTACCTTGTTTTAGGGCGTTTGCAATATATAAAAAGCATTAGCTATATACAATTCGAGTCCTATAATCGAATATTCCAAATTATAATACGATGGGCGACAGGCAACGACTAACCTCAGTCTTCGACATACCCTAAATATAACACCCAGAAACCCAACCCGACTACCACCGTCTTTACGAGCAAGAACGCAATCTAAGACTGTACTATTAGGAACAGACAAGGTCATTAGAAGATCACATAAAAAGTCAAAAACCCAAGCAAGGATCTTCTTCCAGTAATAATCTAATGGGAAATATCAGATCTTTCAAAGAAAGGCTTCCCAATTCGGTGAGGGAACTAGTCAGTAGTAGAAAAATGATTCATGAGCAGTGTCTTATCAAAAACTATGCAGTTTATGGCTTGACTCAGTAAGACACTCTTGCAGCCAAAGACTAATAATTGAAAGAATGTAAAATAATATAAGCCAGTGATAGACAATCACAAATAGTACAACATACAGCACGACTAGTGTTTCCTAACAAAGTCAAAGTGAGTCACAAAAGTGGTCAAAGTGCTCTTACGTAAGCTTTGAATATCATAAATTTAACATAACAAAATATGAGAAGTTTTGTTCTTTGCTTTGAACCTGACTCTTACTCAAAACATTAAGGAGAATCCACAGTGATCGATATGGTGAATCCTGAAAGAAGAACGTATGCAATATGTCTTAAATATCGATAGTTTACAGTAATATCTGAGGATAAGCAGAATCAGCAGAAAGGAACAAAGAAAACTGTTAAATTTATGGACTAATGTCCGAATGAAAACGTTACGATAGCCGTAAGTGAGAGAGTTTTTTGCATATTTTCATATTATCCTTTTTTCTCTTTTTTCGAAGAAATCATCAGAAAAAGTCTTTAGTCAATAAAAGTCACTAGATACATCAAGTACAAAGAATCAAAGAAGAGCATCAGAGCAGCTGACAGCTTAGTGCACATGTAGCTCATAAAAAATATCATGAAAGATATCACAAAATAAGGAAATCAGCTGTCTATATAGCTGGGCAAGCTCATAGACTTCAGTTTGGGCCCTGACAACAAAGTTTAGCTGTAACTGAGTTAGACAAGTTGTCGAAGCCTTCTTGCTAGCTAGTGGGCCTATTCTATTCTATCTCTCTTCACTCTTGATGACTTCATCAGTCTATTCACTTTACTGTTTCTATAACAAAAGATTGTGTTTGTGTGTCCCGATTTAAACATTTTGACCTATGCAGTTTTTTTGTTCGGAAGAGTATTGATTCAACCCCTATAGTACCCCTACCCTCTTGTAAGCATAATGCCCGAGCAATAAGACTATCTAAATGCACCTTTTCCTGTTATTTATGGTTATTCACAAGATCGTAGTCAATTTTAAAAACAACAGTTGGCTAAAAGATACAAAAATGTCTATGTTTTACTGTAGCCTCAGGGAGTCGAAATAGTAAATACATAAAATCTTGATGATATATACTCAAAAAGATCTTTAAAGCTCAGGGATAAACTTTTGGGTAGTTTTAAAAAAATGAAGAAAAATATTCCGAAAATTCCATTTCCCTGGCAGTTCTGGAAAAAATAGTCTTCTAATTTCAATTTTGACAAGAACGACAAAGCTCTTGCTGCATAAATAATTGACAAAGTTTAAGATTACATTCAAAGCTAGATGCTCGCTCTTTTACCGAACACAAAATAGATATAAGAAATGCGTGAATCGATGGAGTCGACTTCATCGGGTCTTGATTAGATAAACGAACGAGTCATGCTTCGAGTGAAGACTACGTGTCAAGAAAAGAGTCGTGATCCGTTCTTTAAAGCTTTCCTGGAGACTCAAATGGTAGGTGTTCATCTTTTGCAATACTGATTAAAGTCGTTATTAAATACAAATTTTCACCACTTTATATCTAAATTGAGTAATTTGTCGATATTTTTTTTAGTTTTTGCGATATTTCTATGAAAACAAATAGCTAAATTATATAGTTTGTGTTTGAATATAATCGTAATTTCGTTAGATGGAGAAGTAATCATGGCTCTTGCAGAACATTCCTTCCAAGCAAGAGATCAGCTCAATAGCTTTCAGTCATGACCTGTAACTGCATTTTTACTTAGCAAGTACGTTGTTTCGTCTGGCTCACAAAATTATGTCAACCTGTGGAACATTAGCAATCCTAAGCGCCATCTAACTCTCGATGGCCACACTAAAAAAGTAACTAATCTGGCATTTTCACCTAATTAACATGTAGTAGCGAGTGCCTCGCACGATAATACAGTTCTGTTGCACTATCCGGGCAGCAGTACCAAAACTAAAATTATCAAAGGTCACACTGCACCAGTGAGGGCTGTTTAGTTTTTCAGCGACGGAAAGACCCTTTTGACTGGAAGCGACGACAAGAGTGTAAAAATGTGGGACACTGACACTCTCAAGTTCAAAGGCTCCTTCCTCGGTCACAATAACTGGATTAATAGCGTCAGTGTCAGCTAAGACATGAGTCTTGCATGCTCAGGCGGATAAGATAAGAAACTAGTGATTTGGGATGTATAAAAAAGAAAAGAGATACAGAAGTACGACTGGTTCGAGGGTGCTATTACCTGCACTAAGTTCCACCCTGCAGATCAATGTGTGTTGGCAAGTACAAGAAACAAAACTATTTCAATGTTCGACCTCAGAAGTGAACAAATTTCTCAGCACTATGAAGCTCATCATGGTCCAGTGAACCAATTCGCAGTCCATCCTCAAGGAGGTTACATGGTCTCAGTCTCAGCCAACAGCGAAGTAAAAGTACATCTACAACTATTCAGATTTGGGACCTTCTTAAGGGCACACTGGCTTACACCATGTACGGACATAACGGATAGATCCGTTCTTGTGCATTTTCCAAGAAAGGAGACTTCTTCGCGACTGGTGGAGTCGACAACTCACTTCTGATATGGAAGAGCGCATTCGCTGATTCGCAAGGAGAATAGATAAAAGAAAAAGTGCTCTATGAGTATGGGAATTACGTGGAAAGACGTACTGGATTATAGGAAGAAGGAGTTAAAAGGAAGACTACTTTGAGAGGAACTAGAACTAATTTTTGATATGAATCTTGCTTAAATTATCAAAAAATGCAAATGTTTTTATATGTTGATTGGGACAAGTATGGGAATATAATAAAAAGCCTATAATGGGATTTGAACCCATGACCTCTTACTTACAAGGCAAGTGCTCTACCACTAAGCTATACAGGCCGCTGATATCACTTCACTTGCCTTTCCTCAAATCCTTTGCCCGATAAGCCATACTATAATCATACATTTCATTAGTAATATCAAATCAATCAGAAATAAATAATATAAAAAACTTTGTTTGTATAAGTAAATGGGACCTTTTTCTTTGTAGATTAGATTGATTCAACTTAGAATCATATTTTTATATAACTTTAATATAAAAACATGCATTTTTTAATAAAAAAGTGTAAAAATGCTTTCTGAGTTGTAAGTGGTACACGTCTTCTTATATAGGTAGGCAAAATTGCAAACATGATGGCAAATATGTTATAGCAAGTGCACGAATTTACAGGTAAATATCTAAAATAGCTATAATAAAAAAGAAAAAGATAAGCTCCAGTTAAAGTGCATTTTGCCAGAAACGATTAATCGCTTCCAGAAAATCATTTGAGAACTGATCTAGTAAAAACTTATTAAAAAATCAAGGCAATTCCTGTAAGTAACACTTATAATGCTAAAAATGTTAATAAAAATCTAGGAAATAATTCACCTGTGAACCCTACGATACAGCCTCATCAAGATTCCAATAAAACTGTGCCAAATGTCACGCTCAACGATATAAATACTCAACTTTAAGCTAATAAATTTAGAATATAGATTCCCAAAGAGAGACTTCAATCTGTAAATATTCCCGAGAAACCCAAGCAGCCTCTGAGTCCATTCATGCGATACAATCGATAAATTGCGCCTAAAGTAAAAAGCTAATGCCCAGATCTCGTTCAGACTGACCTGGTTCGAGTGACTGGAGCCATGTGGAAGCAACTTTCAGCTGAACTCAAAGCTCCTTATGAGTAGTAGTACAACAAGTAAAAAATGAGGTACGAATAATTGCTCGATATATATTATACGAAATTTCCGCAACTGAGACCCAAAAGCAGAAGAAATAGGCCATGATTCGTGTTTATGCTTTTTTAAATTATAATTAAAAATGAAAGTAGGATTTTTAATCGCACTTGTACTGTCCTTATTGCTCGGCAGTTTCTTACTAAACTAGCAGTCAGAGCATTTTGCGTAATTTTAGCAATGGAAGATCTAGCATCGAGTTCATTTCTAGAATCAGGCCGAAGAATTTTATCGCAGAACTATCTTCTACAGAAATTTGCGAGAAATCAATAGACATAACGGGGATGCTTCAAAAACTTACGAGGCTGGAATCAACCAGTTCACCATTTACACTCAGGAAGAATTTGTACAAAGGTTCCTCAATACATATGCTCAAGTGAGCTCTACTCAAGAAGATACTAAAATCGAATTGAACGGACCCACTGTTGATTGGACTCAGGCTGGAGCTGTAGGACCTGTAGAGAATCAAGGATCGAGTGGTGCCGCTGGTCTGTACGCTACTATCGGAGGAGTCTAGGGCTTGAGCTTTGTGACCAAGGGAGCAAGATCAACTTTTTCAAGAAAACAGCTCAAAGACTGCGCCTATAGCAGTGGAGGTGCTCTCAGTGATGCCGGCTACAAATATTACAAAAGTAATTGTAAATTTTTACTTATTCAGCTGTATGTACTGACTCTGAGTACGATCGGGCTCCCAACTGCCGCAAACAAGATTGTCAATTTAAAATTTCAGGCTACATTACTCTCAGTTCTTGCGAAAATCTTGCCTCACAGTTGCTCAAGCAGCCAATCTCTGTGGTAGTTGATGCTAGTAGCTGGTCGGCATACAGGAGCGGAGTTTTTAATAACTGCAAAACAAATCTTAACCATATGGTTCTCCTAACCGGCCTCAACGATGAATTCTGGACCTGCAAAAATTCTTGGGGCACAAGCTGGGGATAAAAAGGATACATCAGACTTGCTAGAGGCAATACTTGTGGCATCTGCTTAGCAGCTATCTACCCCACAAAATGATACGCTTCATTACAAAAACACAGTTCAAATATATACGAAAATAATATTTAAAAGATTCATTTAGGACATTATGCTTTGAGCACTTACTCTGCTTTTGCAAACATTGTCAACAAGCCCTATTTTTAAGATTTTGTAAAATTTGCCAAAACGTAATTGGCTACATCTTCTGGATCTCTGCTTGCAGGTCGATCTATGCCCAGTTGCAATCTTCTGAATTAATTGCTACCAATTGAGTTAATTATAGAGCTAACTCCATTGTGTCCCCTACTTATATCATGTCTTACTGTGCACTACCTCCCTGCTTGATACGAACGTTACCAAATCTGTGCTCAAGATCATCATGAACGATCAAAAGACCTTTAGTAGACAGATCTCGATTGCTTTTGAAAAAAGATTTTACAGCCTCGCCTGAAAGGTTCATGTATGTCTAAGAAATGCATACTATTAGGTTGGGTAGCGAACTGAAGTGTAAAATTTAATGATTTTTTCGCTTCTATGATTGGCAAGGGTATTTTCTTGCAAGATGCTAGGTAACGAAAAGTCTGCCGACATTGTGTCTGGTCCAGATAAACTATTTAGTCGGAGGATTAGATATAGAAAAAAGAACTTTTTTTCCGACTGACATTTTACCTTTGCTATAATAACAAACTGATTATTGTATACAAAATAAAGCAAAAAGTAACAAAAAGGAGCTTTAGAGCTAATTTTAGTCTGATATATGCTCTTCGTGATTATTATAGTTATGTAGAACAAAGTCAAATAATTAACCCACAAACTTAATTCTCTATCCATAGGCGAAGATCAATCCGATCAAACCAGACTGAAGCCCAAACACGTTCACCAGCTCATAATGCGACTACAGCAAAGATACGAGTAGGACACTCTTGCCTACGACCACAAAATCAATGCCATGATGGAACAGTTCAGAAAAGTATAAGTACAGCTCAGAGATTCTCAAAACGAACTTGAGGTATAAGGTAAATAGAGATCGATTCAGACAATAGCTGGGGCGGCAGAATGGCTAAGCTTTAAAAAGTAACAAAAAAGATGCTGTAAAAAATAGGGAAAGTAAAGAGTAATTTACATAGTAAAGAAAAGATACCGACAAAAGAGTGCAACAGTCTTTGTAGACTTACTTGCTGGAACTGACAGCTTTCAAGGGAAAAGCTAATAATAGCTGTTTGGCAAGTATACGCGATCTAAAGTAAATAGAAAAAGATGTCTAAGCGCTTTAGAGATCTACCAAGGTAATCATACTTTAATATAGAAAGAAAGCCAGCTGACAGTAGACATTCACAAAAAGATTTATGGGCAATTTAGCACGCAAATTACTTAGATAGGGACAGTACTGGCCAACGAGGAACGTTAAAGGGTCGAAGAATAAGAAAAGATTCTGAGTGCGATAGAAAAGACTTATTTAAGACTAAGCGCAGGCATAGCATAGATGAGAAAGAACAGATAACGAAATTAAAGATAGATTCTTCAGTTACTTGAACGGGTCATCGAGAAACTCAAATCGTAGTTTTTTCATTAATGACTGCTTGATATTCTAGATTCGATTTTATAGAAAACTTGTTGAAAATCAAAGTTAGATAGATTTAATCAAGATTAAATACTAAGATTTATTGATTATTTTTAGTTTCAGAACGTTATTATTCAAATGCACAAGCAACGTGCCATTAACCCTGTGAATCCAACAAAAATAACAACCCCAAAGACTGCAAACATGACTCCAGCTCTTTTCACGCCCTTTGAGTAGCACTTCAAGATATACCTGAGAGTCAAGCCCAATATCGGCAACATAAGTTCCTTCAGCACTATCAACATTCTTAATCAGCAATAGATATAAATAACTCCGCCATACTTCTCAACTGAAACCGAAAGGGTCTACAAATTTTCATCAGTTTTTGCTCCTCAGTCGACGAACCAACAACTTTTCGACAAAACTGTCATCGAGCCTATAAACAATGTTCTCGAGGGATACAACTCAACTATTTTTATTTACGGAATGACTGGAGCTGGCAAAACTCATACAATGTTTCACGATTTGCTCAGTTAAAAACCATAAGATTAAGGCTTGGTTGGCCAGGCTATACGACAGCTTCATCAGCAAAAGGCACTAGATAGCGTCAATTCATATCAACTTATCTTGTCTTTTTACGAAATATACAACGAAAATATCAGAGACCTTTTGGGAAACAATCAGTCGCTTCAGATCATGTAGGACCCTATCAAAGGTACAGTCATAAATGATCTAAGATAGATCACTGTTGCTAGCTAGTAAAAAGCAAGAAAAATCATTCAGGAAGGTCTTACTCGACGCTCCATGAACGCAACTGCAAACAACTAAGTTTCAAGTCGTTCTCATGCCATTCTACAATTCACTTTGAGAAAATTCAGTCCTCATTAGCCAAAAAATATGGTAATGTGCGAATCAAAGCTGTTCATGATCGATCTAGCAGGCAACTAGAAAGCTTCACAGCACTAAAACAAAAGATTTATCGAGGGCGTCAACATCAATAAGAGTCTACTTACTCTAGGAAAGTGCATCAATATTCTTGCATAACAAAAGAAAAATACATTTTTGCCATTTAGAGACTCAAAACTTACCCGCATTCTAAAGGACTCTTTGGGAGGCAATTCGAAAACAGTCATGATTGCCTGTGTGTCATCAGAATAAAGATTTTATGAAGAAACTCTCAATACGCTTAAGTACAGTACGAAGGCTGGAAAAATAAAAAATAAAGGCAAAGGAGGTATTGTTAGGATAATAGAGAAAACAGAGTTGATCAGTTGTCTTCAGCTATAACAAAGTGGCAAAAAATACAGTTAAGAACTTAAATTAAAAAAAGAAATAGCTAAGTTGTAAAAACTGTTAGGCGGAAAGCAGAAAATAGAGCAGACGAGGTAAGAGCTATAGACATGTTACTTTGAGTGTTAGAGAGAATTGAAACACAATAGAAACTCAGCTTTTGCTTAAAAAATGGATTAAATCAACGAAATTTTGCCTCTTCTTAATCGAAAGTACGACTAGATCTGCTAATAAATATAAAAATGCACTCAGCATCTTGTCTCGAGCATCAAAAGTGGCGCTAAAGATAGCAGTAGTGTCTAAATAATAAGCTATACAAAATAGATAGAGGAGCAGAATAGATAAATTGCGTAGCTCAAACGAGTAATTGAGGTTCAAAATGCAAAAATTAAAGAATTTTAAAGCCAGAGTCTGAGTAGATAGAAAAAAGAAGTAGAATAGTCTAAAAATTCAACTGTTGAAACAAAAAGATAGAATGTTTTTATTCTAATCAAAGATGAACCTAACAAAAATTCGACTAAATCTGTCGCTAAAATAGGTATACAAACACCTACCTATCGGACTAAATAGAAGTAAATTTTTATGGCTGACCCCAAAAAAAGGTCAAGAACTCCTAAATAATCTTTAAAGCAGTCTTTGATTTTGCAGCCTCAGGTAAAGACTTAGACTGATCGTCCGAAAAATAAGTACGCTAATAAACCGATTATCGATATTTCCGTGTAAGCTATAAAACTCAAGTCTCCGAGCTACATATAAACTTTCACTCCTACAATGCGTACCTAAGACTTCAGAGCTCAAATTAGCTTAGAAAGTCAATAGAAAACTAATGAGGATGAAAAAGAAAATGTTAGACAGCAACCCAAAGAGAATATTCCTCCATCCAAATAGACATTTTTGTTACATCTGCAGTAGATTGATAAGAATCCTTCAATTTTTCCCAGGGAAGACATCATTTCATTACTTGAGTAGCTGAATGTATACGGCTATGAGTTAAGCAGAATGTAGCAATGCGCGGTAAACAAACTAAAGTTCATGATGAAAACTTCGTCAAAACCTAACAGAATATCAATCGTGCACAAAGGAGTTCGAATGGCTCCAAACAAGGCTTGATTAAAAATTTTATATTTAGATCTCTGTTTAAAATTTGTTATCAAAAATTATGTATAATAATGACTGATTGCACCCAAAAGACTTAAAAAATTTATTGATCAAAATATGCAAGAATCCTAAGAAGAAAACGAGTAGCTTGACCAGATCGCCACATACTTACGAACTCTGCGAAAAAAAGTAGAGCATCAACTCAAAAATCCTTTTGATATGCTTTTCGCCAATTTTCCTTAAGAAAAACTGGCATCTTGGCAAAACAATGTTCTGCAACTTGATGCCACTTCGCGACTCTATGGTCAGAGAGTTGATTTTTTGCATACTGGCACATTGCAGGTTCTCGGAAGTGTCATCAATAGCGAACAAGCTGCCCCAGATAAGGCTGACATCAACAAATCTTAGATTAAAAAAGAACAAGCATATGAGGGAAATCCTGTTTAACAAAACTTATAGAGCCCTTAGAAAATTTCAGGAACTCCTCAGACCGACCTTATCACACCCTTTTTGTGGCGCTAGATATGCAAAAAACGAGACAGTTTGCATCAACTGATGCTAAATTAAATTACTATAGACAAACATCTTCGAGTCGCCCTTTTTGACGAATCCGTACTAAACTTAAACGATTAAGAGTTTGAATAAAATCAAAACTATTTTTCCTACATCAAACTGATCTAAAAAATGGCACCATCACTCCAAGACCTCTACCTTTTTGAGTAGATAGACAACTTGAATCAAGAGTTGAACACTTATATGCTCAATATGCCTAATAGTAAAGAACAAATCAGATAGTTCGAGATAGATTTCGATATGTATATGGATTTCAGCCTGCAAGATAACTATGAGCCAAATCTGATGTCGATGACTTTAGAATTCTCTTAAATGCCAATAGAACTCAATCAGATTTCTATGGAAAACAATGAGTTTAGGCTTTAACAAGAAAGCGATTTTTAGTAAACTACACAGACAAGTTATGATAAATACGATCTTTTTGATATAGATTAGAGCTCAAAAAACAGTAAAAATAGCAAAAAAAGTTTAAAGACTAGAAATCCAAGAAAAAAAGTCGAAGTGTAAAGAGAGCAAGTGTTTATAGACTTCAAGTAAATAATACTAGCAGAAAGATAAGAAGTCATCAAAAGGGAAACACAAAAACCTCTATAGACTAAGTATCTTGCTCATAAAAATTTTTTGCTTCTGAAATTCATCAAATACCAGTACCCCTTCAGACGCCTAACTGCTCGTCGAGAAAAATCGAAAATCAAACCAGCCCGTATGCTCAGAGATGAATCGATGCCTCTTGGAGACTTTTCCTACGAGCCCATATCTTTTCTAGATACGTCTGGTGATTAGCTAAATAAAAGCTACAGTCAGCCGTCAGCTAATCCTTTTGCCAGTAAGCGAGACAAGACTCATCTGACTCAATTCAAGTAAGCTGCACTTCCGATAAAGGAGATGAAGCGCAAGATAAGAGAAATCGTAGTGTAGTAGGGAAATTTGTCGTTCGGAAACATAAAAAACAGTCTACCCAAGGAATCGCCTTTAGATATATTTATCACGACTCTCCATGTGGCTGCCGAGAAAGAAAAACTTATTGATTTATGACCTACTTTATAATTATTTTTTGAATTAAATTAATATTGGCACTTTTAAGTTAAACAAAGATACAGTTTTTATTGATTAAATGATTGAAAAAAAGTTACTTTTAGTGCTACTGGCATTGACCTGTGTCTTTGCCTTCGAGATATATGAGTATCCCAATCAGCCAACCCCCGAGGGTAAGCTGGCAGGATCTTAACAAAACGCCAACATTTCATTTGTTTGGGATGATAACACAACCTACGCCAACAATTTCGCCATTCAAGGTCTGAACGTGACCAAAAAAACAATAAAAGATGAGTTCGTTCAGATAACCGGACAGAAACCCCTAGGAAACTACTCAAGAACCGTTTTCAGAATCAACAACTACGGAGGAAATCTCTCAGGCATATATGTGGGTGTTTTAACTGCCAACAGAAAACAGTTCCAGACAAGCGGAGGCAGCTATGAGAAAAACTCTTCGGCTTACGAAGCCATCTACAACAGAAACGATTATGGAGGATCTCTGTTCATCGACGGAGTGCAGAAAATATATGGATAATAGGGGCTTGGAGTATATACGGGAGGACTTATTGAAATGAAAGTTGCTCTGGCCATATCAGCTGTTACCTTCACTAATCTGCGGAATTATAAAAGCTACACATACGGAATCACATAAGCGTACAGGAAGCAGCCCATCTATGCTTTCGCCTGTATGAACCAGCAAGGAGCCTCAGTGGAAATCGTAGCAACAGAATGATCAGCATTTATCAATAAAAATATATCAAAAATATATATAGATTCTTCTTTGATTGAGAGTTAAAACGTATTTGCTTCTTGTTTGATATGATTTATATAAACTATAATCATTAATCTACATATCTATGAAGTAATTGCGTCCCAATTTCCTCATCCGCAGCAAAAACACTTCAAGCGGCTTTAAAACCCAAAGCCTTTTCCCTCACAATCACGTTCTTATCATTTCTAACAAAGAAGAACGTTACCAGATCAAATATGGATCTGAGTTCAAAGACATGCTTGATCCCCGAGATAGAGTTCTCTAGCATACCTTTTAATTCAAGATAGAATTCAGCTCTGAGCAGATCAAACAAGAAGGTTTCATAAAAAGTGGTCTATATCCTAATATCATTTTACACATACATGATTTCCTTAAAGAGTCCTTGAGTAATGTCGCTTCAGCAGCGTTTAAATCTTACGCTAATGATTAGTTGAAATAAAACGAAGCGAAATAATACGCTTCTAAAAATATGATGGTCAACATTCAATCCGTTTTCAAAGCCACCACAAAAGCTATTTTATAGCACTAAAACCTTATAAATTGCTTATAAATATTTAAAGAAAAATAAAAATAATCTGGCTCATCGAAAATTCAATAAACATAATCTAAAGAGGCTCCCACTCATGAATATAGTGTTAAAGAATAAATAACGAATTCTCTAAAATCAAGAATGGCTGTATAATGTGACTTTATGGTTGCCAAAATCTTAAAAAATATAGCTCCTCTTTATCCACAGGCAGCTGCTACGGGAGGAACAGAACGCATGGGATAGCTTATTCATGATATTAATCGGACCTAAGATCTATAAAACGATTTTATTTTTGCCAAAAAAATAAACCCGAAATAAAAATCCAAGCAATAAGTAGAAAGCAAAATAAAAAACAAAAGACCTGACGATTACAGTTAGTTCATAATGAATGTTCTTAACACTGCCATAAAAGTGGCCCAGTAAAGAAAAAACAACAAAGGAAGGACCATGATGGAACTCTTTACCTAGTTTAATTAAAAAATATTCTGGTTCAGCCACGAACCAATCTAAACAGAAAAATCTCTAAAAAATATGCAAAAGTTTTAAAAATAAAAGTAAAATATAATCAAATTTTTTGATCTTACTTTAGGTGGTAAAGAATAATAAATGGATTAATAGACTGTATAGCAAACTTTGGCAAAGTAAAAAAATAAATAAGAAGAGTAAGAAGCAAATACAAAAAAAGAAGAAGAAAATACAAAAAAATAAGAAGAAGGAATGACCAAAAAAGAAGATAAAGTTTAATAGAAAAATATTTAGAATATTTAAGAAGTTAAATAAAAGAAAGTTGAAGTTAAGAAGTATAATAAATAAAACATAAAGAATAAATTCACTAATCCAGGTGATAAAAACTTCAAGTAATTCTTAGACGAGTCCTAAAAAGGTATTTCTTATAT
>Ga0169931_10005060_pt1 | contig 20266 bp, 8 predicted proteins | sample Kivu_15m_20L_FD_129675 | JGI IMG/M metagenome (GOLD analysis project Ga0169931, IMG submission 129675) | Freshwater microbial communities from Lake Kivu, Western Province, Rwanda to study Microbial Dark Matter (Phase II) - Kivu_15m_20L... | ecosystem: Environmental > Aquatic > Freshwater > Lake ... | reverse complement strand
GTTCCTGTTGAAGTTCTCATTTTAAGTTTATATTTATTGATATATGGAAAAAAACTAATAAAAATAAGCTTAATTAAAATCTAAACTTAGTAGGTATTATTTTTTTTTTTGAAAAAACTATGAAATTTTCTTTTTCTTTTTTGTCTGAAGTGTGTTTTATTTGTCGTATTGATTGTAGCTTGATGGTTGTTTTATAATCAAAGTTCAAATGATGGATCTATAGGACGAAATCGAGAGCTATTCTCCTGTAACTGGTCAAAACAACGCCCCGGTTCCCAACATCAAGCCCATATAGGAGCCCAAAAATACTATTCCACTGATCGACGACTCACCCAAGAATTAAAAAAATGTCCAGGAATAATAGAAATCAGGATGCACCAGATACTTCTCAATCGAGTATTACCAGCAATTTTTCCAGGTGACTCAGAAAGACATCTTTTCACGTCTTAAGGCCAGTATCATACCACCCTACTCTGGTCAGTTTATGGCTGATATCGCTTCACCCGACCTGTATGGACCGGTTTGGATAATGACGACCATCGTGTGCCTTTTAGGGGTCGTTCACAACTTATCAAACTATCTTTTATCGATAGTTACTACTCACTAGGTCTGGTAAGATTACTTTTTCAGACCGTAATTAGTGAGGTGGGGCATGGTGATGGTATATAGCTACGGAATTACGATTCCCTCGATTCTGTACTTCCTGTGCAGATTTGTAAGTCAAAAAACTACTCCATTCCTTCAGGTATTTGTGATATCACTCAGCTCGTCTGTCTCTATGGATATTCATTATTCGTGTTTGTAGGAGTCCTTTTACTGAGTTTGATTCCTATTTCGATACTACAGTGGGTAGCAGTGCTTGCTGGAGTTGTTAATTCTACGCTGTTTCTGTTGGTAAACTTGAAAGGTCACTTGGAAGGTAATAGCTGGATAGTCCACGGAGTAGTAGTGGGAATCGCTCAGCTTTCTTTTGGTATTCTCGTCAAAATTCTATTCGTAGAGCTGCTGATCTGATACAAAAATAGTCTATAAAATTTAATTAATATGAAAGATCTAAAAACTTTTTACGTTAAAAAATAATTTTGTATTGTTTTTCTTTTTATTTTTAAGAATTCAAATCTTATTGAAAATGTTGCTTTATATCCTCAGAGCTATCTTTTTTATGCGATTTAAACAAGTTCGCGCTTCTTAAATACTTACGATTTATAATACAAACTTCAAATGAAAATCAAAAGGACCTTACCAAGTTGCTTGATTCTCACTCTTTTCGTCTTTTTAATCGCAACAACTAACACTCAAACAGTCAACTGTAATGCAACTGATTTAAGCCCTCTTAAAGGATGCCTACAATGTCCTTCAGGATCAGTGCCTGCACTCAATAATTCTAATAACAAAATGATATGCTCTACTGATCTGAACTGCGTAGCAGTCAACTCTACCGGTCAGTGCGTTTCCTGTAAATTCCCCAATATACTAAATATATCTTCAGGTTCATGCGAGATAAGTGATCCTGGATGTTTGTTGCTCTAAGCTGGAGGATGTTCTTAGTGTCTAGGATTGTACCGACTCAATGCAACTAGTAGAAAATGCGAACTAAAAACAATCGATTATTGTTGGACTGTGGACGTGTCAGGATGCCTAGAATGTGCAGTTTAACAGTTGGCGGGAATCAGTGATTGTGCTGTTCCAGCTTCTAACTGCAGTAGTTTTGACTATAAAAGATGGACCTGCTTGTAATGTCCTGACGGAACTAGATTAGATCAATCAGGAGTGTACTGTGTGAGAGATGTTTTAAACAATTGCATAATTTTTGGACTGGGTGGATGTCTGCAGTGCTCAGATCGCTATCTTCTCAACGGAAGTGAGTGCATTTCAGGAGTTAATATAAATCTTTTATATCAGTTGCTGCCTTCGAACTATTCACTAAATAAGATTGCTTATACTACTCTAAATATGTGTTTAAATTTAAAAAATCAGTTTAATCTCAATAATTCTCAATGTTAGATAGTAGCAAGTGCGTTACCAGCTACAGACTACTGCTTACAGGCTAATTCTTCGATCTGCATAAGTTGTTTTGTAGGTTTCTATCTTGATTCTTCTTCAAAATGCAAGCTTTGTCGAGACAAATATACTAACTGCCTATCTTGTGATCAATTTAACTGCTTACAGTGTCAGCCTCGGTTCTACTTGGGTCTTGAGCTCGGAAGTGCCTTTATATATAGTTTCTTCGGAGGTATGATTGCACAGAGCGTTTCTAGCTGCTTACCATGCTCAATATATAGTTGCGAGCTGTGTCGAAATTAAATGACACAAACAGGTACCTCTCGAGTGTTGTGCGACAAGTGCCTTTTCGGGTAATTTATGTTTTACTTAGCTATAAATTATTCAACTATACCTGCTATATGTGTCCCTCGGGCCGCCATTTTTCACTACTTACCAAAATATGCTAACCCTGCATCGTCAGCAACTGTATGTATTGCAACTCAAATCCGAACACATGTGATCAGTGTATCGCTGGTTACTATTTTAGCGATTCTCAATGTAGGATTCCCACTCAATTAAACGTAGTGACTGCTGAAAACATAACTTAAGTGCTTAACAAATCTCTTCCCTTCAGTATTGCTTCTCTTTATAACGATCAACAGCTACTGATAACGAGCTGTAAGGAATCTTCAAACGGATATGCTTGCCTGTGCTCTGGTCAGTCTGTTAATTTCACTTCTTTCTGCTATTAGATACCAGCCTGGCTGAGCACTATCTCTATAACTCCTAGCCTGTTAGCTGGCTCTCCTACCCCAGTTACTAACACAATCACAAGAGATATATTCGTGACTAATCGAGTGTTGCTTCAGATGCTTTCTTAACTTCCCTAATATCCCTTTCAATTCACGCCAACTACTTCTGATCTGCTTTCTCCAGTAGAAATCGCCAGCTATTTTCAAATAACTGTTAATCGCATTCGCAACCAAAATACCATCACCAATTCTTTAGTACTAGAAATAGCTCAAGCAATTTTTAACACTTTTGCTGTTAGCTTTAGTCCGCATGTCTCCACTGTCATGATTGGACCAGGCTACTATGTCAAGTACAATCCTCCTGCCCTTATCAGCGATGATTCCTCTTTCCTTTCGCTCTCCGGGGTGCCTACTAATACAGCTTCGGCAGTAATCGTGCTTTTCAATAGTACTCCAGACTCCAACAGAACCACTGGCACCTTTTTCGTTTTTCTATAAAACTTTATAAATGCAAATATTGGTGTCAAAATCAAAAAAACTGGATTTTTAGGTTCTGATCAAATTTATGGTCTAATACAGGGCAACAATCAAACACAGGCAGATATTTCTAGTGACAGCTAAGGATACTTAAATATACCAGCAATAAATAGTTCTTAATCTTTATCTAGTTTAGTAAGAGGTTACTATGTATCTGCAGTGGTCACCTCAGCCATCTCTCAGGCTTACTAAAGTCAAAGAATAGAAAATATTATCTACCAATAGGCTTTTATATACATTTTAGTGTTCTTGTGCCTGTATTTGATATTTGTGCCTTTGTGTGCTTTGACTGACTGTGTAGACAACAAATCTACTAAGCGAGTAGTACAAAAATAGTCTGAAGACAGCACCTATCAGGGTATACAGCATCGCACCTAGTCAGACGTATAAGATGTGATCCTGCGCATAAACTACAAAGATTTTTTCCCTATCTATAATATAGCAAACACTTCAAGACCTAAAAGATTGGTCAAACTTTGCCTTTTCATCGTCAATATGCAACACGGGCTTACTTTTTTGGTACTCATATACTTCCATCTTACAGGAGGACAGCCTTTAGCAGCTGTACTATTAGCAATTCCTGCCTACATTTGCACACTCATAGCTGGCTACATCTGCGGGTTCATTGTAAGATGCCTATCTGGACATTGGAAATACCTTATAAATATTTTGACTATCGGTTATTGGGCGCTTTGGATAGCTTTGTTTCCACTTTTCTACTCTGAAGACTACAAACCCTTCGTAATAGCTTTTGTTGTTATATTTTTGGCGATAGATCTTCTGATCGACTGCCTAGAAACGCTATTGATGTACTTTACGATAAAGCAAGAAGAAAAACAATTGAAATTATTCAAGTATCTGTCGAAATGGTTAAGCTATCGGGGCTACTACTAATTCGACGAAATGGCGAAAGACATCAATGAACTTAGAGAAAAATCTTGATAGAACAAACTTTTATTTGATAAAAAAAAATTATTTTTTAATCATTTATCAGGTATTTGATTCAAAAAAAGGTTGTATAAAAAAAGTCATTTTTTTTCTATCATTAATAATCATATATATATTATTTTTCCATTTTATTATTCTATGAAGTCGAAAATCTCCACTCCTCCTAGTATCAAATACTTTTCGATAAGAAACAATTCAATTATAAAGCCCAGAAACAGCACAACAAAGCAATCTATAAACGAAAAGATTTCAGCCTTAAGCACTTTGATTTCACAGAAACTGTCAACGCCTAAGACTTCCTTGTTCGCAAGACCATACAAATTAAACAAACCGAACTCGCAAACTATGATATCTAATCAGTCGCTTACCAATCTTACCCTCAACAACACTGCAGTCACCAATCAAACTCTCAATGTCACTGTAACTCCTAGCTTCACAGGGTCGTCGAACCCTGAGTGGTAAGGTTGTAGGAGAGAAACAGGGCTGCTTTTCAACGCATATGGACAGCTAGTGCTTAATTACAGCGAACAACAGATAGTAGGGTGGATGTTGAGAAGCTGCAGACACAAACCCTTGCTTGTCGAAGTGTTTCTCAGAAAGGAAAAAAATAGTGCTACAAAGGATAAGACTTTGAGTTGGTAAGAGCTGACAAAGGTCGAAAGAAAGCTAGATGTAAAATGGATGTAAAATGGAGACTATCGTTTCCTTAAGAGTAGATAGGTAAGATGGCTGAGAGAATGGATGTAGTCTCTTTTACTAGAAAAAAACCGAATGAGAGCTCGTTAAATATGCAACAAATTAGCAGTGTAAAATATAGACAACAGTCGTGATTGCAGTTACAGGCAGAAGTCAGTATAAATCCAACATTTTCTAAAAGACCTTACTGATAATTAATAAAAGTATGGATTTCTTGATGGAATAACACCATTTCATCGAAGCAATTTCGCCATACTGAACAAAGCAGAAAACACTATTAAAGCCAGCGCACTGGCCGCCCCTACCACTTAGCTCATCTCTCGTCATAATACACTAATTATCGTAAATGATACTTTTTACTGAATTGATCTATTAAAACATCCAGTACAATACATGTGTAATCATCATCAATACTCTCGATCTAACAATTTATTTTTCTTTTCGTCCAGCTCAATCAAAGGCTTATTGGCAAGCACATCCTTTTCTGAAACATCAATCAAATCTTCTTCGATGATGTTTTACTCTCCTTCGTTGATTACTTATTCTATAGCCGAATCACGTATGGATGAATCTGGCTGATCCACTAATATATTATTGTCAAAATCTTTGTTGTTCTTGGGTGGCTCAGCTGCTTTGGCAGGTTACTCATCGTCTTTTATGTCTTATTGAATAGGCTTTCTGATTTATATTTTGATTTTGCTGGGTTACATTTGTTTTTAAACGTTGAGATGGCACCAATCGAAGTCGTAGTTGTAGTTGCTATTTTCACGGTCCATTAGGTCTAGAAAAAGATTACGTAAGTAGGTATAATTGGGTTTCTCTTCAAAACGCAGTCCCCGACAGTAGTTCAGATAAATCGAAAACTATATGGGCAGATGCTTGCACTGAACTTATACAGGTATTGACATCTTTTTTTCCATAATTTTTTGATATTTTTCCATCTTATTGTTTGCCTAACTCAACTTAGAAATACCTAAGTTACTAAATGAATACCCTAACGCCCTGCCACGGAAGATAACCCTGAGCCAGATAGACAAGCACATAACCGATTGATTCTAAATCGTCTCTTCGACTCTGTTATATGCCCAGGTGAGAGTTCACTGATGCGTATCGAGCTGTCCCTGTCAGATTCTTGTTTTATTTGTAAGGAATGTGCTGATGAGTCTTGGCATCTCGGTACTTTTTGCTGAGTCCGAAATCGATTAAGTGCGCCACATGAGTTTTTCTACCCAGTCCCATTAGAAAATTTTAAGGTTTTATGTCTCTGTGAATGTAGTCTTTGGAGTGCAACCACTCGATCCTTTGCAGCTTTATTAAGGAATTAATACAAACTGATCTGCAAGCATCACGGTGGTTTTTAAAGAAAATCTTTTGCCGCACATGACGAACAGATCTTCAATGGAGGGTCCCAATAGCTCCATGACCATCATGTTGGCCTTGTACTCAGTCCCTGTCCAGTAAACCTATGCGAAACCATTGCTTTCTATATTCTTGAGAATCTTGGCCTCAGCCATCAACTGTAGATGCTTGGCCTTTTAGTCCTCCTTAATACAAGCATAAATACTTTTTTGAGTGCATAGATTTCTTGGGTGCCGAAGTTGTTAACAAGGTAGACTTCTCCGAACGATCCACCACCTATTTTGGGACCTAAAGCGTACTTACCTCCAATTTTACCCTAGCCGAAGTCCATGCGATTTAAATCAAGTTTATAATAAAGAGAGTATTTGAATTCATATGGACGAATAGTAGGACTCCTTCTTTTCTCACTTCAAAGCTCAGCTATTTTCTTTTACTAATGAATTAGTCACCAATTAAGTATTTTTGGCATTATACAGATCGCAGTTCCTTTGTACGTGCTCTTTTTGATAGTAGAAAGTCTGCAGTATATCGGGTACCACAACAACGGACTAATCAAATATCATACACTGGGTTTTTCGCAGCTGGCAGTTTTAACTTAGTGGCTGAACCCTTTGGTGCCGTTACAGACATACTCTATCAACCGATACATGGTTATTATTTTTACGGTATTGACCTTATTGCACTTGATTTTGATCGTAATCGGGTTTCGGACTTATCATTCTAAAATAGCTAAAATGGCAAATTCAGTCTAGTAGCGCAACCTGCATAAAAATCGCATAGAATATTTTATAAACCTTCTAATGGTTTGTTTTAATACATTCCTGACGATTCCAATTTTTCAAAGTTCTTTGGTAGCAATATACTGCAATGAAAAGAGCCCTTTTGTGGCTAATAATGATTGCTATTCTGGCTAAGGCGTGACAGTTATGGTACTTGCAGTCATCAACATGCTTTGGCTGCTGATAACAAACGTATACTACTCACTCTACTATTATGGCCGCAATCCTTTCTGTCACAACATTCTTACTTGTTCATCCAACTGGTGGAACCTTGGCAAGTTTGCTATAAAAATCACACCGATGGCCTACTTTGCCTATGATCCACAGCTTAATTTTCCGATTCTCTTTCTGATTATAATCACAGCAGCACACGCTGGTTATCTGGCTGTTTTTCGCTTTCTTTTTCCCTACTATCGATACAATTTTCAGCTATAACAAATAGTCTTCTTTATCTAGGTTATTTTTTGCTTATTTAGGTCTATACCTGTCTACTAGGTTCATCTTTTGTGCTCATTTTTTTCAAACAAGACCTCAATCTGTAGCAAAACGCTTTATTGTTATGCTGGATAATTATGTCTGCGTTGCTGAGCTTGGTTATATTGAGACTTTTTAGGCAAGGCAAATTAGGATTACTGGGGGACATTCATAGTCTCTAAAAAAATAAACTTGAAGGCGTACTTTAGTACTTAGTTTACCTAATATATGCTACTTAGCGCAGTTTCAACGAAGGTAAAAATATTTTTTACCTGGGAAACTTAGCCAAAACTCATCGTTTTAAGTGTTAGAACGCGCAATGTTACTGCAGACAATGGGGACCAAACGTCGACTGTAACCGCGATAAGCATATGTTTTACGCGCTTTTAATGGGCATCATCGATAGAGTGATAGCATAAAATCGCAAAGCTTACCCTTTTTACACCCTTAAAGCCTACATACTGTTTTACAAAATGGAAAGTCGCATCAAAGCTGCTACTACGATCTCCATTATTATGGCTAACAAATTAGATTTTTCAAACCAAATGTTAGTAAATGGACTTCTTTTCGAGCTAGATAGACAGTATGTGGACACCCGTGACATGTAAGTATACCGTAAGTTCAATCAATATCTGCTCAGGCAAGAAGATGAATCACAACGTCTCGTCGATCTGTATTTGTAATACTGGGCAGAGCTGACCGATCAGCAGAGTTCTATACCAAAATTAAGAGGAATTCTTACTAGAATTAAACAATCTAAACAAGAACTGTAAGGAATCGTAGACAACGCTCTGAAGATCTTTCGAAATCATGTAAGAGTGCTCTTTTTATATAAAAGATTGCTCAAGGATGTTCTTAATGACTACTTGGGTTTTATAAGGTAAAAAATTACATATATAGGTGCGAATAAAAATACAAATTAGGTCAAAAAGAAAGCAAATTGACTAATGTTGATGCAGGGAATACTATTCAATTCCGACCTAACTAAAGTTTGCTGGTCATCAATTTGACTCGTCAATATTCTACAAACACAGAACAGCTCGGAAACTACAAAATCATCAGTATTTCTTCTAATGTCCGATAATTTTTAGGGTATGTCAATACTTAGCTGCGAGATCAATCAATCAACAAACTTTTGCCTCGTATCTATCACCAGCTGCACGACACATTCCTAGATCGAGTGCTTGACAAACCCGACAAAGAATTAACTTCAAGACAGATAAAAGTGTTTCCTATCAATAATCAAGGACAGCTTGTATAATGCAACTTGATTTCTAAATACATGCCCAGCATTACCCACGGCATCAACATAGTGAGCTTTCTTGAAGAGTGCGACAAGTACAGAGATCAATTTTTCATAATTTATGACGGCAAAACAGGCATTGTTGATTGTATGAATATGGAAGCAGAAGCTATCCTTAAGTAAGGCAAGGGACGGAAAATGAAAGATATTCTATCTATCCCTGATCATATCAACGATATTGTGCCAAACTGGGATTTTCGGGCTGAGGTTTGGCGCAGCCACGTTAAAAGTCATAAATAAGTAGAAGAATCATAAATATAATGCGATATGAAAGACATCTAAGTGGTACGTTCGGACGTAGGAGAAAAAAGTACAATAAAAGTACTGAAGTTCAAAGGTGACTACTTTCTTCAAATGTTTTCACTTGATAACTAAAATTTTCAGCAAAGTTAAACTATCCAGCAATATTTGTAGTTGCGTAAAGGTCAGTAAGAGTCTCCCGACTCGAGCAAGGTTGAAAGCGCCGCTCTTTAAAATAACAAAGCAGCTTCCCAAGGATATTTGAGTCAGCGTAAGACCAAAACAGAAAGCAAAAAGAAAATTCCTGAATCATAACTAGCATCTATGCAGCCTTCTATGTCTTCATCATCCAAAAGAGCCTTCACAATTGTTCAAATTTTGCTTATGATAGGAGCATTGGCAGCAGTCGGCTACCTGATGGCTTTATCTCATATCAGTCTTGCTCGCTACTAAGAAGATCTAGAACTGTAAATGCATATCAGCAACATATAGAATCAACTTTCAGAATACAGCTACTCTCTTGCTCGATTACTAGTAGCTATTTTTTATACAACACCTAATGCATCGCTGCCCTTTCAAAACTATGTAGTATCACATGACAGTTAAATATACAAAAATGCTACTATTTCCAATATAAGCTCTACTAGTTCTATTCTCAAAGTTCTCAACCCTAAGCTTATTGAAAAAGTTAAAACTGGTTAAATATCTGCAAAATCTATATAACTTAGTGTGCTATATTTAGCAGATGCAGGAGGAAGCAGCTCTTATGAAAAAAGTATGGACGTTACACATGCCGTTTTTCAATCTAATGATTATACTTTGACCTTACTTGATTGCATAAGTACTCCTCAAAACTGGCAATAAGTGATAGAATCTCCTGAATACTTCTACTTGATGTCTAACACAATATATCGGATTCCTGATACGCTTAACAGTCTTCAGTCTGCTTTCTTGGAATCTATTAATATAATTTTGGCTAATCTAATCACTTTTTTCATGGCTATTGCAGGCATCACGCTTTCTTTGATTGTTTTGGCAACCATAGTGATTCTCGGATACTACCGTTACATTTATTCTAGCTTCATTTGGCCAGTCTTGCGCTTCTATGAAAGCATCAAGGTCGAAAATATCAAAGGATATCAAATCAAGTGCAATAGCTATAAAAAAGATATGGCCTAACAAGACTATGACATGGAAGAGATAGAGCCCTAGCCAGTTATAGTTTCACAGGCAATCATTCCGCTTCCCCCACAGACAGAAAAAGTTGATCCCTCTTCCTAAATCGAACTTAATCAGAGCTGCGATGAAGAAGCAAAACTTATCAACTCGCAGTAGCAAAGTCCTCAGATCGAGCAACGATTAAACTTTGAAAGCTTTCCCAGTCTTTTGGGAGTCGGTTTTAGAATAGGTTTTTGCCTGGTCTTATTCGTTTTAGCAGGAGTATTTTTATGTATGATGGCAACCAATAGTGCAGGTAAACTCAATGCCAATATTCAAAAGCTGGTGCTCTACAATATTATACATCATTCAGTAGTGCAACTTAGGTACCTTAGTCAGACTTCTCTGAACATGTTTGACTACTGGCAGCCCTATCAAATCAATTCTACCTTTCCCAGGCATCTTGAAAAATATTTTCAACATACAGTCAGATTGCTTAACGATTCTCAATTGGAACTCGATCCTATCAGACCTGTGTTTTCGGCAAAAATCAACTAGTTCAGACTTGTACAGAATTTGACAATCGCCCAGGATCACCACTAGTTATAGGCAAGTTTGGTTCATATTGACCAGCAACTCGCAGACATGTCTGAACTTCTACAATTTTTATAAAAGCAAAGTGTCGATTGGGCAAACGTGGTGAAAAGTGAGAGTCAGAGTATGGGAAGTGTGCTGAAGATTCTTATAAGTGCTATTTTGGTTCTGCTAGTGATGTTCTGGGGGTGCTGCATTAGACACTATTACATTAATCTTCTGGAATAACAAGAAGTTACCTACTAAATGTATAACATGATTGGCTATAATCTTCGCAAACAACTCTAAGCATAAAAACAGCAGATCAAACCAAAAAATGAAGAATATAGTACTTGATTTTTTAAAAATAACTAAAATTTTTCATATTAAATATACATCAATTTATTTTAAGTCAAAGACATTAAACGCTTGCGATAATTTTATATATAGTTTGCTACAGACGCTGCTTTATAGCTTCAGGACTTAACTGCTTACATCTCAGTCTATCATCTTGCCATTAATATAGTTATTTGTTGCATTTTTGCAGCTAAACTAAATATTTTTAACTGCTTATTGCAAACTAAGTGCTTTATAAGTATCGATTGAGCTCATGTCTTGACACACTTACCTTTTTGCGATACTGACTTTGAAAGTTTATGTGAGTATCGATCAGTTATTGTAGCCGAAGTAAACTTTTTTGCTTTTCGTTTAAACATTCATATTTTATCTATTCGTCAAAATTGTTTGATTAAAATAAATTTTCTTTTTTATATGGCTTCTCTTGCTTGTGTATTGGCTTTACCTTCAGTTAGTCGTTACTATGCAATTAATTTTAAGAACTATTGATTCTTGAACTTCTTCTGGTCGGCTTTTTTAATTAGTTTTTTCGACGTCTTCCTTTTGGATTTTTGGTTTTTTCATACAAAAGCTCTCTTTGTTGCCTCATGCAAGCAATCTTTTACTCACTGTATTACTCAAGGGCTTTTTATGTTTAGCGGATCACCCAGCTATTGATAGGCTAACGCTCTTTCTGAGGCTTAACTAAAGTGCTTAATGTATTAAGCTGAGATGAAATTTCTTAAGACATCTTGACTGCAAAAGAGATATAAGTGAATAAAAGATTATATGATTATATACAAAAAATAAAGTTAGCAAAAGTAAAGTGAATTTGAATACTTAAATATTAGATAAATTATCACTTAGTATATAAAAATGCAAAAAAGATTAATAAATCTGTCGGATTGTTTTTAGAATAAATCTATCAAATGCAAAGCGATAGCAAAAAAGATCAAAAAGTATTGAATAAACTTACATATACTTTAAATACAAAGAGATTAGTATATCCTCCTAGACCTGAAAAAAATATGTCTATTTCGAGGCAAAACTAAGAAAAATAAGTTGCTTTCGTATTTATGACTAAAGGATATGGCAGACATATTGAAAATTTAGTTTTCAAAGATTAGACAAATAGAATGAAGTACTACAGCTTGCTACATTCAGTAACTAGAGGCGCCTTACGCAAATTAGTTGACATCATGATTCGAAATATTGGATAAAATATCAAACCGTTTTAAATAAGCGAATAACGTCTTTTAAGTTCTCCTTTACGGAGTTGCAGAAAATGGCTACCTTAAGCCCAGCAGTAAACTTTTTTCAAAATCATCAGATTAGTCTACGGTTTAAGTCAAGAAAACTTTTATGAGGACGAAATCGTGGACCTCTACAATAATATTTTAAAACAGCTTCATAAACGTACCTTACTAGCTGAGGAACGCAAACAAACAAAAAAGCAGTTTGCTCGCAAAAATAATGTCCGAAAAATTAATCCTTAAGTCTTTGAAAACAAAAATAATATAAATAGTCTGAATTGTTCTCATATAGTTCAAAAATCAAATAAAAAAAAGTAAGAAAGTGTGATTATTTAAATATTATAGTGATTTTATTATGTTTTTAATACAAATAGCACATTTAATTTTAAATTTTAAGAGGCATATTAGTAGTAATAAAAAATAAATATCTATCGTATGTAATATATAAGAAGATTTATCATTTTTTAAGGCCAACCATGCCACTTCCAAGCAGTAGATTGCGCACCCGCACATGATTGCCCATATTAAACGTACTGTTTTTTATCATCTTAGAGCTGATCGCCATCGTTTCCTGTGCCTTATTCTCCTACTATTCACTCAGTTTCATCTGTGAAGCCAGCAGATCTCGATTCAGCGAAGTTCCCTTAATAAGTCCACGTTCCTTGCCTGGCATGTTGTGTTGACCCTGGGTAGAATTCAACTTGCCACGGACCTTAAAATTTCTGCTTGCATAACTGCCACTGTCGATTATATTAGCACTCTTGACTTTATCTTCAGGCAAAGATTGCTATGAGTTTTTAAGGGCTTGCTCAAATACTTATTCTTGACTCTTGCTTTCCTATTTTACCTGAGGCTTTTATATTTTTTCTCCTTTTTGAGACACTCTTATATTAACTGGATTTAAAGTATGATTTCTCTTTTTAGGATTTGTTGGATTCGGATTGAATACATTCCGTTTATGCCAATCTGCGTAAAATTGTTACTGGATCAATTGAACTATCTTTTTCTGTTTAGTTTTTATGCCAGCTTGCTCTTTCTTAAAACGATCAAGCTTGGACTGTTTATCGGCTATTTCTTTACGATACTAATTGATGTCACTAATGCGAGAATATGGATTTTTGTTCCAAATGTCAAGAACGGATATCAAAATGTTTCTACCTAGATTTAAAAATGTCTATTCGGTGTAAATAGGGATTTATCTTTTGTAATATTAGTCTTCAACATTGTCAAGACCATGCTTCGTCATCTAAAAAAGTTAGTAAAGATTGTTTTCCTTAAGCTGTCCTAAGTATTTTACCAATTGCTACCCATCCATAGCTTTTTACGTGGATTCGTATACTTTTTGACCTTTTTAATTGATTTTATAGTGAACTAGATATTGTGTTTCTATGTTAGTTTAAGGTTAAAGCGGATTGTTATAAGCATTCATATGGTAGCCGCATTCGAGGGTGTAGGAATGAACTACTCCAAACTATTTATAAAGCACAACTCTGCCAGCCCCTTCTTTGCTTATTTCTTAGAAGCGATCTTTAGCTTTCATGTGCTTTCTTGAAAAATTGCACTGTTAGAATTCAAAACTTATGCAGTTTTGACTTAAAACTTTTGAGAAAAGTTGGCTTTCTACTTGCTCGACAAATTAGTAAATTGCATTTCCGAAAGTGAAGTTTCCTTTGAAAGCTGGATGAGCATGTAGATCCAGATACATAAATATTCTTTTATCCTTATTATAGTGCTCACAAAGTTTTTTTACTGCGAAACAAGAAGGCTGCTTTTGTGGGTCAGGACTTGAGTAGTATCGATTAAGATTTTGATTGAGAGCATCCATGCGACAGTGCCCCCTTGAGACACCATCAGGGTTTAACATCGGAACAAGCACAAAAACAAAATATTTTCTGAGTAAGTAAGCTCTGGCGTCTTTTTTGTCAAGTAAAAATTTAATGACTCCGTTTATGCAAAAGCTAGCTGGAGTTTCAATAGGGTGAACTCGAGCTGAAATGAAAATAATCGGTTTATTGTTTCTAAATTTAATTATTTTCTTGTCAGTAAAAGGATGAGTGTTTATTTTTTCGAAACCATCTTTTCCTTAATGCGAAGAAATTATCAGCATATCTATGACTCTATTTTCATAGCTTCTGATCAACTAATACTGATTTAAGGATATTTATTGATCGTTCATGTATTCTTCGCTGAGCTTGAGCACATCTTCTCTGCATTGTTAGTAAGAGTAAGGGTAGATGAAGGCAAATTGTACGCTTTACATGTTCTTGAAAAAAAGGAAGTCGAACTTTAAGACGAGCTCTTACTAATTATTCATGCCTAAGGAAAGAATAGGATGAGGTAGTCGTCCCCATTATGAGTACTGACCATTGTTTTTTATGCGGCAGACGGGTCGATATAGATCAGGTCGTTTGCACTAAATCAATCAACGTTTACCATCGAATAAAGAAAATGTATTCTGTGAACTGAAAATGTAATTTTTCTATTCATGAACCCTCCAACTTCGAAATAGAACCAGCTCTTGGGGTAGCCTTCGTTTTCAGTACCTTGAGCATCACAGGCAGTCCATATACTATAGTGATCATAAGTGTTTTTAACGACTCGATGCATATTACCAGAGTCAAACTGACTGCTAAAGAAGATGTTTGGCTAGCGAGCTTCCTTGAACTGAAATAGATTGCGCTGGGGCAGTTGCTATTAGGTCGGGCTTGGCTAACCGATTTCATTTTCCAAAATCATTCTTACAATAAAAATTATAAGGTGATTTTTTGTATAAAATATCAATAAAAATACAAGTTTCAGTTACAAAACTTATTTCTGATGCAAAAATTTAATACAAACTCATATTTAAAAGTTTAAATATATTGAAAATGTATTTTTTTCATGGAGATTTGATCACAAGGGAGCTTTGAATGGGACTTTATTCTTGTTATGAATCGCCATATATGAGCTATTAGATTTTACTGCATATGGAGCTTCCTTTCCGATTCTATACGGCTAAACTACTTTTTCAGAGTTTTTATTGTAAGGGTGCCTCTTGACAGGTTTTGAGCCCCAGTTCAGGACTTATGCGCAATACTTGCCGTTATCTCGATGACGCCTTTCTTCTCTCCACACTTTTTACAAAGAAGAATTCTATATATCATCTTTCTTTACTAATTTTAGAATGTCTTGTCCCACAACAATCGGATCTGGCTTCTATTTATGAATGATTCTTCTAGAGTTGTTGACGATTCCTATATCCTCAAAGCTTCTCTATTTTAGTGAAAAATTACAGAAATCACTTGTTTTTATGAAGATTTTTAAGATAAGTGTCTGAATCTACCAGGATTAGCTAATCTTTTGTCGCTGTAGTTCTCATGAAGACTTGTGGGATGCCTGGCTAATTTTTATGTAGAAGTTAAAGCTGCATTATGATTCTCGAAGAAACGACTTCGATTAGAGCTAGAATAGATCCTTAAACATGATTTTTCAGGGTTGTGTCTGCATTAAACATAAAATACGGAGCTTATGTGAGCATGGTCACATTAGTTTGTTTCCGAATAGTATTTTTTGGGAACTTTAAAGGCAAGTTTTGTGGAAAAGGCGAGGCATTGATTGAGTTCCTAGGTGAATGTAGAGCATAGTATGGGGCATTACTCATGAAAGTGCTTCTTGACTGCGTAAGTTTATTCAACATGACGCCAAGAGTGGATAATAAATTATATTGCTAATGTTATTTATTTGACTCAACTATTAAAGATGACTCTTATAGAATATTCAGTAACTTCAACCTTTTTTACTTTTTTAAGTTTAATAAAAATTAATTGTTATTGATGAGAACTTAGCGGAAATAAAAACCGACCCAAATAATGTCTAGTGGTAAAAAAATGTCAAGAAGCCCTAAGCTTAAAAATCGATCTCAAAATAATACCAAGAAAACTTCTCAAAATACACAATCTACGCCAAAGTCTCCACGTTGCGTACAGCAGCCACTCATTGAAATTCCCTCTTTTCGGCCCAAGCCACCGATGAGATTTAATACTTCTAAAAACAACTCTTTAAAAAATGTCACTCCGAAGGTTAAAATGGAGAAATTTTAGACTTCATAGAAGCGTCTTCACTCACCTTCAAGCAATAAAAAAAGAGTTTCATCTCCAAAAAGAGTCAAGAGCCCTCCCAAAGCCTCAGGGTCAGCAAGCAAAAGAGATAAAATTTAAAAATATCTCAAAAGCAAGGCTACCAACGACAGCTTTAAAACATCTTCTTACCTTCAATCAGGAAGCATATTCAGTCAAGCCCCTCAAGCACTAAAACCTTAGGCAAACAACAGCTGTCTAGTTGTATCTCAGATCGTTGAAGAATCTATCTAACGTGAAATCGTAGAAATCCCTTTGCAGTATAGGCAGCATTACTAATAACACGAACTAGATAGCTTGCCTAAAAAAGATCAGGGTGTACAGCTTGAAGGCCTTTCTTATCGGGAGTATTTTTAAGCCGAACGTATAATAATGCAGTCAGAAAAAGACAGTAAACGGTTAAAGAAAGAAAGATAGGAGGCCACCATAAGGGTAGGCTAACTATAAGAACAGCTTAGAAGGTCTTTGTAAATGATGAGCATCGCCAAGGAAGAAAGGGATTTGATGGACAGAAAATACAAGCGGTGCAAAGCAGATAATGAAAAAATCAAAACGTAAGCCAAGGAAATGTATGCTATTGTTATGCGGCTTCAAAATCAGTGATTTCTTCCCTTTATTATCGTATATTTTTAGTTTTACATATTTCAACTAATATTTTTTAGTAATTTGAAGATTTTTTAAAAAAAAAAAGTTAAAAAAATATAAAAAATATAGATGATATGAGTCTTGTCATATGCTGTTGATTATATTAGGCAAATAGATTTGTAATGTGGAATATCAAGACAATTATTTTCTTCGGACTCGTCTTAATTGCTCTCGCCAAAAAAGGCCAGCAACAAAATGAGTAATAAATCGATTAGTACGATGGTAAAAAATATCGAACTGACGAAGACTAAGCTAAGGTCCGCTAAAAGTAAAAAAGAAACTAGATCCATCTCGATAAGTATCTATTCAATACATACAATTTCAGACTGTAAAACAAAACATCTCTGATGATCGCTTCTGAGGCTAACCAATAAATCAGAGGAACTGTGGACATTTATTGGAAGCAAAACAACATTTTTCTCCAAGCAGTTGTTCAGTAAAAAGATAGAATCGAACTTGAAATAAGTTATGGTCAAAGTTCAGTCGTAGTTGTATAAACTTTTTACACTGCAACAGGCTTTGTCTTCAACGCGACTGCAAACGTTAACTATACAATCAATTTTAGATAGTACCGAGATAACAATAAAATGGTAATCCTAAGGCTTAGTGATCCAAAGCAGCCACCTAAGACCGTTGCTAAAAAAGCAGGTATGGAACAAATCAGACAAACATTACTCGAGGCCTAAATGAAGCTCTCGGTAAGTAGTTCAATATTTAGAATTCAATCAGATCAGCTTCTACAGGGATGATCCTAGATGTCCAACTGGCTAAGGAAGTCAGAAGACTGAGCGATAAATACAGCAGTTTTTAGATTATAGAAGCTTTGCTAATAGTCTCTGCATCTTTCTTGCAGATACACATGCTGACTAAACTTTTCACGGCCGATTCAATTGTCTGATAAAACTTCTCAATCATCTATATGACATCTGAATTATCAAACTATAATTTCATTTTTTTTGTAATAAAAAAATCATTTTAACTAAGATAGGAGCCTCGTGAACTAGAATTTTTTATCAAGCATGTTAGTTCATCTCCATGTAACTATTGATAGTGTTTTACAAGTTATAAAAAGCTTCCTACATGTAGCCCCCTGAAAGACCTTCTCCTGAAAGCCAGTGCATAAAATATCGAGGTCCGTACATAATCTAGCATTTTTGCTTTATTTTTCTTAACAATTAGCAAGTTCCACTTATATTATTGTGCAAAACTATACCCTAAAGAGCTGGCTTCTAGACCCTTTTTTAGCTTATGCATAAATTTGTGTTAGTAGGTGCCAATTATAGATACTTTACTTGTCTTTTCATGTCGTTGATGCACTCTAGAACTTACATATGACGCGCTTATCCTCGTAGAAGTACGGAACTTGTGACAATATTTGAGTTTCTATTAGTTCCATAAGACGACATTGAATTTGAAAAATCATAAAGCTTACCTATAACTTCTCTTACGTCTGGAACTAGACTGTCAAAGTGACAGATATATGGAGTAAGACACTGAGCTCTTTAATAAGGAAGAGTGTTAGTTGATAGCTAATTCATAAAAGTTCTGTTATTCCTGACTCTCCAGCTATTAGAATATAGAGCTACTGCTTTAGCTATATACTAGTTGACTTCATTGAATCCAGGATTTTAAACTTCAAAGTGTGTTTCGCAAAGTTTGTAGATTTGTTGATTGTCATATATAGCATGGACCTGTTTTTTCCATGTAGTTTAAAGATCGCTATATGCTAGTACAAAATTATAAGGCTCAACGATGCAATTTGAATACGAAGGAGAAGGCGTTAGAATGTTTGCCATTAGGGATTTTTATTTAAGTTAAAATTCGTAAAATATTCTTTACATCGCAAGAGTAGTGAGCCCCGAGCCTCCCTCGCTGAGTGAACAGTTAAGTACGATTCCCTGCATTCTATCGCAGCTTTACAAAATGTGTCTAAATTTGTGTATAAACTTTTTTTCAGCTTATCTTCCAGCAGTGTAGTGTCCTCTTGTATAAAAATTGCCAGACTAACCCTAGCCTACTACAGAGTAGCCAGGATGGTACAAAGATCTAAGACGATCTCTTTTGATTTAATCGATTTGATCCGATTACATATCGACAAATATATTGAGAGGAGTCCGTTTGCCAGTTCTCGTCTATTTAAAAATAATCTGATCATCGTAAATGCCTTCTTCTTTGATTTTTATACCAGATTAGTCTATATCGTGCTCTTTGATGTAATTTTACCATATTTTATTACCTATTCGTATGCCTGCACCCCCAATATTGATAGTCACAATTTCACTCATTAAATGTAAAATTAATAATTAGTATCTTATACAAATCTCAAAAACTATTTCTATTCATTTAATCTTAGGTCGTTGCCTTTTTATATTCGATTAAAATTTCTTACAAAAAAAGTTTAATTAAATTCATAATCTATTTATCATTTAGGTTCTTCATCTAGCATGTAAAGCTCTCGACTGATAGCGTCATTTATAGGCAGTTCTGGATGCAAAATATATCTGACTTAGTGCTTTCTTTATTTTTTTTACTGTGCAGTAAGCATCAGTGTCGATTATGGTGCCATTCTAAGATACTGAGCATATCGGAAATTTTAAGATTCGTTTGGATAAATATTGTGAGGTAGTTCTCGACTAAAAACAAGTAAAGATCCTGCTCTTTGATAGACCTCTTGAAAGTTATCGACTAGCTACTTACTATCATTTATGGAAGTGTTAAAAGGGTTTTTGCTACACCACTATGTGATATAGTTTTGAAACCCACAAACACACGCAAATCCTCCACTTTTAGGACCAGTAGGACTTAGAGCAAGCACGCCTTGCAATTTTGTGAAATTTTTCACTTTTGGGACATAGTTGCCTTACCCGAGCCAACTGCCAAAATCCTAATTATACTAATTGTATTGTCTCCAACCTCTATCAGTGACTGGTTTTACGCCAGTCCACCACCAAGGTTAAATGTCGAAATGTCGAAAAACTTATGTTTTCCATTCTGGATTAAATTTAGAAGGTCTAAGCATAGATCCTCTGTCAAACAATGCCAACATAGGTTAGGTGATTTGTTCTCCTGAGCTTAATTCATATAGTCTTTTGAATGCCTTATAAACGTTAGGATT
>Ga0169931_10005059_pt1 | contig 20269 bp, 15 predicted proteins | sample Kivu_15m_20L_FD_129675 | JGI IMG/M metagenome (GOLD analysis project Ga0169931, IMG submission 129675) | Freshwater microbial communities from Lake Kivu, Western Province, Rwanda to study Microbial Dark Matter (Phase II) - Kivu_15m_20L... | ecosystem: Environmental > Aquatic > Freshwater > Lake... | reverse complement strand
TCCCAAATCTTCGCGGCCAGTTCAATTCGTTCCGCTACTGGCAGCGCTAAGATGTCTGGCGGTAAATTTGATTGGCTCACGGTGGACTTTCAAAATAAATATGTCAGACATAAGGTGCAGACGAATTTTAGTCAAATCACGCCGTAAAGTGAAGCTTTTTGATGAACATCAAGCAGCCCAAACTCCTGTAACGCAAGGTTTCCTTCAGAGGTGTTTTCGTCAATGTCTGCGCAAAGCCTGGAGCGGTTTAACAGGTTAGCGGACCTCGCTTCGCCCAGAATAAAGAATTAGAAATAAAGCCCCTTCGCCTAACTAAGCACAGGGAACGTCCGCAGAACGCTTGTCCCCAATCGTTCCGAACCTTGAGCCGACAATCCAGTCTAATTGCCAAGCAATTGCGGACATCGCGGGCGATGTGGTTGTCGGCTAATTAGGTCAGCGTTTTTTAACCCAGATGTTTCGTCGCCGAAAACAAGGCGGCAGAGCTATCGCCTAGCGCTTCGCCGGTGGTGGGGGGATCGCTCCGGGCGGCGGCCTGAGCTGAGCTGGTGCGGGCATTTGTCCGGAGACGGGAATGACGCCGGTCGAAGGTCTTGACGGCATGCTGCCCGGAACCATCAGCGACGAGCGCAGCAGTGCCTGCTGAGTCCGCTCGTATACCACGTCGACGATCTCGATGAATTGCTCACGGACCGGTTCGGTCAATCCTTCCAGGCGGTCTGCCATCCCCTGGACTCCCGGTCCGTTTCGACCTGTCGTCTCATTCAATCGCTGCACGAATTTCAGCGACTCCAGAAAATTGTGATCAGCCGTCTTACCGACGACCGGTGCGAGCGTCTTGGCGACCAAGCTCGCCGTCATGTTGTCGATCGTCAGGAAGACGTCCAGCGTACTCTGGACGGTGGGCTTGCCGGACGGGCCTACCACCGGCGAGGTCCGCAGCAGCATCAAGCAATCACCATCAATAGGCTTTTTGTTCAGCGTGTTGGCGTAGCTGCCGCTGGCCCAGAACAAATGTAAATTCTCGGTGCCGTAGAGGAGTTCGACTTCGGAGACGGTGCCGGCTCCATCGTCGCAGCGATAGGTGTATTCACCCGTCCGCTCGCAAACCATTTTCGTGACCCCCATCAATCGCCAGATTTCGACGATCACTTCGGGGTTGCGCACGAGAAAGCGGTAGTAATCCGGGTCTGCTTCGATCGCTGAAACGGGTAGCCGCCGGTAGAGCGAGGTTTTCTCGAGGACCTCCAGTGTCTTCTTCTGCGCCACCGGGTTGAGATACCCCAGCGGAATCGCTTTGATCGCCTCTTCCTTCGCTTGCCGCTGATTGATCGAACCGCTCTGGGCGAGCAGAGGACGTGCCCAGCCGAGCGTGATCAGTGCGCAAAGCAGCACTAACACCGCGCGGTTGCAGAGTGTCACAGCAGTGCAAATCATGAGGCAGGTGTTTCCGCCGGTCGATGGCTGGAATCGGGAGACGCTATCAATGAAGACTAAAGCTGGCACTGGCAGGTGCAGCTTCATATGAATTTTCGGAAGCCGGTCGCTACAACCGTCAATCTTTTTTCGAGAGCGGTCGGAATTTGGCAGCCAGCCCTCTTTGCCTAAATTCGACGCGTTACCTTGATTGTCTGGCTTCCCGCAGCAAGGACTATGATGCTAGCGAAACCGCTTGGGTGGTAGCCGCTCAAAGGACTTGGCGGATCGGCTTGACGGATAAGAAGAATCAACACAGAAGACGCCGAGAGAAGTTGAGAGAGGGTATTGCAGCAGAGTGGTTGGCGGTGTCGGCTGATGCCGAGCCGCAGTAGGGTAGGCCTAACGTGCTCCACAGATTTTAGATTGCTATCGTTTTTCAGACTGGAAGTGCAGGTCGCAGTTGCCGGTGGAGCATTCGTCTTTGCCTCGGGCTTTGTTCCAGCGATATCGATTGCGGGCCACGGTGCGATAAGCCCAGTTCCAGATTGGCAGCGAACCAGGGATGTGAAGCAGCGGAGCGAGCCACCAGAGCATCGGCAGCCGCCACGAGAGATAGCGACCAGCCCCGGCGCCTCCATATCGTTTCCCGTCTGGCGTGACGACGACCATCTCCCGCATTAGCTGCTCATGAGTCAACTCCGGGAAGAGCTTCGCGGTTAACGGATCATGTAGCGAGAGGAAGCTCAGTCGCTTGCCACGGTCGAGCCAATTCAGCCGAGCGACTTGCCGTGTGCAGAATTGGCAATCGCCGTCGTAAACAACGACATCGGATTTCGGACGATCTACAGGACTGGGGAGCATGATTTTTTATTTTAGGTGTGGTCGAGGACGATCTCCTCACCGATCGAACCGGAAACGGAAGGTGCGGATAACGAAAGCTTCGGCTGGTAAACGGGCGAATTCAAAGGGATTTTAGCCGTTAGCCCGAGGAAAACGGGAAATTCCGTCAAGTTTTCGCTCAACCTGAACACCAAAGAATAGCTGCTTTTGGCTGGCTGCTTGGGGCGGGCTGACCCTATAATTTTTACAGCGGTCTGCGCGTAGATTCAGGATTTCTCTTCCCAACAAAAGTCAGCGTCATGCAAGCGATTGAGAGAGCGGTCAACATCGCACGCGTCAGGCTCAACGCGAATTTGTTCTTCCAAATAGCCTTTCGCGCGCTGCTCGTCGGGCTGGGCTTTGCCGCCCTGGCTTGGTCCGTCCCGAAAATTTGGCCGCTGGAAAATTGGTGGCCAGGAATGACCGCGACGTCTTGGTGCTGGGGTTCGCTGCTCGCTGGAATTGTCCTCGGTGTGGCTTATTCACTCTTCAGCCTCTGGCGGCAACGCACCAGCCAACTCGATGCGGCTGTTGAAGTCGATCGCAGGTTCGGCTTGAAGGAGCGACTCAGCAGTGCTTTGGCGCTCGACGAGCAAGCTGCAGGATCACCGGTCGGTCAAGCGCTGATCGCCGACGCCGAGGGTCGAGCCGCCCGAATCGACGTGCGCGATCAGTTTCCGATTCGCCCCGAGCGTCGCTTGGCTTGGCTGCTCGCGCCAATTGCCGCGATCTTCGCGCTTGGTCTTGTCCCCGACGCGCGGACTCCGGAAAAGATTCCGGTCACGCCTGTCGTGAACGAAACCAAGCCGATCGAAGTCGCCGTTGAGGTCGCCAAGAAATCGCTCGAAGAGCGAGCCAAACAACTTGAGGAACAAGGCCTGAAGGAAGCTGCGGCTGACTTGCAGACACTGGCGAAGAAGTTCGACTCGCTACCTGCTGGCGAGAGTGACTTGAAAAAAGATGCTCTGCTCAAACTGAATGACGTTCGGGATGAACTCGACAAACAACGCAGCGCTCTCGGGAACGTCGAGGCGCTCAAGCAGAACTTGGCGAAGTTGAGCGAGGTCAGCCAGGGCCCTGCTGATAAGCTCAACAAGGCGATGACCGAAGGGGATTTCAATGAAGCCAAGAAACTGGTCGAGGAGCTGGCCAAGAAGCTGAAGTCGGGTGAGCTCAACGAGCAGGAGCGGAAGCAATTGGCCGAGCAGCTTCAGAAAATGGCTGAGGTGGCGGACAAACTGGCCAAGGAGCATGAGCAAGCGAAGCGGGATCTTGAGGAGCAAATCCGCCAAGCTCAAGCTGAGGGTGACTTGAAGAAGGCGGCGGACCTGCAGAAGAAACTGGAGAAACGCGAGGCGGTTGATCGGCAGATGCAGCAGCTGAAAAAGGCGGCTGAGAATCTTCAAAAGGCAGGCAAGGCGGTGGAGCCAAAACCGAACAAAGGTCAGCAGCCCGCAAAAGGCCAGCCGAATAAGGGCGAGCCCTCCAAGCAAGGCAACGAGCAACAAGAAAACTCGGGGGATCCACAATCCGGCGAGTCGAAAGACGGAAGCGAGTCAGGCGACTCCCAGCAGCAGATGCAGGAGGCTCAGAAGGCACTTGAAGATCTCGCTGAGCAGATTGAGCAGATGGAAATCGATGACCAGATGCAACAGCAGTTGCAGGACCTAGAACAAGACTTGCAGGAATGCAAAGACGGAATCAATGGCTGTCAAAATCCGGGCGATAACCCCGCAGGAAAGAAATCGAAAAAAGGAGATTTTCAAAAGGGAGAAGGCCGGGGGCACGGCGAACGCGAAATAGAGGAAGGTGAGACGGGCGAATATAAATCTAAAGTCAAAGGTGCCATTCAAAAAGGCGAGACGGTAAAGACTGGCGATGCGGATGGAAACAACTTGCCCGGCAGCAGTGCAGCCGAGGCCCGCGAGCTGATCAAATCGGAAATGAGTCGCCAAAGCGATCCGCTGGAAGACCAGCAGTTACCCCGCTCCCAGCGAGACCAAGCAAAAGAGTATTTTGAAAAGCTTCGAGGTGGAGGTTCGCGTTAGGTGTCCTTTGGCTTTCCCAAGCTTCGAGACCTTGGGTAACATGATAGCGTTGCTTTCGACCGGAAGCTAATTCATTGACTTTTGATAGGAACAGATAGGAATCGATGATTCAGCTGCAAAACTACTATCGCCAGATCATCGCCCTTGTCCTGCTCGTTGGCCTGGGGCTGCTGGCTTATCAGGCCCGGGAGTTGTTTACCGGGCCACAGACTTCTCCCGAAGCGCAGGCATTTTCACCCGATCGCGAGAAGGCTGACGAGTCCTACATGCGTCAGGAATGGAGCCGAGCCGAGCAGAATTATCGAGCCATGACGGAGCGCGACCCGTTCAACGGCTATGCGTGGTATTCATTGGGTGACTCGATCTGGCGTCAGGCACGTCGCCAGTTGAGTGAGCGGGATCGCCTCGCTCGGGCTCTGGTTCCCGATTCGGCTCGGATGAATGAGCTCAACACTCAAATCAAAGAACTTGGCGATAAAGCTGTCGAATGTTTTCTCCACGCTCAGGACACGGGCCGATTCCGCATTATCGCTGGTCAACGGATCGCCGAGATTTATTCGATTCAGGGCGAGAAGAAAAAGGCGATCGAGATGTTGGTTAAGTGTTATGACGACGGCATGACACTGCGCGGTCTGAAGACGATTGCCGAGTTTGTGCCATTGCACAATCAACCTGAATTTGAGGAATTGGCAAAACGCGATCCGCGGTCTTCGCTGCGGACTACTTGGACCCTGCCTGTCCCGGCAATCGGTGGTGGGACCGGGGGGACGAACGAATTGACGCCCGCACGCTAAGGAGCAAAGCGAATTGTGGTCTTGTCCTTCTTTATTTAGTCCTTCTTCGTTTGGCCCGTAGCCGGAGCCCAAAGCCGCTAGGCTTTGGGCTCCGGCTACGGGCTAAACGAAGAGCAAAACGAGGAGGCTGACGGCTACAGGCCACATACACCCATCTTTTGCAAAAACGCTGCTGAGGTCTCGCCGTTCAACTCTCGGCAAAACGACGTGACCAGAGGTCGATCATTCGGGCGACGAACTCGGTATCACCCGGTTGATTGACCAGCAAATGGTCGGCCCCATCCAAGGTCACAAAACTGGTTGGACCACCGGCCAGCTCAAACATCTCCTTGCCATGTTTCCAAGGCAGCGTCTCATCGAGTGGCGAAAAGAAAATCAGCAGCGGCTTCTGCAGCCCGCGAATCACGTTTGGTAAGTCAGTATTTCTCAAGGCTTCCAGCATTTCACGGCGAATTACGTGCGGTCGTCCGCCGATCACAACCTCCCCTGCACCGCTCGTTTCAATCGCAGGATTGGTTCGCGCTAAATAGTCGGCCAGATGACGGGTATTAGCAGGGGAAGCAATATTGACCAGCGCCTCTGCTGTGTGGATTCGCTCGGCACAGGCAAGCACGGCCGCCCCACCAAGGCTATGACCAATCAAGAGATTGGGTGGCCGGTGGTGCTGGGTCAGGAAATCTACTGCGGCTATCAAATCGGACTGATTGTCCTCGAACGTCGTGCGGCTGAAGTCGCCCCGGCTATCCCCCAAGCCGGTGAAGTCGAAGCGCAAAACTGCAACGCCCAGCGCCGCAAGCTGGCGGCTGATCCGAACAATCGCCTTGAGGTCTTTCCCGCAGGTGAAGCAGTGCGCGAAGATCGCGAATCGGTGTGGCTCGGTCATCGGCCACTCGAGAATACCGGCCAGCTCGACCCCTTTCTGATTAGGGAAGCGGACGCGTTCGCTGCGATGCTGCATCGGTTCCTCTCTACCTCGGCGTGACGCTTGGCGGTCTCCAAGACAACGAGTCCGCGGTTCGCCTCACATTAACTGCATCAGAAGCCGTGGCTGCGAGCCTTGGCCATCTCGGCCTTCTGGATGTAAGCCGGATCCCGCGTTCCTTCAAAGGCTCGCTGATAGGTAACGCTCAGCGCGGCGTAGTTGAACACGTCATTAGGTTCAAGTTGGCAAGCCTTCTCCGCGTGTTCGCAGGACTCATCGTACTGCCCGGTCAAATGGTAGAGCACGGCAAGAGAAAGATGCCCGCGGACAAAGCTGGGGTCAATCGCCAAGGCCTGCTGCATCTTTTCAATCGCCGGCTCGTACTGCTTTTCCTGACGAAGCTTCTCAGCTTCTTTTTCCAGAGCGAGGACTTGAGGGTCGCGCATCGTTTTGCTCATTACCTGAAGATACAAAAAAAGGGACGGTCCGCCTGTGGAGGAGAGACCGTCCCGGGATGCTTCAGTTTAACCGAAAACGTGGCTTACTTGCGAGGGTTTCGCAAAGCTGCCTGAGCTGCGGCTAGGCGTGCAATCGGCACGCGGAATGGACTGCAGCTGACGTAATCCAAGCCGATGTTGTGGCAGAAGACCACGCTGGACGGATCGCCACCGTGCTCGCCACAGATGCCGATCTTCAGGTCGCTCTTCTTGCTGCGGCCCTTGTCGACGCCCATCTTCATCAACTGGCCAACGCCCGTCGTATCGATCGAGGCAAATGGATTCGCCTTGATGATTTCCAGCTCTTGATAAGCCGGGAGGAAGGTGTTGGAGTCGTCGCGGCTCATGCCGAGTGCGGTCTGAGTCAAGTCGTTGGTGCCGAAGGAGAAGAACTCCGCGGTCTCAGCGATCTCATCAGCCGTCAAGCAACCGCGAGGAATCTCGATCATCGTGCCGACGTGGTAGGGGAACTTCTTCCCGGTTTCCTTCATCACTTCGCGAGCGACGCGATGGACGATCTCAACCTGCAGATCGAGTTCCTTCTTGAAACCGACCAGCGGAACCATCACTTCCGGCTTGACCTTGATGCCAGCCTTCATCACGGCAGCCGCCGCTTGGAAGATGGCTCGGGCCTGCATTTCGGAAATTTCCGGCCGGACGATTCCGAGGCGGCAACCGCGGAAGCCGAGCATCGGGTTGAACTCGTGCAGTTCCTTGACCAGTTTCTCGACGTGTTCGACGGAGATCTTCAGCTGCTTGGCGACTTCCTCCTGGCCCTTGCGGTTGTCGCTGTGCGGAAGGAATTCGTGCAGTGGGGGATCGAGCAAGCGAATGCAAGCCGGGCGTCCGTCGAGAGCCTTGAAGATGCCCTCGAAGTCCTTCTGCTGGTAAGGTAGCAACTTGGCCAGCGCCTTTTTCCGATCTTCGGGCTTCTCCGCCAGGATCATCTGCCGAACGGCAATGATGCGATCGCCTTCGAAGAACATGTGCTCGGTGCGGCAGAGACCAATTCCCTCAGCGCCGAAGGCAATCGCGTTTTCAACTTGATCAGGCTGATCCGAGTTGGTGCGAATACCCATGTTCCGGTACTTGTCGGCCAGCTTCATGATGAAGTCGTAGTACTGGAAGACCTTGCTGTCCTTGGGCTTCATCTTCTTCGTGACAAGCACCTGCTTCAGTTCGCTGTCGGCCGTCGCAATGTTGCCACTGAAGACTTCGCCAGTCGTACCGTTGATGCTGATCGGGTCCCCTTCCTTGAGCGTCACGCCCTTGGCCTTGAGGGTTCCCTTGTGGTAGTCGATCTCGATGTCGCCGGCGCCGGCAACGCAGACCTTGCCCATCTGGCGGGCAACGAGAGCGGCGTGGCTGGAGACACCACCCCGGGCGGTCAAAATGCCGTCCGAGGCGATCATGCCGCGGAGGTCTTCCGGGCTGGTCTCGATGCGAGCGAGGATCACGTGCTGACCCTTGCGAGCCCACTCTTCAGCTTTGTGTGCGCTGAAGCAGACGACACCCGATGCGGCACCCGGACCGGCCGGCAAGCCGGTCGCGAGCAGGCGGCCCGCCTTGCGTGCCTTCTCGTAGTCGGTCGTGTCGAAAATCGGTTGGAGCAACTGATTGAGGGCTTCCGGGTCACCCGATTTGACCGCGTGTTCCGGAGTCATCAATTTTTCTTTGACCATGTCATGCGCGATTTTCACGTAGGCCAGCGCGGTGCGCTTGCCATGTCGCGTCTGCAACATGTAGAGCTTCTTCTTTTCGATCGTGAACTCGAAGTCCTGCACGTCGCCAAAGTTCTTTTCTAGCGTCTTGCGGACGGCATTGAGTTCCTTGAAAGCTGGTCCGATTTCGGGATCGTGAGCCATGTCGGAGATCTTCAGCGGCGTGCGCACGCCGGCGACCACGTCTTCGCCTTGAGCGTTAACGAGGTATTCGCCGTAGAAAACATTCTCGCCGGTAGCCGGATCGCGGGTGAACGCAACGCCCGTGGCGCAATCGTTGCCCATGTTGCCGAAGACCATGCTCTGGACGTTGACCGCAGTGCCCCATTCATCGGGAATGCGATACTTCTGGCGATAGAGAATCGCCCGTTCGTTCATCCACGAACTGAACACGGCGCCGATCGCACCTTCCAACTGCTTCATTGGGTCAGTCGGGAACGCCTTGCCGGTGCGGTCCTTGATCAGCTTCTTGAATCGCTTGACCAATTCTTGCAAGTGCTCTTCAGACAGGTCGACGTCTTCCTTCGCCTTGACTTCCTTCTTGAGAGCGTCCATCACATCATCGAACGGCTCGTGTTCGTGTTCATGGCGTTTCTGAACGCCCATCACGACGTCGCCGTACATCTGGAGGAAGCGGCGATAGGAGTCCCAGGCAAAGCGGCCGTTGCCAGTCGCTTTCTTCAAGCCTTCGGTTGTTTCGTCGTTCAGCCCGAGATTGAGAATCGTGTCCATCATGCCGGGCATCGAATCGCGGGCGCCGGAGCGGACGGAGACGAGCAGCGGGTTCTTCGGGTCGCCAAATTTCTTGCCGGTCTCTTTCTCCATCCAAGCTACCGCCTTGGCCAATTCCGTCAGCAACCCGTCCGGATACTTGCGGCCATTCTCGTAATAGTGGGTGCAAACTTCGGTGGTGATCGTGAATCCCGGAGGCACAGGCAGACCAATCTTGGTCATCGCCCCCAAGTTAGCGCCCTTGCCGCCCAACAGCGCCTTCATGGTGCCGTCGCCGTCAGTCCGCGACTTGCTGAAGAAATAGATCATCTTGTTCGATTTGGATTTAGCCATTGAGAAGTTTGCCTTTGACAAAAAACTGGCTGAGTAAACGGAATCAGAAACACATAGCTGCTCAACTCGAAAGCGTCAGGCGGCGATCGCAGCGGGCGGATCAGGCCCGCTCACAAGGCAGTTCCACGGCAGAAATTTGCCGCCAATGAAGGTCTCCTTGAACGCTTCCGATTCCGGAAAGAAGCGATACTATCAGTGCTGGGAAAAACCGTCAATTCAGCTGGATTCGCCGGCCGTTTGCCTGTTTTCAACGAGCAAAATTCTTAGGTCACCGACGTTGGTCCCAGTCGGACCGGTCGAGAGCAGTCCGCCCTGCTCAATGAAGAAACGATTCGCATCGTTGGCTTGAAGGTAGGGCGTCGGATCAAGCCTTAGGTTACGGCAACGTCGAATAAACTCACCATCGACGATCGCCCCGGCCGCAGTCGTGTTTCCGTCTTCGCCATCGGTCCCCGCCGAAAGCAGGCAGAAATCGGGCAAAGAGCCGTTGGTTTGATGGTTTCGGCCAGGCTCCAACAGCGTTTTCATCCCAGCAAGAGCCAACTGCTGGTTTCGCCCCCCCAGCCCCGGCTGAGGGCAAAGCCGCACGGTCGGCTCCCCGCCCGAAATCAGACATACGGGGCCAGCGCTCTCGCCGTGGCGGAGAATCCATTCAGCCAACCGCACGCCCTCCTCGTCAGCCGTGACGCTGGGCGACTGCTGCACTTCAGTCAGCACCTCGTATCCGCGAGCGCGGGCTTCTTCCGCCGCTGCGGTGATTGCCGCAGTCAAATTGCCGACCAGCACGTTCATCGCCGGCGAAACGGTTTGCTGGGTAAGTTGTTCTCCGGCCGCTCGCGACTCGGAGGAACGATGGAGATGCGTTCTGACACTGGTCGGTAACTCGTCGAGACCGATCCCCAGTTCCGTGAACACGGCGAGCGCCGATTCAGCGGTGTTCGCCTGGTCGCTGACGGTCGGTCCCGAGGCGATTAGCTCCAGCGGATCCCCGAGCACGTCCGAGAGAATCAGGCTGATGAACTCCCCTACCCTGCGCCGCGCGACTAGCCCGCCTCCTTTGACTTGGCTCAGTTGCCGCCGCACTCGGTTCAGCTGTTGAATGCTCGCGCCCCGAGCGGAGAGCAGCGAGCTGGCCGCGCGTTTATCCTCGAGGCTGATTCCCGGGGCGGGTAGAGCCAGCAGCGCCGAGCCCCCTCCCGAAATCAGGCAGAGGCAAACGTCTTTGGGACCGAGCGACTCGACCAGCGCGACGATCTCGCACGTCCCCGCGACAACGCGCTCGGTGGGCAAATTGCTGCCGGCTGGTCGACTGTGATGCAAATGCACCGGCTCAGCCTGATCGGCGCAGTCATCCGGGACGTTGACCCAGCCGAGTAGCCGCTGCTCTGGCTTGAGCGCGGGTTGCAGTCGCGCGACCAGCGCCGCGGCCATGGCGCCACTCGCTTTCCCTGCGCCGACAACCACCACGCGTTCGATTTCCTCCAGCGACAGCTTCGCCGGCCCGAGTCGCAATTCTCCAGCCGAGATCTCAACATGCCGCGAGATGAGCGCGGCGGGCTGGACCGCCGCCACACCACGCTCGAAAATCGCTCGCGCATCAACGCTCAGTCGTGAGGAGCGGTCGTAAGGCTGTGCGGATTCAGTCATGAATGTGTCGGGTTTGGAATGTCAGCGAACGAATCAAGAGAATGGCCGTATTTCACCGCGAAAGCTGGACCAAAGTCCGAGGGTACCTTTCAAAGAAAGATAGAGCCGGTGAAAATCGCTGGTGGATTGTCTGATTGAGATTTTGCTGGAGATTGAAATTCAATGGCCGAGTTGCCCGCCGAAATTGTACCGCAGTTGGAATGGTTGCGATCCCGTCAGTCGGCGATGGTCGAGCTGGTGCTGGAACTGTGCAATCTGAACTCCGGTACTTTGAACGTCGAAGGTATCGCGCGAGTCAAGGACGTTCTCTGTCGCGAGTACAAGGCGCTGGGCGGGGATCTGAAGTGCCTCGACGTTCCTCCGCTGGAGCGGATCAACGATGCGGGCCAAGTCGAAAAAGCATTGCTTGGTCAAGCGATCGTGATTACCAAACGGCCCGAACTTCGCCCGCGGCTGCTGCTCTGTATCCACATGGACACCGTCTACGACCTCGACCATCCGTTTCAGCAGTGTCAGTTTCTGGACTCCGGTCGGCTGAATGGCCCGGGTGTCGCCGATGCCAAGGGCGGGCTGGTCGTGATGCTCAATGCGCTGCTCGCTTTCGAGCAAAGCCCGCTCGCCGAGCGGGTTGGCTGGCAGGTGATCATCAATCCCGACGAGGAACTCGGTTCGCCGGGAAGCTGCGACCTGCTGCACGATGCGGCAGTGGCCGCGGACTGGGGGCTGCTGTTCGAGCCGACGCTTCCCGATGGAACGTTGGTTTCATGGCGCAAGGGTTCAGGCAATTTCACCTTCGTCGTGCGGGGCAAGGCCGTGCATGCGGGACGCGACTTTACGGCTGGCCGAAATGCGGTCGTTGCGTTGAGCCGCTTGATGACGGAGATTCACGCCCTGAATACCGATCCCGAGATCACTTATAACGTCGGTCGAGTCAGCGGCGGAGGCGCGCTCAACATTGTGCCCGACTTAGCGATTGGCCGAGTCAACGTTCGCGTGCGGACGACGGCTCAGCAGGAACTCGTCGAACGAGAATTCCGGCGATTGGTCGATGTGGCGAATCAGGCGGATGGGATTCGCGTCGAGCTGGAGGGCTCGTTCACCTCCCCCCCGAAGACACTCGACCAGCGCACCGAATCGCTGCAGCGTTTGATCGAGCAGTGCGGAGGCTCGCTGGGGATTCCGATCAAGTGGCAAGGATCGGGCGGGGCGAGCGACGGAAACAAATTTGCCGCCGCCGGTTTACCCAACATCGATTCGCTCGGACCAATGGGGGGCGAGATCCACAGCTCGCGCGAGTATCTGCTGGTCGACAGCCTCGTGCCCCGCACACAGTTAGTCACCGCCGTACTAGCGCAACTCGCGCTTCATGCAGCATCGCGCTAGGTCTCTTTATCGGCGACCGACAGGCTCATTCGTTTAGCCCGTAGCCAACCGGCGAGGCGCGGCTCGGTTGCTCCCCGCGGTACAAATCAGCGGACTCCGAGTTGTCCGCCGCTGAAATAGCAATCCCTTATCTTGAACCTGCAGGTTTCACAGACATTAGCCGGGGGGTGAGGATCGCGAGCGATGATACCCCCGAGTCCAGACTGCCGCTTTTTTCATCCCTCCGCTCCTCCGGGATGAAGAACGAGATTTTATTCGCTTTTAGAACCGGGGGTGTCGCTTCGCTAGACCTCTGGCTAATTTCAGCTCGCGGCGGAATCGCCACATTTTGCAAGTTTTCCCTCTTGGGTGTACGATAAAGTCATGCACAACGTGACTTCAATTCCGATCGAGTCTTTTTCTGTAGCTGAAAAGCTACTTTTGATGGAACGGCTTTGGGAAGACCTCTCGAGGCAGCCATCGAATGTCGCGTCCCCCGACTGGCACGGAGATGTGCTTGCCGCCCGACTAGCTGCGGTAAAAGAGGGGCGAACTGAATTCGTTGATTGGAATGCTGCCAAAGAGCGCCTCAGGAATCGACTCAAATGAAAATACGGCTTCTGCCCGAGGCCGAAAGAGATCTCGAGATCGCCGCTGATTTTTATGAATCACAACGGTCTGGTCTTGGCTCTTTTTTCAATGACTGCCTCACCGCAGACATCGAATCACTGAAAATCTATACCGGCATCCATGAAACCTACCGTGGCTTCCAGCGATCCTTTTCGAAGCGTTTCCCGTTCTCGATATACTACCTGCTTGCCGACGATTGTGTCGACATTTACGCGGTTCTCGACGCAAGGCAAGACCCAGAAATTATAGACTCTATTCTGGATTCGCCCCGCACCGAGCGATGAACCGAAGTCGCGGAAACTGGGCGACTTGTCAGTAAGATATCACCCCTTCTGCAACTAGGTTATCGCAGTCGTTATCCCTGCCGGGATAAAGCATCTGCGGTCCCGACTTCTCAGCCCCGCTACTTCCAATTGGAAGTCTTATTTTCCAGAACGACCACGCGGTCGACGAGCACGTGATTGAGGCTGAGTTTCTGGTTGTAACCGCGCTGCCCAATCACACCGATCTTGGACTTCAAGTAGCGATTCATGTTGAAGCCGGGAGCGGGTGTCACTTGGCAAATGATCTTGCCATTCTCATCCTGCAGAACATACGTCGAAGGAACCCGCCCCGAGTCTTGGACGCATTCGCTCAGCCAGCCGTAAGCATCGTAAGTCGTTCCGAACTCGACATTGGCCGCGATCCCATTGCCGATCGTCGCGGGGTTGCTCCGGTCGGCACTGCGTTGCTCGTCCGGCGCGGGACGTCCTGTCAAATTCGTTTGCAGTTCGCGCAGTCGATCGATTTTGGCGAGCATCTGTTGGGCTTGCACCCGCTCTGTATCGCTGGCGGCCGAAGAGTAGGCGTCATTCAGCCGCTGCGTCAACTTTGAGAGTTGCCACTGTCCGGCTGGCTTGACGATCTCCATCGACAAGTCCATGTCGATTTGGCGCAGTTGAGTTGAAAGCCGCTCCGAGCCCGGTGTCGGCGAGACGGGGCTGGAGGCTGCCCCGTAGTTAGCCGCAGGACCGATGTCTCTTCCGGCGGGGCGGTCAAGCGAGGCCCAGCCTCTGCTGGAGCCATTCCCTTGTACTGGGGTGATCGATGAATCGGGAGCAAGGTTGTCGCTGGGCATCCGGCTAGCTGAGTTAATCTCGTTCGGCGATGTTTGCACAAGTCTTGGTGGACGCCGCGCGCGACGCCAGCCGGTCTGGTCCGCAGGTTGGCTGCTCATCCGCACGACTTCTTGTTCGCTCTCGTCACCGAACGGATCGATGATCACGTCTTTTTTCGAGCTGGCTGACCGCGAGGGCGCAGGGCGCTGCGGTCCGAAGTCGAGGCTCTTTTCTAGTTCCTCGAATTGTCCGGTTGGCTTCACGGCCGCATCAAACCGGGTGCGCGGGTCGGGGACCTGCAAGTCGCGAATGTTGACCCAGCGGAATTCTCCATCGGGCGGAGAGACTTGATACCAAGTCAACGAACTTCCCTCAGGACTCGGCCAATTCACTTCACCTAAAATCGTCAGCTCTTCATCGGCATTGAGTTTGACTTGCCAAAGCGGATTCTCAACAGGCCCCAGTCGCGTGCCAACCCAAGCTTGCAAACCGGATTGCTTAACGCGGCAACGATCGACCGCGAGCACATCAACGGCAGCGGCTGGAATCAGACTGAAACTATCCGGCGTCGGGCGAATCGCGCACCACCCATCGGGATCGTGGCGCCACACCTCGATCGGAGCGCCTTGTTTCAATTCATCAGTCGCATAATGCGCCTCGCCTGGCCCGCTGCGAACCAGCGTTCCATCCCGCAGTACAAACGCTTGGTAGGGAAACGAAGGTTCGTCTGCAAACGCCTGGCCGCTGAAAGATCCTAAGATCGCAAATGCGAGCAGGGAAACGAGCAGGATGCACGTACGCGTGAAGCTGGATTGGAAGCGAAACCGACTGTTCATGTTCGTCCTCAGACAAGCTAGAGGCGCGGACCTCGTCCGCAGTCGACTGGCTTTTAGCGAAATCCACGGAGGGGCTCAAGACGAATCAAAACAGGCGAATTGCTTTGCGAAAGAGCCTGTCCGCTAGCACGCTCGGCAGGGTGGCTGAGAAGAAAAGTGGAGCACCGCGTTCGAGTTGATCATCTACGGTGACCAGCACGTGCGGGTGCGACCCGGGTCTTCGCGCCAGCCCCCGGTTTGCGGCGCGACTGCGGTCCGCAATTAAACAGCGTCCCAGCCGCGATACGCCCGGATAGCCAAAACCCCGCTGACCGCGTGACATTTTCCGCCCGACAGCTAGAATTTCGCTGGCCCTTTGGGCAAGCTGAACGAGGGGGGTATGGTTCGGTGAAAGAGTACAGTCCGTGAAGCGAGTCGATTGTCCGCACTGCGGTGCGCAGCTGGATCCGGCGCTGGTCGAGGCACAGGCTCAAGTCCAGTGCGCGCAATGCGGTCGGCAACTCCGCTTGATGCGCAAACGGGACTGGAGGGCTGCCAAAGGCGAGACCGCCAAAGCCTCAAATCAAACGGCCCCCAGTGAATCACCGGAGCGTCCGGCTGAGAAACCCCCGCAACCATCGGCCAAACCTCTTCCCCCGCCGGCACCGCTCCCGGTCAATCGTCGCCCCGAGAGCTTGCTTCCGCCGCCGACTCGCGTCCCAATTGCTGGCCGTCAGCCGGAACATTCCGAGGAGACGCCGCTCGAGTCGGCCCCGAACATCGCGCTGGAGACTCGACCAAGTGTTCCGACCGATAACCTGCTTGAGGAACTGTCCAAACGCAAAGCTCGAACGCGACTTTGGATGGCCGCAGCGCTCGTGGCGTTCACCGCCGTCTCCCTCGCAGCGATTTTGTTCCTGCTGAACTCCAACCCGAAGCAAGAAACCGCTGGTTCAACTGAGATTCAGGCTTCGGGTGCGAAGGCAGAACTTGAAAACAACTCCGCATCGAAAACCGAGCAGCAGAAGCAAGCTCCTCCCGCGGAAGATAACTCAGCAAAAGAAAAGTCAGTCGATGGCAGTCCTCCCGCTGAGGCAGAGTCGGGCGAAGCGGACAAAGTCGTCGCCCCCGATCCGCTCTCGGAAAAGCCGATCGCTTGGGGCGAACTTGATTCAGTCGGCCGTCGCGATTTGGAAAAGCTTTGGGCTCAGCTGCATCCCTACGTCTTTCGGCTGGTTGTCAAAAAATCAGATTCCGAACGCACGATCTCTGGTCTGCTGCTCGATTCGCGAGGCTATCTCGTGACCAGCCTCGCGGCGGTCGAAGGTGCGACTTCGATTGTTGCCGCCCCGGCACCGAGCGACCCGCTGGCCGAATTACCTTCGGATGCCTTAAAGGACGAAGTGCGCGGTGTGTTGGCGGTTGATCGCGTTCATGATTTGGCGCTGCTGCAGATCAACCGCCGCTTGGTGAATGTCGTCAGCGGCTTGCAGCCGAGCGACAAACTGCTCGTGCCGGGCCGTGCACTGATCCAGTCAGCGGCAATCGGCCCCGAACGGTTTGGCTGGCTGACCGAAACAAAAATAAAGGAAAGCTCACCGGAGAAGTTTCCTGCTGCGCTTCGGCAACAGATTGAGCGGCGGGAACTTGACTTGAGTCCGTACTGGCCGCAGCACCAATTGCAATTGAGCAGCGGTGCAGGAGCCGGGCTGTTTACCGATGATGGCCGCTTGGCGGGTGTGAACACAGGCATCAAGCATGAAGGCGGCCAGTTCATCTCCGAGGCAAAGCTGGTCTTTGAGTTGCTCAAGCAAGCGAAAGAACCAGCCGGCCCGCTGAGCGCGCTGACAAAACAATCGAAACCAGCGACGACCAATGCCGAAGCCTCGACCACGAGTGAACCGAGTCCTGCCGAAACACTTGCAAACTCAGGCCCCGGCGCATCGCCCTTCCCTGCCGGTCACGAGGCGGAGCCGCTCGCCAAGCGACTGGCCGACGCGGCGTTTGCGTGCGAAGCCTTCGGCTGGTTGCCGGGCGAGGAGGGAGTACAACCAGCTGAATTGCCCGCAGCGCTGGTCGCTTGGCGGGAAGCCCGCGAGTTGCTCCGCGCGAGGCGGCTTTTTCCAGACGACTCAAAGCTCCTCTCCAAGCAGGTCACGCATTGGACGGGCCGAATTAATGCGACGCTGCTTTCACTCGACCGCGAACAATCAGCTGAACTGAATCGCAAAGCTTGGGCTTCGCTGAAGGGAGAGTCTGCGCAGACACTAGTTCTGTTTGTTCGAGTTGCCCTTCAGCCCGGCACCAGTCCGCGACTGGCGGGCGTTGATACGGCAACCTTCCAGCTTCTGGGTACGGACCAATATCTGATTGCCGAGATTGAGCAAAACGCGGCGCCGCTGCTGCCCGATAGCGAGTGGTTGGTAGTCGCAACGATTGACCCGAGCGAAGAGGTGCTGGTCAACCCACAGCCCGACAAGCAGGCGAATGCCCGCAAAGCGAAAAACTGTAAAGAGATTTCGGAAGTCAAGTCGATCGGATTTCGCGTGGACCCGCTCAAGACGAATCCCGGGAAACAAGACAAACAATCCGATCAATAAATTAACTAGCTTGTTCGTCGGCGAGAAATCAGCGAAAGAGAATACTGCGGTCGAGTGAGCTTAAGTTCTGGGGAACCAGTAGCCGAGCACAAAGCCAATCAAGACTCCGATCGCACCGAAGATCACCGTCATCAGAATGGTTGTTCCAAGACTGACCAGAATGGGATCGTTGTCGAGTCGCCGAGCCTGCTTGAATTGCTTGACGACACTGGTGGGGATCGCCGCGTCGGGAGGGAGCGAGGGGGTAACGGACGACCGCTGCGACGCTTCTGTCTGCTGGCCGGCGAATGAGCCTTGGGAGGTCTCGCTGGCGCCGCTGAGATCATTGCCGGCAATTTCAACCGCATCGTTCGGGTCGGTGTCTTGATCACCGCTAGGCACCGGAGCAGCCATCCAGCGGGAGCGCTCGTCAGTCGAACGCAGCTGAAGTGATTCGCTGCGGGCCCAAGGCGAAAGTCGTTCCGCGACCTCCAAGGCGTTTTGAATCCGCTCAGCGGGGTTCTTCTCCATCATGTCGCCGATCAAATCGACGAACTCATCGCTGACTTCGTCGTTGAATCGGCGCGGATGCCAAGGCGTTTCGTCCAAGTGCCGTTTGGCTTTGGTTCGCGTCGTTCCCCCTGGAAAGGGAACTTTGCTGGTCACGGCGTAGTAGAGCGTGCAGCCGAGTGAGTAGATATCGCTCGCTTCGGAGACATCGTTGGGTGATTTGATTTGTTCGGGCGAGAGATAGTCGGCGGTACCCACGATTTTGCCCGCGCGGGGATCTCTCCCTTCCTCAAAACAGTAGGCGAGTCCCAAGTCCGAGAGCTTGGCAACGCCTTCGGGCGTGACGAGGATATTGCCCGGCTTGATGTCGCGGTGAATCAGTCCGCGGGCGTGAGCATGCGCGAGTCCCTCGGCCGCTTGTTTGATCAGGCTGGCTGCTTGGTGGACCGAGAGCTTGCCTTTGCTTCGCACGAGCCTTCGCAAGTCGAAACCTGGTACGTACTCGACGACCAGATAGTGCACATTTCCGTCGACGCCCGCATCGTAGGCGCGGACCAGATTGGGGTGATCCAGCTTGGCTTGTGTCCGAATCTCGCGACGGAAGTGTTCGATCGCTTCGGGGGTCGTCTTGTTGATCGGCAGCACCTTGACAGCGCACTCGCGGCCGAGCATTTGGTGGACGGCTTTGAAGACCTGCCCCATGCCGCCTTGGCCGATCCAGTCGGTGATGATGTAAGGGCCGAGGCTCAACCGGCTCTTTCCGGAGAGCATCTGGTCGGCTTGGTAAGGAGTGATCACTCCCAGTTCGATAAGTTTCGCGGCGAGTTCTTTGTCGCTGATGTCCGACGAGAGTACTCGCGACTTGTTGGTCTGCAGGATCTGCCCGAGCGCGGTGCGGATTTGTTCTTCACTGACCAGCCCACTGGCGAGCGCGGATTCTCGAAAGCGTGGTCGAGTGGTGCTCATGTGAGAGGAGTGGGGGAAGTGGAAGCAGAGCGTAAAAGAGACGCCGACGCGACCCGCTCGACCGGCAATTGGCCGGAGCGGGGCTGGCAGATTATTCCGGCTCGAGGGGGAAATGGTCAAAGAAGCTCCCCCTAATTTAGGTCGATCCCCGTAATCTTCCAAGCTTTAGGTGGGGGGGCGGACCAAGATACGCGGGTCTTTTGTGTCGGATGTGTCAGTGATAACGAATAGCTATGCAGGGCGATTCCGCCAGAGAAGGTCTGCCGGGAGCCGTACTTGCGGTCGCCGCAAATCGGCCAGCCCGCCGCGGCGAGTTGGGCTCGAATTTGATGTTTTCGCCCAGTCAGCAAACGGACTTTAAGTAGCCATGAGTTTTCGCCTAAATCGGCGATGCGCTGAAACTCCAGCAGAGCCCGTTTCCAGTCGGGCCGCGGAATCGCCGAGATTACCATCTTTTGCTGAGATTCGTCCTTCTCCATCCAGTGCTCCAGCCGGCCGCTAAGTGGAGGAGCCAACTTGCCGCTGACAATCGCGAGGTAGGTTTTCTCAGCAGTCCCCTCGCGAAATTGTTCGCTCAGCCGCGCAGCGCCCTTGCTGGTCCTGGCCAGCACAATCACTCCGGAGACTGCCGCATCGAGTCGGCTGACCACGCCCAGAAAGACGTTTCCCGGCTTAGCGTATTTCCGCTTGAGATATTCTCGCCCCCGTTCCCAGAGGCTGTCCTCCGCCGGCGCGACCCCCATCGTCGCCAATCCTGCGGGCTTGTTCACAACCAGCAGATGGTTGTCTTCGAACAGGACACTTAGTTGAGGCGTTTCCGACATGCTGGTCTCATGACGACTGGCGATTTTTGACTCTCTGCAGTCTAGCACAGTCGGGCATTTGGTGATCGTAGAGCTAGTTGTCGACGGGCTCCTCTTTTAGCAAGTAGCCGGCAGGCTCTTTGTTTAGCCCGTGGCCAGCAGGCGAGGCGTGGCTCGGTTGATCCCCGCGATGCAAACACGGCAATTACGCATTAACCCGCATCGAGTTTTAATCGCCTTTCCGCCGATCACCAGTTGCTCTGAGACCCGCGCTCGGCGTGGGTCTCCCGACCCCGCCGATTCTTCGACCTACGGTCTCCTCTTCGCCGCTCGTTCCGCTCACCATCGAACTCCCCTCCCTGCCCCGCGAAGTTACATTCACCACCGCAAATCAAATCCGGAATCTGTTTTTGCGTCAAATTCCAAACTCCACCTCGCATCATCTATCCGCGCTCGGCGCGGGTCTCCCGACCCCGCCGATTCTTCGACCTACGGTCTCCTCTTCGCCGCTCGTT
>Ga0169931_10005058_pt1 | contig 20271 bp, 22 predicted proteins | sample Kivu_15m_20L_FD_129675 | JGI IMG/M metagenome (GOLD analysis project Ga0169931, IMG submission 129675) | Freshwater microbial communities from Lake Kivu, Western Province, Rwanda to study Microbial Dark Matter (Phase II) - Kivu_15m_20L... | ecosystem: Environmental > Aquatic > Freshwater > Lake... | reverse complement strand
GGCAAATTCAAACATATAGCCCCACCCTCTGCTGTAGTGATATTTTTAACAGCATGAAATGAAAAAATGGTAAGGTCTGTTAACTTCCCTGCAGGTATACCTTTATACAATGCCCCAATAGAGTGAGCGGCATCAGAGATTACTAAGATCCTATTCAAAAGGGTTTGTTTTTCCGATTCCGCTTTAAATTGATTTTTTACAGAATCTTTATTCACTAAAGCATTGATAGCATCATAATCGCAAGGCCAACCTGCGATGTCAACTGGCATTATGACTTTCGTTTTTGTAGTGATTGCCTTTTCAATTGCACTAACGTCTATGGTAAAGTCGTCTGAAATGTCTACCATTACTGGAGTAGCGCCACAATGCAGAACAGCTAGTGCGGTAGCACTGTAGGTGTAGGCAGGAACAATAACTTCATCTCCTTCTTTTGTTCCAAACCATTTCAATACTAAAATGGCTGCTGAGGTCCATGAGTTGACACAAACTGATTTTGATATTCCGGTAAACTTACAAAGCTCTTCTTCTAAAAGCTTAACTTTAGGGCCAGAAGTGATCCAACCAGAGGAAAGTGAATCAACTACTTCATTAATTACATCTTTGTCAATAAAAGGTGGTGAAAAGAGAATTTTGTTAAATTTTACCATACTTTGAGTTGCTTCAATAGGAATTTTTGACCATGTCCAGGGTAAAGTAATGTTGTTTCTTTAAAACTTGATTTTAAAAACTCGTATGATTTCAAAAGTTCACTTTTACTCCCACCTGGTAGTTTAGTTACAGTTTTTAGTTCAAAAATAAATTCGTCACCTATAAAAACTACATTATTAATTTTTATGAACATACCTCCTAGGGAATGGCCCTTACATGGAAATAAATTAATCTTTGTGCTAGCTATTTCAAATTCATAACAACTATCAATTGTAATATCGGCTTGTATTCCTACATATTCAAAACCATGAAATACCGATAAGTTCTTTTTAGGATCAATTACTGAATTTGATGTATATTCAGTTGATAATAACATTAAATCCTTATAGTTTTTTTTTATTTTAACTATTCCCGTTATGTGGTCAATATGTTCATGTGTTAAAAAAATATAAGCAGGTTCTAATTTTGAATTTTCAATTAACTTTAAAAACGGCCCTTCATTAGAAGGATCAATTAAAATTAATTGATCTCCTAACTCAACCAAATATGAATTCGATTCAAGTAGAGAATTTTCAAAACAAGTAATCTTCATTACAAAGAGACCATATTCTCAACCTCAAAGGTTTTATCGTAGGTGAAAATTGATTTGGGATTTAAAAAATAATTAGGATCTTTTGTAATCAAGTCATGATACAATTCAAAAGCATTTGGCTCATCAAGAACTGTAATAGTTGAATCTCCAAATTCTAATCTTTTAGAAATTCCTTTGTCTAACAACATTTGTTCATATTCATAAGATCCGTTACCAGCTAATATGCCTTTATACCTCACGTATAGTTCATAAGTATCATTATACGCGTTGTCTCCATCTATTATCTTCCCCTCAAACAGCCTATCGTATCTATAGTGCGAATTAACAACTTTTTCAATGTAATGCATATAAGTAAAGCAATCCCCAACTTTTGTTCCAAAAAATAAAAAATTTACCCTCCTTTTATTATGAAGTTTATCAAAAGTAGAACCTTTTCCAATTGAACTTTTAGATATATTCTTCACTAAATCAACATCTTCCCCAATTAGTACACTTGACATTAATGGATCTACTGATCTAATAGCATCAGGTAACAAACGAACATACTCGTTTAGAGCCCCCATTTTAGATTTAGACTCTTGAACATTATATACTTCTCCATTGCAAAAGCTAAAAGTAAATGTCGGGAAGCAGATATTCTTTATTTTGAAATCTTGAAATACATTAAAAATCTCTTCTAGTATTTTCTTACGCCCTAATACTGGATTGGGGATGCCGAAAGTCATACCTGTATGTACATATAAATAATCTGCATTATAGATTTCTAACCGATCTAGTGCTTTCAATAAATCAGATTTTGAAACCATAACTTTTGTACCTGTTTGAAATAAATTCATTTAATTATTTTTTAAATTTATAGTTCTACCACCATCTACAATGATATCCTGACCAGTTATCCATGCTGAATCATTTGACAATAAAAACCGAACAACTGGAGAAATGTCTTCAGGCTTTCCAACCCCCAACAAATAATCCTTTTTAAGCTTACTTAAAATTAATTCGTCTGAAAGTAAATCGTGCGACATTCGCGTTGTTACCGCTCCAGGAAGTATCGAATTTACTCTGGTCTTGGGAGCTAATTCTACAGCTAGAGAGCGCATTAATCCATCCAAAGCTGCTTTAGTTGAGGAATATAAGTGATGACCAGTGGAACCATATTTAGCTAAAATTGCAGAAATAAACACAATACTACTAATCGACGTATCATTTATACGCTTGTTCAATAAAATTGAAATAATTTCAATAATTGAAAAGACATTTACACTAAATATTTGATTAATATTTTTTAAGTCTACACTACGCATGAGCATGACTTTAATCATTCCAGCACAATGTATAATATTTTCTATTAAAATCGATTCTGTAATTATAAAATCAATTAATTCTACTCTTAAGTTTTTCAAATCATCAAAATCAAGAACGAGTATTTTATGCCTATTCGGGTTAATGCATTTAAGCTTTAATTGATTTAATTTTTCAATGTCTCTACCGATTAACAGCAAGCTATAATCTGCACTCAATGAAATAGCAATACTATTTCCGATATCTGATGTTGCCCCCGTGATTAAAGTATATTTCACTTATTTGCTATTTTTTGAGATGTACTGTAATAAATCTCCTATAGTAATTATCTCCTCAAATAATGAGGCATTAATTTGGATATTGTATTCTGCATCGACTACTGCAATCAATGATAATAAAGTAAGTGAATCCCAAGAATCAAAGTCCTTAATAACGTCGCTTTCAGATATATTTGATACTTCAAAAATATCTACTAATTTTTGTTTAAAATGTTCCATTTTTAGTTATAATTAATTGTTTGAATGTATGTGTTTTTATTTAAATCCATAATTACTGCTCCCCATGTTAATCCGACACCAAAACCTGAAAAACAAACTTTGAGCGATGATTCTTTTATTTTGTCTGCAATATTAAATGTAATATTAATTGGAATGGTAGCGCCACTTGCATTACCAAAATTTTCAACTATATTAGCAGGCATTTTCGCTCTATCTACTCCTATTTTATCTGCTAATTTACTAAGCATAAATTTGTTCGGTTGATGGAATAAATAATAATCTACTTCATCCTTGTGTAATTTAGAGTATTCTAAAACATCATTTATTATGCCAGGAACTTCAGCCTGTACAAAATTAAAAACTTCATCACCCTTCATTACTAAGTGGTTCTTACTTCTTAAATTTCCGTGTGAATCCTCAATTAATATTGCCGTTTCTTCACTTGTAGGCATTTTTGCCCCACCAGCTGGAATGTGAAGTGAAAACGCCCCTACCCCGTTCATTTTTATTGAACAATAAATATTTGACTCGTCAGATGCTTTCTCTACTATGGTAACTGAAGCCCCATCACCAATTAGAGGATTACTATTTCTATCCTTTTTAGATACTTTAGGGCTAAGCACATCAGCATTCAACAATACTACTTTATTAATTGCTGACTGCTCTAAAAGCATGAATGATTGTATGAGACCAACTATATATCCAGCACATCCTTGATTTATATCTAAACAGATAATATCATCTTTAAGTTGTAATTTACCTTGAATTACATTGCTTGTTGGTGGCATTATATAATCTGGTGACTGACTAACAAAAACAATTGCATCAATTTCAGCCTTATTTATAACACCCTCTTTGAATAGATATTCCAGTCCTAATATACACAAATCTGAACTTGTTACACCATCCGTTACAACCCGTTTTTTATTATAACCCATTACGGATTTCAATTTTAAAGATTGATTTACAGAAAAGTTGTAATTTTCCATCTCATCCTCAAACAATACTACATTTTCAGGCAGAATTGAAAGAACACTAGTTATTTTTTTGTTCTTAAAAAATAGTCTCACTATTAAATATTGTATTTAGAAAGTAATTGTATAATCGCATCTATAGTACAGAAATTATCAGGTAAGATATCTGTACCATTTATAGAAATGCCAAATTCTTCATCCAAGCTTGTTACCAATGATACAATATCAAAAGAATCTAACATTCCTGATTCAATAAAATCGACTTCCTGATTAAAGTCAAACTCCGATCTAATTTCTGATAATAATAAAATTACCTTATTTCTCATATTTTTCACTTTTTATTATTTTCAACAATCCATCCTTAAATTTAATGTACTTTTCATTTGCATCTAACTCAAAGAGACCTAATTTTTTCTCTGACGCAAAATAATACTCAGAGCTTGTATGTTCAAATAATTCCGCCTTCCATACAATCAAATCATTAAATCTGGCACCAAAATATGGAAAAGAAACAGCCCTAACGATATTATAAGCATCTCTGCTCGACATTTCTAAGGTAATCTGACAATCACTAATTTTAAGTCTCGCATAATAACTTCCTTCTAAATTATACTGCGTACTATAATTATGATTACCCTTAAAAATTTTATCAATAGCATCTCTCAAAATAGTACTGTAAATTGACTTCATATTTTTCTGAAGATCATACACATACCAGCTATCCTCAATTCGTAATTTCTGTTGAATTATAATATCACCGGTATCAACACCTTCGTCCACAAAATGAACCGTAACCCCGGTTTCAGAATCTCCGTTTATAATAGGCCAATGTTGGGGTGCCATACCCCTGTAATTTGGCAATAAAGATGGGTGCAAGTTTATGCTCCCAAATTTTGGAACATCAATTAGAGTTTTACTGATAATTTTTTGAAAATGACAAATTACAAGTAAATCTGGACTCAACTTTTTTAACTTTTCAACAAATGCGGAGTCATTGAAATGAATTATCCTCTCAAAATGTATTAACTTTTGGATACAATAATCTTCCAAACGGCGGTAAATGCGGTTGTTATAGCGAGGGCAGAATACACCTACAATTTTATGATTGACTTTCACTAAAGAATCGAGTGCTTCTAAACTAAAGGCATCCTCTCCAAAAAAAACTATATTCATGAATTTGTTTTCTCTTTAAGGTAAAGCCTATCTATTTTACCGTTTGTATTACGTGGTAATAAGTCTAATCTAATATATGTTGTAGGTATCATATACTTAGGTAATGAAGTACCAATTGACTTTCTAAATTCAGATTTTGGTATTTCTACATCTGATTCGTAGTACATTGTGATTTCTTTTTTTTCATTTTGATAAACAACACATACATTTTTAGCAAGTTTTAATTTATTGACAACAGTGTGCTCTATTTCACCCAATTCAATTCTGTATCCTAAGTGCTTAATTAAACTATCTTTTCTGCCTTTGAATAATATTTCATTGTTGTCATTCAATATTACCATATCTCCGGTTCTATAAATTAATTCCGGATATGAACAATTTAATGGATTCTGAACAAATACTTCACTCGTTTTCTTTGGGTTATTATAATATCCCATTGCTAATGATGTCCCTCTTACACACAATTCACCCTCTTCACCTTTACCAACTAGTTTATTTTCATCATTTAAAATAAGAATATCTGTATTTCTACATGGTATGCCAATTGGTAATGGCTCGTCATCCTTCAGTTCTCTATTTACTATAAAATAAGTACAATCTAAGGTTATTTCGATAGGCCCATAAAGATTTACAAAAGTCGTATTCCTTAAATTTTTCTTCCAATAATTAAATTGTTTTGTTGGGAAAACTTCTCCGGCGAACCAAACTAATTTTAAGGAACTCAAATCAACACTTGACAATAAATCCATATTGCTTATATTAACCATTATTGTTGGCACCCAAAATATAAAAGTAACTTTTTGCTCTTCTAAAATATTTAATATTTTAATTGGAAATGGAGATAAACTATCAGGTATCAAAACTAATGTAGAACCTCTAGACATTAGTAAGCAAAGCTCAAAACTATAAATATCAAACACCAAAGGAGATAAAGAACCGATGATTTCAGTGTCTGAAAAATTAAACGTTTTTAACGACCATTCGGTAAATTCAATAAAACTTCTGTGATTTAAGACAACCCCTTTGGGAGTGCCTGTTGACCCTGACGTGTTAATAATACACAACGGATCTGTATCTATTATTATTTCTAATCTCTTTTCAATTATGGATTCATTACAGGTTTGATTATAATCTATTTCATCAATATTAATTAGTACGCTCGAGCCCGCAATTTCTTTTAACGTATTTATATTTAGTGTATTTGTAATAACAATTGATGGAGAAATTAAATCTACAATATTCTTAATGCGTTCTAATGGCGACTTAATGTCTAAATTCATATATGCATTAGCACTCTTTGTAATTGCAATATCTGCGATTACACTTTCAATTGATTTTGGCAAGTAAACAGCAATAGGTTTATTTAGAATATTTAGCTCATGAATAAATATGTTTGCCAATACCTTGGACCTCGCATTTAGCTCAGAAAATGTGATCTTCTTATCACCTTCTATTACAGCAATCTTATCGGCTGAATTGTTTATTGTTTTATGGAAATAATCTAGAATATTATATTTCATTTTTTAAAATTTTGATAAGTCATATTCTACAATAGCTCTTCTTCTACCATCATGTAATGTTATTTCTTCAATAATAATTCCACCCATAATTTTAATACTTTTATAAATTCTATCATTGACAATATCAACTTCAGATCTAACATTTATTGCACCTAGTTGCTTTAATATTAAATGCCAATTACGATGTAAATTTATTGATTCGACAGCATTCGGTCTGCTGGGTTTCCAACCCCAATATTCTCCACGAGATCCAGACTTTATTCCAAACCTCAAATCAGAATCACTACCTGTGTATTTATACCTGGTATATATTTCTAATATTAATTTCGGGTTTGTAATAAATGTTATTAAAACTGGCAGAATAAATTTGTATCTGTATCTTCTTAAATTTTTATAATGCTCAAAAGCATCTAAAGTTCCAGAGTGGAATCCGAGAACTTCACCATTTTCATTTTGAGCTAAAATAATTACACTATTTTTATTCTTAATTGTAATTTCGTAGTACTTCTTTAAAAAATTCAAACCCAACTTGTGCATAAATCCACCTTGTTGATGCTTGCTACACTCTATGTGTAATAATGCCAATGACAAAGCATCACTCTCTTTTGCAATTCTATTTTTAATAAACTCCATGTTAATACTCAAGATTTTCAACCAATCGAACGAGCAAATTTAAATTCTTCTCTGACATATATTCGCGAGCAAAAGCACTACCGTTTTTCCCAAAATTGTAAAGTGTGTCCCTTTCCACACTGGGAATTTGCCTCAGAAGTTGGATAAAAGCTGTATCATTGTTGGAATCTACAGCCCAACCACAGCCACTCAAATTGATAATCCGTGAAGTTTCACTATCAGGATGGACAAAAGCTAAAACTGGTTTCGAACTCATCATGTATGCAGGAAGTTTTGATGGAACCGAATAAATTGACGTATTGCCTAAAGTAAAAAGTATCAAAACATCGGCCATTTGCTGCACTGCATCTACATTGCCAAAAGGTACATCTAAAAAATGAACATTATCTATATTATTTAAAAGGGTAAATTCCTCTGCCTCATGACGAACAGAACCACTTCCAGCAATAAATAAATCACAATTGTGCAACCCCGCTCGATTGAACAAATCAATCAAACTAATAACCCCAGATGCCTTTCCTATATTACCAAGATACATAAAACTAAATCTCTCAGTTCGTTTACTCATCTCACTAAAAGTAAAATCAGACGTGTTTTGCCAATTGTATATCAAATCTAGTTTTTCAAGTTTTAAACCCCTTGTTGAAGAAATATAGTGGCGTAAATTATCAGAAATCGTATAACTTCTTGACGCCAATTTCAAATTAATTTTATCGATGCTGCGAAAAATATTCATGAGCCACCTCATCGAATACGGAATTCTGTGACTCACGGCCTCCGGATAGATGTCTTGGATAGGTAATATATATTTCTTTTTGAAAATCGCACAGGTTATACTAACAAATAATTGCCCAAATAATGGCCACGCACCATTGTAAACGCAATCATATCGCTTATTATTATAAAGCAAAAAAAATGAAGAAGAAATTCCAAAAGAGATGCTTTCGATGGATCTACCAATAAAATTTGATCGAGAGTAAACAAAAGATTTTAATTCAACAACACGTATTTTATTATTGGCTTCAAAACTCCCAAATATAAAACCATGTGGCCTAGAAGGCCTGGGCTTGAGTACAATTACATCATGAGATACAGAAAGGTTACATGCTAATTCATATAGAATCCTGGCAGAAACAACTGGTTCTGGTGGAAAGACTGCTGCAACTATAACTATACGCATCTCTACTAATTTAATGATTTAATATATATTCTATCCCTGTAAACAAACCTTAAAAAACTTTTCCAATATCCATTAAATGAACTATTATCCCTTCGCAGATCGATAATCTCTTTTTCATTATAAGGAAATCCCAACTCCTTTATTTTCAATATGTAGGGTAAATAAATACTATGCTTAATGATCTTTGTCAAAGGAGTGTAGTACCGAGAAATATTAGTGATAAAACAATTATTACTAAGCATTTTTAAACCACTAAAATGATAAAAAATCAAGGGGCTATTCTTATTAATTAGTAAGTTTTGATTAGAGTGTGATAATCTATATCGTCCAACATTCCAAATAGCCATATTAACACCAGGTAGTTGCAAAACACAAACATTTTTATAATGATTTGTCCAGTTATCAAGATATTTTTGGTCACCATATCTTCCTTTACTATCCAGCCTATCAAAACAATAATCTATACATTCAAGATGCCAAAATTTAAGGCAATTTAACCCCTCATCATCTCGTCGAAATGATACCCAACTAACATTATAATAACCATATTTTAAAAGTCTCCTTGCAGACCAAATAAAATTATGAGGGACAATAGCAATCGAACTAGAGCCAATTTGTTCAAAAACAATATCAGGTGAGCTGTAAAAGTATAAATCTGCATCTAAATATGTGAGGAAACTTACATCCAAATAATTTTCGAATACGTATAACAAAAAAGCTGGACCACATGTCCAATAATATTCAACCTTACTTCGATTACTCTTTGAATCAAGCAAATTATCATTATACTTCTCAAGTTCAATAAGTTGAATTAAAAATAGCCGGTCACAAAAATTGCATTCAGACAAGTTTAAATAAACATTTTCATCAATACATAATACAAATATAACAGCACGCTTGTCGTGATAAAGAAGGGATTCTATCATCGCTCTACCCTGGGGTAGATAATTGGAATCAAAAAGAGTACAATAATAGTGATTAATCATTGAAATCATTCACTAATTCAATTATATACTTAACATCATCCTCACTATGTATAACTGAACACGGCAAGCTTAAGACAGAATTATGTATCAACTCAGATATTGGATAACTATTTGTAAACATACCTTTAAAGCAATCTTGTTTGTGAGGTGCTATTGGATAATGGATTTCCGTTTTAACTCCATTATCTAGCAAGTAATTTCTGAGATCATCCCTTCTCTCATGTCTAATTTGATATATATGAAATACATCAAAAAAATCATTTTGGGATAGCGGCTTCACAACTTTCTCGCTTAAACCATTATTATATACAGTGGCTAAATTACGTTTATACTCATTTATCCTGTCTAAATCCCGTAACTTAACTCGCAAAAAGGAAGCTTGTAACTCATCTAATCTAGAATTGTAACCTATAACATCATTATGATATTTGATTCTTGACCCATAGTTTCGTAAGCGCAATAAATCATCATAGTATTCCAAATTGCTAAAGGTAATTGCACCAGCATCGCCAAGAGCTCCCAGATTTTTTGTCGGATAAAAACTGTGTGCAGCAATATCCCCTAAACTTCCAGATTTTCGTCCACGGAAACTTGCACCATGGCTCTGAGCACCATCTTCAATTATTTTTAAATTAGCATTTCGCGCAAAATCAGATATAGTTTCAATATCAACTACCTTTCCATATAAATGGACAACAATTATTGCAGCAGTCCGCTTCGTGAGTTGCTTTTCTGCATTCTTTGCAGAGATGTTGTAAGTAAAAATGTCTGGCTCAACCAACACAGGAATCAGATCACAATGCAATATTGCCAAAATAGTTGCAATATAAGTATTCGAAGGAACTAAAACTTCACTCTTTGCAGGTAGATTTAAAACCTTCAATGATAAAATCAGAGCATCCAATCCGGATGCAACACCGACACAAAATTCAGTACCGCAATAATCTGCAAACTCCTTTTCGAACAACCTGACATTTTCGCCAAGTACGAACCAACCTGAGTTTAATACACTTTTACATGCAGATAAGTACTCAGGTAAATAGGGACTATTTAATAATCCCAAGTTTTCATATTCAATGTTCCTATTTTTCATAGATATAGTCGTTTTTATTATACTCCTCATTAGCTAAAACTAGCAGTACACAATCAGAAGAAAAGCTATGCATCCAGTGAAAATCATCTGGTTCAATAAACAATCCCAAATTTGGTCTATTTAAACAGTATTCTTCATTCTCGTTTTCAAACTTGTTGTGAACACGGATAATGCAAGATCCGTTAACACATATCGCAATTTGACGTGTTTTGTGATGCTTATGACCACCTCTTACATCACTAGCTCCATAAATATAATATACTCGCTTAATAGCAAATGAAGTTGAATTCTGTATTACACCAAGTGACCCTCGTAAATCTGTAAAAACTTCAATGTCTATAGTTTTTGCCATAAAATAAAATTTTTAAAAAATAAAAAGAACTTAAAATAAGTATCAAATCAATGAACCCATTAAATAGAAATGAAATAGCGCCATCTCTGAAAGATTTTAAAAAATATGGAGCAAAAGTAAAGTAAATAACAAACGCAGAGAAAGATGGAACTCTCGTTAATAAGGTCAGATAATTAATAATTTTGCTATAAAATAGACCAAATATGAAAATACCTAAATAGCCCGTATAAAAATATATTTCTGCTATTGATGATCCGCCGGCTGTTACACCATCAATTAAAAATTCTTGAGAAAAAAAATACTTACTAATCTGATAGGACAAATTGCCTGAATCCGCCCTCAAATTCATAGGTAAACTTCCTAACCCTGATAACTTATAAGAAATGTTATTGTAAATATTGATAACATCACTAAACAAATTAGTATACCCAATATTAATTGACTCCAATTTTACAACTATTGAAGCGTAAATTATCTCATTTGTAAATCCAAAAATACTAAACAACTGAAACATTAGATTAGCAAGCGCATCCTTTGAACTGAACTGAGCTAATTCTGTTGTTGCGCCTACTCTAAAATTCTGTATCGCAAAAGTTAAAAATATGATTATTGGAATAAATAGAAAAAGTTTCTTAGAAATTAAGACTGATCTATTATAATATAATTCATATACCAAAAATAAAACTAAACTAGGCATGCGCATACCCGTAAACATACTTATAATCAAAAATAAAAAGAACGATACTTTAACCAAAGGTTTCCTCGTGTAGAGACCGTAATACAAAAAAAGAAGAAACAAATAATGGTTAAAAATTTGGAAGATACTCCTACCTGAATTTAATTCTCCGATGTGTGATTCCTGATAGCCGTAGTTTACAACATAGGCCATCTTTGCAAGTAATCCCGCAATTTCGACGGCGAAAGTGAATACAAATAATATATTGAAAACATTACCATCTAAGGATGACAGAAAATTCCTTTCTCCGAATAGATTTAAATCAAATTTAAAAGCGTCAGCCTTATTGAACAAATACAAACTCAATATAAAAATAAATAACACATAGATGTATACTAATGAATAACTAAAAGTAAACCCATAAATATCTATGCCCAATGGCCCTATATAACCATTTTCAACAAAACCATAAACAGTAGGGACAATGTGAAATAATCCTAAAAAAGAAACAAAAGTCAGATAAAATAAATTCTTACGAATTTTAATCGTTAATAAAACAAAAGCACCTAGTAAAAAAATAATCATTTCCTTAATTTGTAATCCAGACGGAAAAAGAAAAAACCAAGCTAAACACTTCTCTTAAAAACAAAATATTTCATCTGAAATCGGTAGTCATCCACTTCTTTTAAAACCTCAACATGTTGCAATTGGTAGTTATGGGAGACAAACAATTCTAACAAAGACTTCTCAGAAAAAATCCTGCAAGGATATGATGTTTTCTCAACAATGGAAGAATGCACTCTCTGGACACAAATGCGATCCTTAGCGGAAGACACTACAAGCGTTCGATCAACAAAAATATATGTAAAACTAAGCTTTAAAATATTAGATACGACATTCGAATAATCCTCTATATACCCTAATACACCGGACATTAATAACATGGAATTATCCAAATCAAATCCTTGTAAGGCAGAATTTAAACTTGAGTGAAAAGATAAACCCCGAAAATAACCAACAACAGAATCAGATCTTTCAACTAATTCTTTCAATTCAATTACCCGATAATCGATTGAAGTGAATTTCTCAATGAAATATTTATTCTTTAAATAGAAACTTGCATAATTTCCACCAAAATCAATGAAATTCAATCTTTTATTTTGATCAAATAAGCAATTTTCGAACAAGAACACTAAAATGTGAAAATCATAACTTGATCGTTCAAAAATGGCGCCATCTCTAACATACTTCCCTTCTCCATTAATAACCCTTTTTGTAGCTTCCAAATTGGTCAAATGAATTAAATCACTACTGTACCCTTTTGTTTTATTAACTGCCCTATTCCAAGTTGAATAATTTCCATACCAACCATAACCGTGAATAAACCGGTACAAGTGCTTAATCCGGAGGATAATGAATTTAACCAATCTTAGATACATAGAAAAGTAGAATTAGTCCAATATCTATACTCAACAAAATTTTATAAAATTTCATATTATTTTGAGCATAGTATATATTTAAATAAAATGTTTGTAAAACTTTAAAACTCATTAAAAATAACATGACAATCAAGCCAAGACCTAATTGAACTTCATAATCAACGAGGAAAAAATATATAATTGAAGCAAATGTGAATATAAAAGGTGTAGCAATTAATATGAGGAAATTCGGCAATTCTAAGCTATTCGTATGCCACCTTGGAATTATCAATGACATCGTCATAAAAGATACGAAAGAGACAACTATACTAAATATTCTATAAGCTACTTCAAAATCAGCTGAATTAAATAAAACCAGCCCACAAAAAATTTCGCTAAAATAATAATAAAAAAAAATAGGCGTAAACGATGAGATAGTAATCCAAAAACCGTTTACAAAGCTTTCCTTTAAATTAGTAAATTTTAATTTAGCAAATAAACCACATTTCATTTCTACTACTATCACAGATAATTGCCTTCGATCAAAAAATAAAGCAAAAAAGACAGGAAAAACAGATAACAAAATTAAGACAATGTAAACAACATATAATGACGGTATTAAGAAAAAAAGTAGTAACGATATGAAAAGCACAATAAAATTTAAAAATGTTATCTTATTATTTAGGATATAAAGACCATTCACATTGTTTTGATTAGTATAAAAATGGGAAATAAAAGATCCAACTATAAATAAAACCCAAACAAAGGTTTTTATAAATGAATATTCTGAATATCTAAACAAATAATTTAAAATTAACAATACAACAACGACTAACAAAAGCTTAGATACAACTGAATACAACCCGATTCGCAATAATCTATTTCTTTTACAAGAAGTGTCACTACGTAATCCTCGAAAAACAAAATAAGACCCTAATGAAAAAGTTGAGAACAAAAAATATGAATTTGCTGTAGCTGACTCCTTATTGAAATTTGCTAGTAAATTCAATCCATTATTTTGGTCTAGCAAAAGCTTTACAAACACAATATTAAAAATAAATCGAATCAGGACTACAGGAGATGTAAATAATAGAAATTTAAAAATTTCTTTTAACATACTAATTTAAATTCAGCAAAGTTTTGTCAACCAGGTGTCTAATTACAACACCCTTTTTTAATAACCTTTTTTTAAATTTATAAAAGTGTTTAAAAAAAGATAATAATGACTCATAGATCTCTTCTAACTCTTTGGAAGATTTAACGCCATCAAAAGGTATCCAGTCAAAATCGGCACCTAATATATCAATATTTTTGAAACCGGCTAATTCAAGAAAACTAAGCATCGTTAAAACACCAGATGAAGCCTGAACGTGTTTGCCAAAATTATTCAAATTACTTAGAACCCTAAACTCATAATTATTAGGACTTCGATTATAATAAAATATTTCGCCCGTGAAATTGTATACATTTATAGAATTTTTACTTATATTCAATATAACATTATTTATAGAATTTTGGTACTCTCGTAATATAATTGGCTGGTGATACGGTGCTTGATAATAAAATATTAATCTTTTATTTATTGATTTTTTGACAGCAGATGGAAGCTTTTCATATGTGTTATAGGAATTCATCGCGATGAAACTATAATCTTCTATTAAATGCAAATTATTATAAAGGGTATCACCACCAGAAATCAATAAAATTTTATAATCCTTATATTTTGAGAGGCCTTGAACAATTCGCCTTTCTATTTTAAAATAATCATTAATTTTAAATTTAAATATTAAATAAATAATATTCGTAATGCCCCTCAGTATTTTAAATTTGCTCAAACCCATGCAAAAGATAGTTAATGAATTCTCGTACAGCACCTCTACCTCCTCGAGAATTTAAAACTTTTATATTAGGCAGAGATTTAACCTCTTTTTGAGCATCTTTTGGACATGCAGCATAACCAACTTTAGATAACAAATCGACACAATTTAAATCATCTCCAATATATGCTACTTCTGTTAAATCAATGTTCTCCTCTGAGATGATTTTGCAAACAGCTCTTAATTTTTCGCCATGAGAAATCCCTTGCAAACAATAATCTAATTTTAACTTCTCTGCTCTTTTCTGATTTATTTTTGTCGTTTCTGAAGTGATGATTCCGGTCCTAATTCCTTTCAACTTCAATAATTCAAAACCCTTTCCATCATGAGTGTTAAACTTCTTCAATTCGTTGCCATGTTCATCATAATACATACCAGCATCTGTAAGAGTACCATCTACATCCGAAAGAAACAATTTTATTTTCGAAACCTTTTTTCTTAAATAATTTTCAAAAATTCTTTCAGCAATTATCCAATCTTCAGGCTCATCGATTTCAATGGATGTATACTCGGGCATTTCGTACATTCCAATTTGTCCTGAAATTCGGTTTTTGTACGTCAAAATATACTTTACTTTACTAATGTAAAATGCCCCATTTTCCATTAATAGTCCCTTAAAATCCTGTCTCCTCGGTCTTTCCAAATAATTGTAATTAATCGGATATCCATTATCATTCCAAAAAAATCTTTTACTTCTTGTACATGAAATCATAGAATCATTCCGCTTCAACAAATATTGATTCATCGCGTCATCTATATGGCTAGTTGTTGTGAATGGTGAGGTTGCCTGAAATAAGGCAAAGATGTCTTCAGGCGAATGAGGGGAATTATTTAAGTACTCCAACATAACCATTTCAGTACTCGCCGTATCCTGAGCGCTAAGTATAGATCTCCTATAAATAGAAATTTTTTTCATTTCGAAACTCATGACCAATGATTCAATTACGTCAGAATCAGTAGCCACAACAATTAAATCAATACTATTAGATTCCTGCAAAGCGCTCAGAACCCAGAAAGCCAAAGGTTTACCACAAAACTCCTTTATATTCTTTTCAATAATTGATTTACTTCCATATCTAAGAGGCACAAAAGCAATATTCATAGACTATTTTTTATTTTTCAACTTCTCTCTTTGCACTTTCTCAATTTCTAAAATCTCTTCATTTTTATAATTTAATGCTAGGTATGTTGAATTCAAATCTCTAACCAATTTTGATAATCCTTGTGGCTCTAATGATGCGCTGTGATCAGTCCCCTTCCAAGTTCGATCTTTTGTAAAATGTCTTTCAATCCACTTTGCCCCTAAAGTAAAGGCAGCAATATCTACCGCTATACCCAAATGATGGCCTGAAAATCCAATCTCAGCTACCCTATCCCCAAAAGACTCATACAATCTATTTATTTCCAAAAGTGCTACATCACTGAAAGGAACCGGGTAACCAGAAGTACAAGAATAAACTACTAGCCTTTTTTTAGCTTGGTTTGTTCGTTCGAAGAAACTAACGACCTCTTCTTCTTCTGACCTAGTTGTCATCCCGAATGAAATGTGAACCATACCTTCATAGGAGTCCCTCAAAAATTCCAACATCTCAAAGTTGTTATTGCAAGCTGATGGGACCTTTATAAAACGTGGATTTAAAATTGCAATTTTTTTTGCTGAATTCAATTCCCAAACAGATGTCGCATATTCAATGCCAATCTCTTCACAAAAATACTTTAATTCTCTTATTTGATCAAAACTAAATTCCAAGAACTCTCGATGTTCACCGTAGGTCTTTCCATATGAATTAGAAGGATTCGGATGTGGCGAATTATATTGTTCTTCCGTTAAAAGGAGTTTATTGTCTCGTGTTTGAAACTTTGCAACAGTTGCACCACATTCTTTTGCCAATACAATTAGCTCCTTAGCTATTTCAAAATCCCCCATGTGATTACAGCCTATTTCAGCAATAACCATGGGCTTCTCGTAAGTGATTAATTTCATTTTTTAGGTTTTGTTTATGATTAAAGTTAATTTATAATAACTCATTTAAAGCAAAGTGCTTTTTTGAAAGTAAATTTCTATTAATTCTGTATAAACTTATGTCAAATTGAATCTGCATATTCAAGGATAGTTTTATTGACTCCATCAACCAAAGAAATTGATGGCCGCCAACCTAGATGGTTGATTTTACCACCTTGTTGGCTACAAATTTACCCATGTTATCGTTTAACCTTCTACCCGAAAGAATTACTTCTGGTTGATATCCGAGCGATTGTGCCTTGTGTGCCAAATAATATGGATCAACTCCGATACAATGTCCACCTACTAAACCCGGTTTATATTTTAAGAAATTCCATTTGGTACCGGCTGCATCCAATACATCCTGAGTATCAATTCCCATTCGGTCGAAAATTAAGGCCAACTCATTTACAAATGATATATTCACATCACGTTGCGCATTTTCAATAGCTTTACTTGCTTCTGCAACTTTGATACATGATGCTTTGTGGGTACCCGCTATAATGATGGAAGCATATAGCTGATCCACTAAGTCAGCAATCTCGGGTGTTGAACCCGCTGTTACCTTTTTAATTTTGGTTAGTGTGTTTACTTTGTCTCCAGGGTTAATACGCTCTGGTGAATAGCCGCAGAAAAAATCAATATTAAATTTAAGCCCGCTTTGTTTTTCGAGAACCGGTACACAATCCTCCTCAGTACATCCAGGGTAAACCGTACTTTCATAAATAACTATGTCACCTTTTTTTATTATCCTACCTAACATTTCTGAAGCTTTTAAAATGGGTCCCAAATCGGGAGCGTTAAATTTATCAATGGGTGTAGGTACCGTAACAATAAATACATCGCTCGACTTAAGTGTTTCTAATTCATGTGTGAATGAGAGTTGCATAGCAGACTTGATCTCAGCTTCGTTCGATTCAAGTGTACGATCTTCTCCATTTTTAAGTTCTTCAATACGATTCCTGTTAATATCAAAGCCTAGTGTTGAGTATTTCTTTCCAAATTCTACTGCAAGTGGCAAACCAACATAACCTAATCCAATTACAGCTATTTTCTTATTTAAAATCATGTATTTTGTTTATAAATATATTCTACCAAAGTCCTATTTATTCCGGTTTTCAAATCAATAGTGGCTTTCCAACCCAATTTGTTAATTTTCGATACATCCATTAATTTTCTTGAAGTTCCATCTGGCTTGTTTTTATCAAATACCAAACTACCTTTAAATCCTGCTGCTTCGGCAACCATCTCGGCTAACTCTTTAATAGACACATCTTCCCCAAATCCAATATTAACCAAACCTTGCTGGTTATAATTTTGCAACAAAAAATAGCAAGCATCGGCCAAATCATCTACATGCAAAAACTCTCTTTTGGGAGTGCCCGTGCCCCAAATAACTACTTCGTGCAATTGTTGTTTGACCGCCTCAACAAAACGACTGATCATGGCAGGCAAAACATGTGAATTTTCGGGGTGGTAATTATCATTTGTGCCATACAAATTGGTCGGCATTGCGGAAATGAAATTACAACCATATTGTGCCCTATAACTATCACACATTTCGATTCCTGCAATTTTAGCAATTGCATATGGTTGATTAGTTGGTTCTAAGTATCCACTTAACAAATACTCTTCTTTCAATGGCTGTGGCGCCATCTTTGGATATATACACGAAGACCCTAGAAATAACAACTTAGCTACATTATTCAAGTAGGCAGCATGAATAATATTAGCCTCAATCATTAAGTTGTCATAAATAAATTCTGCTCTATAGGTATTGTTAGCATGTATACCTCCCACTTTTGCAGCAGCAAGTATTACATATGCCGGTTTCTCTTTATCAAAAAAATCATTGACATCTTTCTGGTTCCTTAAATCTAATTCATTTGAAGTTCTAGTGACAATATTGTTATACCCTTCTTTTCTTAGTTTACGTTCTAATCCTGAACCTACCATTCCTCTGTGTCCGGCAATATATATTTTAGCAGTTTGCTCCATACTTACAGTCCACTTTGTTTGATATACAATTCCTTTTTAAATAACGAAACATCATTTGCTACCATTTCTTTAACTAAAGATGCTAAATCATATTTTGGTTTCCAGCCTAATTTAGTCATTGCTTTTGTTGGATCTCCAATTAATAAATCAACTTCAGTTGGTCTGTAATATTTAGGATCTACTTTCACAACTACTTGGCCCTCACCTAATTTATATTCACCTGTATTTTTTACAACAAATCCTTCTTCAGCTTCATCCTTACCTCTAAATCCTAATTCAATTCCTAATTCAGCAAAACTCATTTTTACAAAATCACGAATCGTTGTAGTTATTCCTGTTGCCAAAACAAAGTCCTCCGGTTTATCTTGTTGCAAAATCAAATACATACCTTCTATATAATCTTTTGCATGTCCCCAATCTCTTTTTGCATCTAAATTTCCCAAGTACAAACAATTGTCAATACCTAATGCAATTTTTGCTGTCGCTCTCGTAATTTTTCTTGTTACAAATGTTTCTCCTCTTTGGGGCGACTCATGATTAAACAAGATACCATTACATGCATAGATGTCATAAGCTTCTCTGTAATTAACTGTAATCCAATATGCATATAGTTTTGCAACAGCATACGGGGAACGAGGATAGAATGGAGTACTTTCAGATTGAGGTACTGCTTGAACTAATCCATATAATTCTGATGTAGATGCTTGGTAAATTTTTGTTTTTTGAGTTAAGCCTAATAAACGAACTGCTTCTAAAATTCTAAGCGTTCCAATACCATCTGCATTAGCGGTGTATTCCGGCTCTTCAAAGCTTACATGCACGTGGCTCATTGCAGCTAAGTTGTAAATTTCGTCAGGTTGTACTTCTTGAATAATACGTATTAGGTTTGTACTATCTGTTAAATCCCCGTAGTGCAAATGTAATTTTCGGTTCAGTGTGTGGGGATCTTGATATAAATGATCTATCCTTTGAGTATTAATTAAAGAGGACCTCCTTTTGATTCCATGAACTTCGTAACCCTTGTTTAACAAAAACTCCGATAAGTATGCTCCGTCTTGTCCTGTTATACCAGTAATAATTGCTTTTTTCATCATGCCAAATTTTGAAAATTCTCATTGTAGTGCGCACCATACTGCACACCAACTACCTTTATTTTGATTGATTTTTGAAGATTTTGAGTAACCTCGCACTCAAAATAAGTGCTCATTATCAATGATTTAACGATTTGCGCAGATTAACAAATAACCCTCGTCGGTCTGGACCACACTAATAATTTTAGACAATTATTTGACTTTTATAAAAATCAAATAGTGAATTAAAATTCAATAAACAATCAACTTCCTCATGTTC
>Ga0169931_10005057_pt1 | contig 20271 bp, 18 predicted proteins | sample Kivu_15m_20L_FD_129675 | JGI IMG/M metagenome (GOLD analysis project Ga0169931, IMG submission 129675) | Freshwater microbial communities from Lake Kivu, Western Province, Rwanda to study Microbial Dark Matter (Phase II) - Kivu_15m_20L... | ecosystem: Environmental > Aquatic > Freshwater > Lake... | reverse complement strand
TGATTTTGATAACCTAAAATTAGAAGATGAGAGTATTGATTGGATTATTGAGTTTGATTCATTACATCACTCTTTTGATTTAGAACGTACGGCCAAGGAGTCCTATAGAGTTTTAAAAGAAGGTGGAACCCTAATCGCAATCGATCGTGCCCACTGGAATACCTCTAGGGGGAGAATGCGTTCCTTGGAAAACGAGCCTTACTCCAAAGAATTTCTTTTAACTAGAGGCTGGGACCCTAATACGAAAATAACTAGAGCTGACAATGGTGAGCATGAACATCTCGTATCTGATTATCAAAAACACTTTCTGAAGGCGGGCTTTAAGTCCTTTAAGTGGAAAAATCTTATTGTTCCCGAACTATCAATTCTAAGATTATCTCTAATCTCTGCTATTCCCTGGCGCTTGAGAGCTTACACGAGATATCGTTATATTCAAATGTGGCCGTTATGGAAAGTTTTCCTACCAGTTCTGCTCTTTCGGCTAGGGCTTCGAGAGAAGTATCGAAATTTTGTTAAATTACCACGTGCTAAAAATTCAAAGAGGTTTCAATCTAAAACGATTTTTTGCATTACCAAATAGTTCTGCCACCATCGACAACTATATTCTGTCCTGTAACATAATTAGAAAGATTCGAAGTCAAGAAGTTCACAACTCCAACTATTTCTGAAATTGATGCAAGCCTTCCCATAGGAATTCTCGACTCTAGTTCTTTTATTAACGCACTAGGCTGTTTGTCAAGAATTGGGCCAGGAGAAATACAATTAACCCGGATATTTCTCTCAGCCAGCATTGTGGCGAGATACTTAGTCATACCAACAATGCCATGTTTTAGAATTGAGTATGAAATTGGTTTAAAGAACGTCTGAGTTCCATCCTCTAACTTATAAACGCGCTGGTCAGGAGAGATGACACCCAAATCAGATCCCATTAAGACTATCGATCGGTTGACTGGTGGGTAATCCTTAATTCGTTTTAGAGACTCCTGAATCACATTCAATCCTCCCAGGATTGATACTTCAAATTCTTTATTCAGTGTTTCGAGAGGTTGATGCTCAAAGGGAGCCGCAACCCCTTCGCTAGAAGTTACTTTTGGATCAATAGCGGCACAATGGACGATTGCAGTAATTTCCTGAGCATTAATCAAGTTCTCAAGCGCTGCAGCAACTTCGATGCGTGAGGAGATATCACATTGCACATGTCGAATCATGGATACTTCATGATTCCCGGGAACTACGTCCAGTGATACGACAGATACGCCCCGAGCGACGAAATCTTGGACGATTTTTGAACCCAGAAGGCCTGATCCACCTGTTATAACTGCAATCTGATTTCTCAATTCACCGCCACCCGAAACTTTCGCAGAACCTCAAATAAGAGGAAACAGTTTCCATCTCTTTGCCACGTTCCTGTCTTGCCGCCTGAAGAATCATGTTTCCATTGTAGTTGAGTTCCTTCAGACCGCGTGAAATAGCTTCAAAATCTGCATTTCCCTGTCCTAGAGGGACTGTTTTTCCCTTTAATTTTCTATCTTTTATATGAACATTGAATAGCTTGTCTCCGTAGATTGATAATTCCTCATCTGGATTGTTTCCAAGTGATGCGCTATTTCCTGTGTCGAAATTGAATCCAACATGTCTTAATTCTCGAATTTCCTGCGAAATCCAATGAATTGTTTCAGTATCAAATTCACATTCCAAGGCTATTTGAAAATTGAGCTCAACACAGGTGTCTTCGACAGCAGCAAGCTTTGAAAAGAGGCCTCGAAGTGTCTCGCGATCGTCCCGACCTGATTCAGCAACGAGAGGAAGGACGCCGATACTAATGCCCAAATTACGGGCGTTTTCTGCCACAGCAACTAAGTCCTTCATCTCACTCTTGGCCAGAGTTACGGGGTGATTTCTATGCAATGGACCTTCAAGAAAACAGTCCAACGTTACTGACTCCACTCTAATGTTATGTTGCTTGCTAAGCATTTTGATCTCCTTGTGGCCAGCCGGAGTCATAAAGGGATTTTGATAAAGTCCCTGTAAATCTAATGTCCATTCCAGCAGATGGAGATCAATCGACGCCGCTCGCTGAAACTCTTCTCTCCAGCTTGTCCCGGGGAATTCTTGAATTCTTTCCGAAGTTGGTGCAGAGAGCCTTCCCTGCATTATGCCAAACATTATTTGAGGTGGTTTTGAATCACTCTACGGCGAATTACAATCTCAGGAATAAAATAATTGGAGTCACTCATAATAAGGTCCGCCACAAGTTTCCCGACTTCATCCGAATTCAATAATGTTGACTCTATTTGGTCAGGAACCCTCCTACCCATAGCATTGTTCACTGTACTGAGCCCAATATATGAAAAGCGAAGATCCTGATCAACGTATTCACGGTTAAGGGCTGTGAGTAGATTCTTAATTCCGGATTTTACAGATGCATAAACGTTCGTCAGAGGGCCAAGATCATAAGAAGCAGTAGAGCCGAGTACAAACACAGTACGTCTCTCAGCAGAACTTGTTTGTTTGATAAAGCTTTGTATTATTTGAACAAGTGACAAATAATTAGCATCGAGTAATCTATGGACTTCTGATGATGAAAGAGAGTGAAAGTTTCCAAAGATAAATTCACCATTACAAATCAGTAAACGGTTTGTTGACTCATCAAAGGCTAAACCTTCGTAGTCCTGAACTTGTTTAACTTTGACATTTTCATGGAATTTTACCCCTGACACATTTCGTGAGTAAATTGAAGTATCAACCGATCTTTGGCACAACTCGTTAGAAACCGATAGGCCAATATCACTCGAACCACCACTAATGGCTACTCGCAACATGTCGGAACCTTACTACATCAGACGATTGTCCTGCGCGCATTCAAAATTCGACGGGTGCCAACATCAATAGAAATCCAATTGGAATAATTGTCCAGCAAATTCGAATATTTGCTCCGGACAACGACTGTGTCAAAATAACTTGAAAGTTCTGAATTCCTTAGTGGCATTTCTAGCACCCTTTCGAGCACATCTTGTATTTGAAAGAGGTTTAGACTTTCGTCTGGAGCTACGTTGACTACCGTCGGAAAACTTAGGTTTCTTTTGAGGTAATGTTCAAGAAGTCTAATGCTGAACTTTGAATAGTCATCGACGTAACCATATTGCTTTCGCGAATGAGGTGATACGAGAAAGTTAAAAATACGGTTTTGTTGAATGGCCGTAATCATTTGATTAACTACAGACTTACTGTGAGGTCCATACACATTTGCAAAACGAAAGATGACATTCCTATGGCCTTGAAACCTATTCCTAAAATATTCCTCTTTCTTCAAGTTCAATTCGCCGTAAAAAGATTGTGGATTTGGTGGAGAGTCTTCATCAAACACTTGATCTAATGATGTTCCATAGACACTTCCCGCAGAGGAAACCAGCGCAATGAGACAATGCTCAGGTATAGAGAGTTTGTTTATGGCATTGGCAAATCCTTCAAATTCAGTTAACGCTTCTCCAAGTATCATCCGACTATTTGGTTTTCCAAACACCAAGAAGCAAATATCGGACGAGACGTCAAAGTTTTCCCATTCCACATCGTAGATTGCCATTCCTAAATTCAGAGCCTCTTGATGTATGCTTCGTCCAATACTTCCATTAAAACCCAATATGGACACAGACAGCTGTTTAGAAATGTTCATTTGCTTAAGAGGGTAGTATGAGACGACTTTTATTTCTACTAGGAGAATGTGCGCGCATTTATGGACAATATTCACCAAAGCGTTAAGAGTCGAGAGCTGGCAGTCAAAAAGTGGATTTCTTTATCGTCGGTAGAAGACGCAATACGTCTGAGTGGATGTCCGGGTATCGAGCAAGTGGAATCACTGATTCGTCCCTTGGCGCAAAAGGGAGATTTTGCAGAATTCTATGGTAAGGGTATAGAGGTTGGAGCTGGGATGGGTGTCTTGTCCGCTTCGATGCTCCAACTTAGTGATGAGTTCGATTTCCACATTGGAAAATTAGTTGCTGTAGAGTCATGTAAACCTTACGTAGAGATTGGTATTAACAGGACTGCCAAGTATTTCTTGGGCCAGGCAAGTTCAAAACTTGTAGCGAAAGAGGAAGACTTTGAGAACTTAACTTTCAAAAGTGGTGAATTTGATTTTGGAATACAAATTGAAAGTCTGCATCATGCGGATAATATAGAGAAGGCAGTGAGTGAAATTTATAGAGTTCTCAAAAGTGGTGGAATGTTCCTCTCAATTGATCGGTCGTGGCCAAATAGTGTTTCTGAAGAAACTCTTGAAGAAATGCTTAACCACGAATATGGAGAAATATGGTTAAAGGAAAAAGGATTTGAAGATTCGGGCGTTGTGAGCCGTCGAGATAATGGTGAGCATGAGTACAGAGATTTTGAGTGGGGGAAGTTTTTTAACGATGCAGGCTTTGTTAAAGTTAGGGAGTATAAATCCTCGACGGCCTTACAAAGCTGGAAACTAAAAAAATCTTTGGTGAGCCTTCCTTTAATGAGAAATTTACTCAAGATTAAAGTACCTGTTAGATATTCAACTATATTGGCTGGAATAGAAATGGCAATTTCCAAAAAAAATCGAATCAGTATTCTGAGACCGTTCACTTCATACATTTCAAATTACCCCAGAGATCTCCAAATACAAATTTGGAGAAAGCCTTAAATGTCCAAATTTAGTTACACAGTATTCTCATCGTCACCGGTTATTCGCGCCTTCAAAAATGGCCAAGCACTCTTGGATACTCGGGATAAGAAACTTTTAATTCTAGGTCTATTTGTTCAATTCTTACTCTCGATACTCGATTTATTTGGCATAGGTTTAGTGGGAGTTGTCGCCACAATAGCCGTGAGTATCATTCGTGGTTCTGAAACACCACTGGTAATAGACAACATAATGAGAATCTTTGCCATAGACGATCTGTCTAAGTATAATCAAGTTATTATCCTGAGCGTTTCTACCTTGATTCTTTTCGTAGCGAAAACTTTTTTTTCTGCAATTCTATTGAGAAAACTTTTATACTTTCTGGCAAATCGAGATTTATTTGCATCGAAAAATTTGTTAGGTATTTTCTTTTCTCGTGGAATTAGTGCCATCAGCAAAAAGACTACTCAAGAGGGTATTTTTTCTCTAACAAACGGGGTCACTTCGGCGGTAACGAGATTCTTTAGTCAAGTGTTTATCTTGGCCTCCGAGATAACGCTACTCTTCATCATCTTTTCAGGATTATTATTCGTAAATTATCGAGTTAGCGTTCTTTCTTTGATTTACTTTGGAGTTGTATTTAGTCTCCTTCATAGATATCAGGCAAATGCGATTGCCTTAAATGCTGAGAGAGTTGTTAACGCTTCCATGACACAGAACTCACAGGTTCAAAATTTAATTGAATCTTATCGAGAAATATTCGTACTTGGCCGATTTTCATTCTTTTTCGATAAGTACTCGAAGATTCGAAGTGAAGTCACACGAAGACAAGCGCAGAGCTTTTTCTTGAGTCAAATTTCACGATATGTATTCGAACTTGCGCTTATTATTGGGGCCTTTGTTCTCGCGGTCACTCAATTCTTGCTTCATTCGGCTTTGGTCGCAACCGCTACTTTGACGGTTTTTCTTGCGGCTGGTCTACGCATCTTGCCGTCCATCCTACGAATTCAAACGGGGGTTGCTGCTTTGAAATCGTTTGCTATTAGTTCAAGATTAACATATGAGATTTTTGAAAATTCCAAAAATGATTTATCGAGAAAATTAAACGATATCGAAGCGAGAAAGTCTGTTCAATTTTCTGAAAGTAGCGATTGGACTATTTCGATATCAGAACTTTGTTTTCAATATAAAGAAAATTCGAAGAAATTGTTCAATGATTTTTCTCTTGAAATTCCGTTCGGTTGCACTGTTGGAATCTCAGGTCTCTCTGGGTCGGGTAAATCAACTCTGGTTGATCTAATTTTAGGAATCATCGGACCGACAAAAGGTACAGTCGAGATCGGAGGAGTTCCCTCTCGAGAGTTTGTATTGTCAAATCCAGGCAAACTCGCCTATGTACCCCAGAATACTTTTTTGCTACAAACATCGCTTGAAGAAAATCTCCTATTTGGACTAGACAAAGACACAGTTGATCCAAAGTGGTTCTCGCATGTTGTCAAAGCTACTCGACTAGAGTCCCTATGGAAAGAAGTAGCAAGAGAAAATGGTCAAGAGAATTCTCTTATTGGAGAGGGTGCCCGCCAAGTGTCAGGGGGGCAGAAACAGAGAATCGCAATCGCGAGAGCATTGCTTGCACGTCCCCGCATTCTGGTGCTTGATGAAGCGACGAGTGCTCTTGATCGAGACACAGAAATGGAAATTCTCGAGTGTCTTAGTGGCCTTGATTTCGAACACACAAGGATTCTTGTTTCCCACCGTGAAAATTTGATTTCAAGCTCAAAAATTAGGTTAGAACTGGATAAATCTTCCATAAAGGTATTGAAAATAATTAATTGAGAAGTATTTTTTTCCAATAAGATTCCGGAGTGTAATTCTTGTGGTAATAACTGAATCCATTCATTGCGATACTTGTTGCGAAATTAGAGTCGGAGATTATCCTTGACATCAAGCTCTTTAAGTCGGAATAAGACTCAAACCGTAAGTAATGTTCATCAGGAATAAAGAAACTTTCAAGTGGATCTTGTTCAATGCAAGTTTGGACTATAACGAGTGATCCTTGAGAAATCGCATCCCATATGCTTGCCGTAAGGCTATAAATGCCAGGGGTGCGTTCCAAGAAGTGGAAACTGATTGCCTGCCCACTTGAGTAAGTGCTCAGGTAATCTTCGATCGAAAGAGCATATTGTGTATTGGAATTTCCATTATGGTGTAACTTCTTACCGGCTTTCGCTAGGACTGCAGAAATCAACACAAGCCATGGAATTCGATTCAAGTAATAGGTTCCCTGAAAAAAGAATTTTTGTTCAAGAGAAGTTGAATTGAAATTGTGTGGGCTTATAGGTTTTGGTCGGGGTTGCCAAAGAACTCTGTAATCGACTTTTTGGTTTACCTGAAGTTCAAAACACTCACTAAAGTCATTGACCAAAATCAAATCAGCAAAATCACTATACAGATTTGCAAGTTGAACATACTCAATACTCCAGTTGTCAGTGAGCCAACAAATAACTTGGACGCCATACTTCTCACGTAAGTTTCGAAGAAACTGAACACTTAATTTCGTAGCACTTCTTTTATGGGCATACCAAAAGATATGACTAACTTCATGTTCTTGTATATATATTTCAATACTTTTCATTTCTTCATGAAGGTTTATATAATCGTCCTTGGAAAGATAATTACTAATGTACTTGGTAGGAAAGTCATCGTACTTCAAGCTGATATGCGTAGTACTTTCTTTCAGAAAATAAGCAAACGGTAATCCTTTAGATTCAGCTGTCCTGGGAAAAATTGCCGGAAACAAGTTTAAGACAAACATTCCCGTGAAATCATTTCCTTCCAAGTTTTCTAACTTTAACTGGTTTCTACGGCGCGAATGTAAGACTTCGGCTTGGTTTACTACGACATTTCTTTTGCGAAAATATTTATAACCTTTGATGCCGAAGCTCAGATAATTTTTCGAAAATAATCCCGCTATTAAGTATGGAACAAAAGTAATTAATTGACCAGATCCAATTTTCGAAATTATCCAGCTCTTGTGCTTCATCATGAAATTGCGTAAGAACCGTCGGGCGTTACCTCTAAGAATAAAAAAAGCACCCCCCCGTTTAGCTATTTTTACTTTTTGTGGCTGGGGACGGGATCGAACCGTCGACCTCACGATTTTCAGTCGCACGCTCGTACCAACTGAGCTACCCAGCCGAAAAGAAATAGCGACCCAGACGGGACTTGAACCCGCGACCTCCGCCGTGACAGGGCGGCGCGCTAACCAACTGCGCTACTGGGCCAGCAAAACAAATTAAAGCTTGTCAGAGCAATCGCGTCCCCAACGGGATTTGAACCCGTGTTACCGCCGTGAAAGGGCGATGTCCTAGGCCCCTAGACGATGGGGACATCGAGAGTCCAAAGATACCTTAGTGTAACCAAGCATTCAAATGCCACTCTACAAGAGGCATTCATTGCGGGGAGAATAGTGTTGAGAGCGCTGAGACAAGAATTAATTGGCTCTGATCCACCAATCTTCAAATGACCCAAAACCGCGTGCCTTCACATCTTTTTCAATGCGAGTCATGCCATGCTTCTTTAGCAAAATGTATGACGCAATTTGAACAACTGGTCCATCTCGATATTTATCATGTTCGAAAGTTAGACTGTTGAATTTCACACCACTTTCAATAATTCTCTTCAACACAAAATAGGATTGTTCAGCGGGATCTATGTCGATGCTGCAGTAGTCAAAATGCAAATCAAATGGTTTACATACTGATGAATATTCTACGTCTAATGCATTAGCGCAAATTGCATGATTCCTTCTTGCGCTATTGAATTCTTGAACGAATTCATTTTGCTTCTCAACACTAATTCCCGACCAACCATTTATTTCCAACAGAGCTGTGTTACTATGCTTGAAAGGTAGATAACTACCAATCTCAAGATATGTTCCCATATCCTTATACTGTGGAAGCATGGCAAGCGCGAATAAATCTTGACCAGATTGCGAATACCTTTTGGAATCCTGTGAAAACGTTTTGCGTTCAAGAAGATTTTTGTAATAACGTTCAAGTGGCTGGTCGCGATCTTCCAATTTCCTTATTTGATTCAGCTGAAACTTGATTGCTAAACGCCTTGCCAATCTAATAGTATGCATCTTTAGTCGCAATCTAGGCGGATGATAACGCATATACATCTCCAGAATGAAAAGAGTTACATATTTAACCCGCATTGCTCAATCCATAACTCTCAAGTCGCATAACCCACATAACATGTCGTTAAGAGACTTCGCATATTGAATAAGTAGTGACAAAACAACTCTCCAACTTTAAATTGCGTTCTGGTAATGCTGTGCCCTAGGCTACACTGGGGCTTGGGTGAAACACAGAATTTCTGTCGAAGTATCGAGGATACATATCCCAAGCGGGGCCTTTAGCTCAGTCGGTAGAGCAACGGACTTTTAATCCGTGGGTCGTCGGTTCGATCCCGACAGGGCCCACCTCATCATGAACTCGTTGCGATTTCGGGAGAGGTAGCTAAGTTGAATCGACAGCGGAAGATTTGGAAGCACAAGATGAATTCCGCTCGTAGCTTTCTCGCGGTAAAAACTGGATCTTGGCTTCTAAGAAGAAAGAGTTATTTCTGGTTGATGCTGCCAATTATATTTCTGGCAAGATACTCAAAAGCCTACTTTGACCTGGGTTTGAGAGGATACAACTACCAATTCTGGAACTTAGTTTTGCTTATGTTACGGAAAAAGTCTTCGGAGCTAAAGCTCAGAGAGTATAGACTTAGTTTAGAATCGCTAACACAAAGAGATAGAGAAGACAATGAAACGCAGTTCAATCTTCAATTAAACCAACAAACAAAAAAGCACTATTTAAAAAGAAAACTACTTATTTTTATTCTGCCTGATTGGTGGAAAAGCTACCTAACCACTGAGGTATTTCGAAAAAACGTTGAATACTTGTCTGATGAATATTCCTATGAGTTCAAGATTGTCATGGCAGATTCCTTTTATCAGAAGAGTACCACAAAAATATTGGTCGAGACTGACGGTTTAGAGCTGGCGAAGATAATTAACAAGGAAAGTCATGACAAAGTAACATTATTTTTTGTTGGACTGAAATACTTTCCTAATGCTAATACGCAAGAATTTTTGAAGCAAATTCGAAAAAAAACGAACTTAACTTGTGTATGTTATCTACCTGATATTTGGCAGGATTCCTATTTTGACGTAATTAGAAACCATGATCAACTTTTCGATGAATTCTGGGTGTATGAGATTCCCGAAAAAATTCCGGACTACTTGATTAATAAAATTAAACTTGTCCTCTTCCCAAGACATTTAGGCTTTAATTCATCGTCGGCATTGAGTACATTCGAGGGATTAGAGAATAGTTTTCAATATAGGTTTTACTTCAGGGGAAATTTCTATTTCGGAAGATTAATTTATTTGTTTTTTCTCACGCGATTGTGCCGTACCGATTCCAAACTTTTAACCATAGAAGGGAATTTTGGTCAGTGGTCCGGTAGTACAGACAACTACTTGAAAGAGCTACTAACCACCAACTTAGCCACACTCAACTTCTTAGAGCGCGACCCCGGCAACTTTACCTTGACTGAACGAGTTTGGGATTCTTTCGCTTCCAGAGGTTTGGTAATTGCCCATGTCGGATTAGAAGAAGATCCAATTAGTAGATTTTTTGAACCAAATGTTGAATATCTACCTTTTAGAAATCTTTCCGAACTCTATTTTATTTTTCGGTTGGTAATAGCAAGAGATGAGGTTCTAGACAAAGTCAGAGTTAACGGTTATCGGAAATTCAAGCATCTATATTCGATGGGCAACTTATTCGAGTTACTTGAATAATAATTCTTATATTTGCTTACTAAAAAATCGAATTATGTCGACGAGAGTAAGACTTGGCAGTCTGCCAATTCTCCATTCGGGAAGAAATCGGAGCATCTCGGCAGTGGAGGCTCTGCATGTTCTAGTTTCTTCAGGAGCAATATCCTCTATTCTAAAATCTTGACGATTCATCATCTCCAAAGCATCGAAGATAATATCGCGGATCTTGAACAATTTTCCTGAACCAAAAACGCAGTTTAAGCCGAAAGAATCAGATTCGAAAAAATCATAGAGCCAGCATGCCATGTCTCGCGCATCTGAGATATCTAATGATTTAAGCGAATTCACAAGCCTAATCACTTTTGGTGAAGATTGTTCTATGCAAATTTGCTTAGCGATTTCCTGGAAGAGAAATTGTTTCGTTGAAAAAGGAGAAGTGTGGGGAAACAAGATGGCTGATCGAGCGTCGATGCCCAGACTTTGAAAATCCTTTATCAAGATAAAGGCAAGTGACTTATGCTTGGCATATTGGTTTTGAGGAAAGTGTGGATAATTTGAGTCAACAACCCCTTGACTTTCACCGAATATCTGCGAAGAATTCAAGAAGAGCGATTTGCAGTAGGTATTTTTACTTTGCCAAGAAAGGACATGCTCCACAATTTGAATCGAAGTCATCCGAATTCTTTCAAGATTCATAGTTGCAAATGAATTCATAATTGACGAGTTTGCATGTACCGCTGCGGCATGAATAATTCTATTTGGTTTTATTGAGTCCAGAAAGTCTATGCATGTAGGCCAAGAAGCAAGATCCAAAGAGAATACTTTGTTGTAATATTTGTTTTGTGAGAATTTTTGAGGGAAGGCAATTTGCGAGTGCGGATTTCTGACCCCAATTATTTGGTTTCGTGAATTAGCGTACTTCTGTGCCAGCAAAAAAGCATCTTGCCCACCAGCTCCTATTATTAAGAGCGTTTGATTATCATAAACGGACATGCCCAGTAGGAACTCCTTTTTTTGACCTTTGGCAAATACTATATGGAGGTGTCCTGGGTCAGTTGTCGTAGCTGCGATGGTTTGGTTCGTGAAATTTTCGACTTAGGTCTTTTGCCACCTACTGGTTTTGTTAAGAAAAATTCGGAAGTTATGAGCTTGCCGAAGTTTCCACTGAGGCTAGGAGTTTGCGATTCATGTCAACTTTTTCAACTTGCAGACGAACTACCTATTGAAACTTTCTATACGGAAGAATACGGCTATCGAAGTTCTCTCAACGCTTCGATGGTAGCGCATCTTTCAGAAAGGGCTAGAACACTTCTAGATCCATTGAAATCAAATGGAAATCATCAGATAAAGGTTATGGATATTGCCTCAAATGACGGAACTTTTTTGAATGAATGCTCAAAGCTTTCGAATTCGCTAGAACTTGTAGGGGTGGATCCCTTAATCCCTTACATGAATGATGGATACCCAAAGAATTCTATAAAGTATCCCGTCTTTTTCAATTCAGAACTTCAATCGATGATTCCAGCTTCCACTCAGTTTGACCTCATCACGAGTTTTAGTGTGCTATATGATGTAAATAATCTGCCAAGCTTTATTGGAAATGTGGCGAGATTGCTTGCCCCTGAAGGTTTTTGGTTCACGGAGCAAAGCTATTTTATGAGGTTGCTGGAGGAGGGAACTTTTGACTCGATATGCCATGAGCACCTGCTCTATTTAAAACTGAATGATGTAGATGAACTCGCAAATCAGTTCAATTTGAAGTTATGGAAAATCTGGGAAAATGATGTTAACGGAGGAAGTTTAGGCTTGTTGTTCAGAAAAACCAAAATGCCTCAGCCAGAAGGTACCATTAAAAAGTTGGAGTCTTTTAGGAACAGGGAAGATGTTAACCGCATCAATGCTCTAGCAAAAAACTATACGAGTAAAGTAAAGTCGAATATCCATAAAGTTCTTTCAGAGATTAACGGTCTAATTTCTGAGGAAAGAGAAATATACTGTCTCGGCGCGTCCACCAAGGGCAATGTAATTTTGCACATGCTCAACCTTACTGAACAGCAAATCAAAGCTGTCGGGGATGTGAATCCATCTAAGTGGGGATTTCGGACAATTGTTGGAAATATCCCGATTATTCCTGAATTCGATGTATTGAGCCAAAATCCAAAGAAGACAGCGTTATTAATTTTGCCATGGCACTTCAAAGATTTTTTCCGCAATAAATTAGCGGATTACGTGAGTTCCGGAGGAAAAGTTCTTTTTCCATTTCCAAGTGTAGATGTACTTTCGAGTGAATATTAATTCAGAGAGACTCGAGTGAGTCCATCAACTCAGTCCATAGTTTAGCTTCCGAATGGTGAAGTACCCAATGCTTCCTTGCATTGGTCTTTATTTGCTCTGCGATTTCGGGTTTTCTAGTCAAAGCCCAACAGAGTAAGATCAGTTTCTTAGGTGATTCGAATGGCAAGTAGTGCTGGTAGGGAACAGCCAAATTCGATAATTGGCTTCCACGTTTTGGATTTTCTTGCTCTAAAAGACATCCTCCAAGAGACAAAGTCTCTAAAGCTCGAAAAGTTATGACAGAGTGTGTAGCTTTTCGCTTTTCGTTGAAGTTGATAACGGCCAGTGCATTGGATAAATCTTGATAGTATTGTGCCGGTTGCGCCATGCTAGTCTCAAGATTTTGCATGTTACTTTGAAATATTCGAATGTTGAATTTCAATTTGTTTGACCAGGTTGAAAGCAACAAAAGATGACGAATTCTAGACCGCGAATTTATTGATCCTTGAAAAAGAATCGTATTTCGGAGCGAATTTTGATTTGAATCTATGTTCTCGCTAGTAATTGCTGTTTGAGAAGTGAACACAAATGGCCAAAAAATCATTTTTGTATTTACTTCAAATTTCCTAGCGCTCACTGGGTCCAGATGAATGATTGCAGCGCATTTGGGTGACCAAAGAGTAACAAAGGCTTCGTCAAGGGGTCGATACAAGTCAAAACTTATTGGTACAACATTGATATGATGTGAAGCATCTAATTCAGAGAACATATCGGGATTCAACGTCCTTTTAGACTCACCGATACCAACATGGATTTCGAAAATGACATAGTATTGTGTATCTGAATTTCGTAAACTTGACTTAAGTACCTCTAATCTATTATTCACGGGAACTCTTGCTAAATTCAAATAAATGGACTTAATTCCTGAATTCATTTTTGCTGACTCAAATAAGTTTTTAATTATGTTTGAAGTAAGACTATTCTCAATATGGCAATCTAGAAAAAGAAGCTGTTGATTATTCCGATGAATATGTTTTTGGATTTTGGTCAAACCACCTTGGTCTTCTTGGTTCGATTCATCTTGTAGAACATTTTCAACTAATTCTTCAAGAAAATTATTGAATTCGTTCCTTCTGGGCAATGTTTTTAAAGGATTCTCCTTGTGGGTGAGATCCAAAATTAACAGGAGTAGCATACCTAGCACATCGGACATGTAGCTCTGTGGCCTACTGACCAATAAATGTACGAGACACCTAATTGTAAATTTCTTTATGTATCTCAAAAAAGTCATTAGGAACATTAGTTTACCAAGATAGCGAGACTTTCCTCCTAGTTACAGATAGAGTTGAGAGCGTGCCCACAGGAGGTGTGTGTGTCAACAGGCCTTAACAAGTTTCGTCGTCAGATTCTTCACACCGTTGCTAGCGCGCAAGAGGGACACGCTCCTAGTGCACTTTCAATCCTAGATTTGGTTTACTGCTGGTTCTCAAGGGAGCATGAAACAAGGAGAGATAACGATATCTTCTTACTTTCAAAAGGTCATGCCTCTTTAGCCTTATATGTAGTGCTGGCCTCGTGTGATCTGCTGGACATCAAAGAAGTTGAAGCTTATTGTCAGAAAGGTTCAAAACTTGGGGGCCATCCAGACAGCCGAAAAGTCCCACTTTTACAAATTTCTTCGGGTTCGTTGGGTCATGGACTTCCTTTAGCAGTAGGTAGGGCAATGGCATCACAACTCAGAGAATTAAAACGAACAGTTTTTGTCTTGGTTGGTGATGGTGAATTAAATGAAGGGACAAATTGGGAAGCATTACTTGTTGCTTCAAGTCGGAAAATTAGTGGAATTTGTGTCATGGTAGACGCAAATGGGTCCACTGATCGAGCTATCGAACTAAGCGATTTAAAGATGAAATTTCAAAGTTTTGGTTTTGAAGTTCGAGAAATTGACGGACACAATCATCTAGCCATATTTGAATCATATCGTTGGGCCACAGAAAGAGATCGAAGTGTGATTATAGCCAGAACTGTAAAAGGTTTTGGTATTCCCCAAATGGAAAACAATCCGGAGTGGCATCACAAATTTCCAAAAATCTCAGAAATTGACGAGATGCTGGATCAATCATGAGAAGAGAATTTACAAATATTGTGTCAGAAATTTTTGTCCAAGATCCAAAAGTTATGCTATTTTTGGGTGATATTGGCGTGTATGGATTTCGCGAACTAATCAAGTCAGAGCCCAATCGAGCGTTGAACATTGGGATTCTCGAACAGGCAATGATTGGTATCGCGGCTGGTGCAGCTCAAGAGAAGTTAATTCCTATAGTCCATACAATCGCGCCTTTTATTGTTGAGCGAGCTTTGGAACAGATCAAAGTAGACTTTGCATATCAAGGTCTTGGAGGCAATTTAGTAACAGTTGGTGCATCATTTGATTATTCAAGATTAGGATGTACGCATCATTGCCCCGCGGATATCACAACATTGGTTAATATTCCGAATATCAAGATATTTGTTCCAGGCAATGGAAAGGAATTTGAGCGTCTCTTTAAGAATAATTATGACAGTGGACACTTAAACTATTTCAGATTGAGCGAGCACCAACATGAAATCAAGATTGATGAAGATTTACCCCTCAGCACTGTAAAGATGGGATCACACGCAACCGTCATTGCTGTCGGACCGATTCTGAGAGAAGTAATGCTGGCATCTGCAGATCTGAATTTGAAAATAGTATATTGCAATGAGATTTCACAAATTGAAAGTACCCTTTGGGAAACGTTGACGAATTCCAAAAAGGTTATAATCGTGGAACCTTACTACAGTGGAGGTATATTTTTATCAAACCTTGATTTCTTTAACTCTTTGCATGTCCCAATTTTGCAGATTGGAGTTCGCAGACAATTCCTCACAGACTACTGTTCTTATGAGGAAATGCTGAAATTCGCCGAATTAGATGCTAGAAGTATAAGAGAAAAACTAATTGACTTTGCTTTTGACAGTGAGAATTGATGAGAGTTTCAAACAAAGTCCTAGTTAGGAGTCTAATTCATGACCTTAATTTCACGGGGCGAAATATTTTACTTACAGGGGCAAGTGGTGTAATCGGGCAACAATGGATTGAAATCTTCAATTTTGCCGAAGATTTGGGATTTATTCCTGACAGAATTGTTGCGAGTTCAATGACTGGAAGTTTCTCCTACGATCTTCGACTTCCGAAGAGTTTGGAAGTGCTAGCAGGCGACATAGCTTCTTCAAATCTCTTAGAAAACTATGCAGACTTTGACTTGATTATCCATGGAGCCGGCTACGGACAACCAGGGCGGTTTCTTTCCGATCCCGAATCCACCATTCGGATTAATACTTCAGTAGTTCATTCTCTGTTAAGGAAGTTAGCTCCAGGAGGAATGTTTGTTTTTTTAAGTACTTCTGAAATTTACTTGGGCAGCGGGAGTAATTTACCGTCAGAGCACCACTCTGGCGGTTCTTTAACTTCCGATTTGCGGGCTACATACATTGAGAGTAAGAGGCTTGGCGAGGCAATGCTATACTCAGAAAGTCGCAGGAACCACGTAGATTTCCGCATTTTTCGCGTAGGCTTAGCGTATGGCCCTGGATTTAGAGAAAATGATCAACGTGTTCTAAGTGAATTCTTTAGAAAAGCTATTAGCGATGGAGTCATAAATCTGCTGGATGACGGAAGTGCAACCAGAAGATATGTTTTTTCTGAAGACGCAGTTATCCTGATGGCATTAGCAATGTCTAGAGGAGAAGCAGAAGTTTACAACATTGGAGGCATTGAGGAAATTTCAATTTTAAATCTAGCGAAATTGATAGCAGAAGTTTATCAGGTGCCCGTTAAGCCTGAGGTCAATCGCGTCAGAGAAGAGCGCATCAAGGATGCTCCCAAGAATGTGGCCATGGATATCGAAAAAATTCTAAAACTTCTCGACTCTGACAAATTTGAATTTACAAGCCTAAGCGAAGGAGTAAAGTCGATAGCAAAGTGGATTTCGAAAGTCAATCTCTACTCCCAGATTCATGGAAGAGATCAGAAGTGAACATTCTAGTGACTGGTGCTGACGGCTTAGTTGGTCATGCATTGAGAGAGTTGTGTGCTCAAGACGCGAGATTTGTATTCGCCGGAAAATCACATGCAGATTTGAGATCCTACGATCAAACCGAACTTCTATTTCGTGATGTAAATCCAACCCAAGTAGTGCACTTAGCGGCTCTAGTTGGAGGAATTGGAGGCAACATGATGCACTCCGGAGATTTTTTCATAGATAACGTTAAAATGAATGTTAATGTTCTGGAAGCTGCACGCAAATCAGGAGTTAAGAAACTATTTGCTTTTATGTCAACGTGTATATTTCCTCAGGATGCAACATATCCTCTAAATGCTAAGGATCTCCACAATGGTCCGCCCCACCATTCTAACTTTGGTTACGCTTATGCAAAAAGAATGCTCGAAGTGCAGATTAGGGCGTACAAATCTCAATATGGGCTTGAATACCAAGCATTGATTCCAACAAATGTGTATGGGCCAAATGATAATTGGGATCTTGTTGAGGGCCATGTAGTTCCCTCACTAATTCATAAGTGCTTCTTGGCTAAAAGATCAAATTCGCCTCTTGTGATTTGGGGAAGCGGTCAGGCCAAAAGGGAGTTTCTTCATTCAAAAGATCTCGCCAGAATTATCAAGATGCTTATAGATAATGAATATGTCTTGGATTATCCGCTAATTATTTCTGATTCTAGTGAGGTTTCGATTTCAGAACTCGCGATGTCGATTGCCAGAGCATTTAATTTTCAAGGAATCGTCAATTTTGATTCCTCGAAGCCTGAGGGACAGATGAGAAAACCTTCTGATAATTCAACTTTTCTCAATCTATTTCCTGATTTCAAATTTACCGCATTATCCGAAGGAATTACTGAAACTGTTGAATGGTTCCAAAATCACTATCCAAACGTACGGGGTATAGTAAAGGAGGATAAGAAATGACTTCAGCAAGTTTTGAAACTATTTCTATTATTGAGTTTCAAGAAATATTAGGATTGACATTGAATGAAGAATTGCGGGAGATATTCGTTCAATCGGATTTTTCTTACCAAGTACTGAATGAAATTGAACGTATAAAAGTACTCGCTGAGGTAAGGCAAATCCTTCAAGGTGAACTTAAGTCGAGCGGAAAACACAGAAGGCAAGAATGGGAACAGGGCTGGCATGAGAACTACTTACGACTAGAAGAGATGTCTAATGTTGATGCATTGATTCCTGGATACTTCGGAAAGTATCCCTTATTACGCTGGAAGCAAAACTGGATAAAGCCCCAAAGTAAAGAAATGGAAAGCAACTTTCTTAAACTCATGATTAAGTCGCTGGCAACAAAGTATTTTGAGGGAGTGCAAAGTATTTATGAATTTGGATGTGGCACTGGACATAATTTAATCGAAATAGCCAAATCTCTGCCGGTCAAGGCTTATGTTGGATTGGACTGGGCAATCTCATCTCAAGATATATTGAGGAGGGTTTCTCAGCAACTACCTGAAATGAACCTTGGATGGAGGAATTTCGACTTTTTTGAACCAGATGATTCCTTTATGCTGGCTTCAAATTCTGGAGTGATAACCGTGGCTGCTCTTGAGCAAGTAGGAAGTTCTCATAAAGGTTTCGTTCAGTTCCTGCTTCAAAACCGACCCAGCATTGTTATAAACATTGAACCAATTTCTGAATTACTTGATGCCAGTAACGTTCTAGATTCTATTTCAATCGACTACTTTAAAAAGAGAAATTACCTTGACGGGTACCTTAATTATCTGCGGAAACTTGAGTCTTTAGGTGAAGTCAGAATTCATGAAGCGAAGAGAAGTTACTTCGGCTCTCTATTCATTGAGGGCTATTCAATAGTCGTATGGAGCCCTGAATCTAAATGAGCCCGAATTTTGGTAACAAAGTAGTTGTCTATTTCGGACCAAGGATCGAGTATCTTGAGCGAGAACAGGGCTGGCAGCACAGTAGCACTTTTCAATTTGAAGGCAAATCTAAGGGCTATTCTCGAGTTTACCTGATTGGTGAGAACTTAAATGAGGTGATTTCACTCTTTCGATTGAGAGATAGATTTTCTGTATATTTATATGCAGATGAAACGTACAAAGTTTTTCGAACTTTACTCTTGTGTTTTAATCCGAAGATTGTCAATATTATTAGAAGTTATCCCATACACGATCTAAAATTTCCTAAATTTGGCAAGTTGATAGAGGATAGTTTTTCCGCAAATAGAATTATGAAAAGCAATACTTCAAATTATCAAAATAATTTTTTTGAAATTGCTCTTAGCCTTATTGCCGGTGTAGTCATGTCAGTCCGACAAGTTGCACTAAACTTTACAGAACGAATAAGATTTAGAGGCAAAATGCAAAATCGGTGGATGCCATTAGGATACACAAATGTATTTGCCTCTAATTTTGTCGCATACCTGCAACCTTCACAAATATTTGAAGGTAGCTTGATTGATCTTTTCTTATTGAATAAGTTAAAGATATTTGAAAGCAAGATGAATAAGATTGTATTCCGTGGGCAAGTGGGAAAGTTTCAGAGGCAATTTTTTTTTCGCGAATTTGAAACGATTAGTCTACCGATTGCAAATCAAATAGTATTAAACGAAAGATTTAGTGGAAGTAGCAATGCTGCCGAGCCGCGGTCGGAAATGGCAAATGCATATGTTCGTGAACTTCTTGAGAGTGCTTTTGCGATGTGCCCACCTGGAAATTATTCGAATGAAACGTTTAGGTTCTGGGAATCTTTGCTTTGCGGTTGCGTTCCAATCGTTGCCAATTTCGTTCCGAGCGACCCAATCAGGGGCCGTGGAGGAGTTAGTCTGCGCGAATTCTGTGAATTGGTTTTTTCCTCTGAAAAAAAGCACTTTGGTTCAAAAATGACTGGACTGGTTTTGAATCAGGTCGAATTATGGAAAGAACAATGTGAAAACGTTAACGAGTACATTAAAATGTCCTAATTGTCAGTTTTGTCCTATGACCGCGACAAATTCACGCCCAATTCGTAGTGGTGAGTAGAGGCGGCGACGGCCGACTCTGTAGTACAAAACCGGTATACAAATAGGGGCTCTCTAAAGTGTCATTACGCAAGAAAACTGCCTCCGCAGGTCTTAAAGTCTGGACCGTTGCGGAGCTTGGTGCTTTCTACACTGAGCACCGCAGCGAGCTCGTTGCCCACGCCTCACGCATCCTGAAAGACAGCGCTCGCGCTGAAGAAGTAATGCAAGACGCCCTAATCAAGGTCATGCTCGCCGCCCCTGAGCTTGAATCTAAAGATCACGCACTTGGATATATGCATAGAACAATAGAGAACCTCTGTATCGATATCTTCCGTATCGAGGGTCGTCGTCCAAACCTTGTACTACTTGATGACTCCTCGGCAGAGCTTGAATCAAAGTGGGTCGATAACCAAGACCACGTTGATGTAATTGCTGCTGCAGATGATGCTGCAATTGTT
>Ga0169931_10005056_pt1 | contig 20271 bp, 18 predicted proteins | sample Kivu_15m_20L_FD_129675 | JGI IMG/M metagenome (GOLD analysis project Ga0169931, IMG submission 129675) | Freshwater microbial communities from Lake Kivu, Western Province, Rwanda to study Microbial Dark Matter (Phase II) - Kivu_15m_20L... | ecosystem: Environmental > Aquatic > Freshwater > Lake... | reverse complement strand
TTGTCCGAAAAAATAGCTACTTTTATTCATGTAATTTTAGTTCGCAAAACCAAATTACACCTAAAGCGGGAAATCCATCATGGAAATCCCGCTTTTAAAAAATTTTTATCGGACAGTAGTGATCAGATTTAAAAAAAAACCGAAAAAAAAGTTCATTTCAATAAAAATTCCTATATTTGCACCCGCTAAAGCGAACGATGGCCCGTTCGTCTAGGGGTTAGGACAGCAGATTTTCATTCTGTAAACAGGGGTTCGATTCCCCTACGGGCTACAAATCCTCAAGGTTCTTGAGGATTTTTTTTTCCGTTGAGTAGCGTATGCATCCTCCCTTTTTCTGCCTAAATTGTGTATATTTGAAACGTTATATACAACAGGGAGATGTCGAAAGTTCAGTCAAATATTAAAGTATACTTACCATCTAATAATGATTCGGCTTTTTCTTTGTTCAAATCCGTAATACATGGACTTCGGCAAGGACATGATTTAGGATTCCGCCTTTTTAAAAGAGACTTGAAGGCGGGTTCCGAAGGTTCACTCTTGGGGTATTTTTGGATCATTTTCCCACCGCTTGCCTCTGCAGCTGTTTGGATCATGCTCAACCAACAAAGATTAATCAAAGTAGCGGACACTGGAATGTCCTACATTGCATTTGCACTGATAGGGACAACTTTGTGGTCGATTTTTTCTGAATCGATCAATAAACCCACCCAACGTTATAAAAGTGCCATGTCCATGATGGTTAAGCTCAATTTTCCGAGAGAAGCCATTGCCATATCGAGCATTTACGATTTAATGTTCAATGCTTTTTTAAAATTGATTGTACTGGCTAGCCTACTTTTATTCACTGACGAAGTCTTTTCTTTGAGTTGGTTACTATTAATTCCGTTCTGCCTTGGTGTAATCATAGTTGGAATTTCTTTTGGCCTATTGATTTCACCATTTGGAATATTATTTAGCGACATTACCAGAATTATCAATCTTATTTTGCCCTTTTTGATGTACCTAAGCCCAATTGTTTATGCTATTCAACAGGACAGCTTTTTGGGAAAATTTCAATTTTTAAATCCCATCACACCATGGGTTGAACATGCGCGTTGGAGTGTTGGACACTTGACACATCATGGACACTCAATCATTTTAATATGGCTTGCAATAAGTTTGGTTATTGCCGCTATTGGACTAATTATGCTCAAAATCGCTTTGCCCATCATCGTAGAAAGATCGGGAAGTTAAATCATTAACCATGACAACAGAAAGAGAGATATTGGTGAAAGTAGAGGGTGTTTCTAAAAAGTTTTGTAAAAACCTTAAAAGAAGCTTGATTTATGGAGGTGGAGATATTCTCAAAGGATTTGTAGGCATAGAAAAAACAAAAGGTTTAAGGAAGGAAGAATTTTGGGCGATCAACAACATTAATTTCGAGCTTAGGAGAGGGGAGTGCTTGGGTCTCATAGGACAAAACGGAGCGGGGAAAAGCACCTTGCTAAAAATACTGAATGGCCTTATTCGTCCGGATGAAGGAAAAATAGAAATGCGAGGAAAGGTGGGAGCCTTGATTGAACTTGGAGCTGGATTCAGTCCAATTCTTACCGGCCGGGAGAACATTTATAACAATGGTGCGGTTTTGGGATTTTCAAAAGAAGAAATTGATTTGAAGTTTGATGAGATTGTTGCTTTCGCTGAATTAAAAGATTTCATTGACACTCCAGTACAAAACTACAGTTCAGGAATGAAAATTCGTTTGGGTTTTGCCATTGCCGCCCAAATGGAACCGGATATTCTTCTTATTGACGAAGTTCTCGCAGTAGGAGACATGGGCTTTGTGCTGAAATGTTTCAATCGTATGGATAAGCTGCTACAAAATACTGCCATGATTTTGGTCTCGCACACCATGCCCCAAATTGCCCGTATGAGTACCTCATTACTTATGCTTGAAAAAGGTAAGCAGATTATCTACACAGATAATATTACTGAAGGTCTGGCTGAATACTACAATAGATTCAATTCTGAAATAGGCGATTACACCGGAACAGGTGAAGCCAACTTGGTTTCTATTGAAATTGGAACCAAGGATTATTTTTTTAAAAAAGACGAATTAATAGAAATAGAATACGGTGCTGATTTGATGCTTAAGGTTCAAATAAATTTCAAAAGAAAAATTGAAAAACCTGATTTATACATTGTTTTTTACGACAAGGAACAAAGAGGATTTGCGGAGATTTTCAATTTCAGAGACCAGATTCACCTTGATTTCGCCGAAGGAGTTAAAACTTTTAACGCACGTATACCCGAGCTCTTCTTCACTCAAGGCAAATACTCCGTGACAATTGCGCTAAAAGAAAAGGGTCAGACCATTCAAACTTTATTTCGTTTCCAATCAGCTCTCCACTTCAATGTGCGGGGAGGCTTTCATGGTTGGGTGCCGGTACAAATTAATCCTACTTGGAGTTTAAACTCTTGAAACAATGAAAAAACTAATCAATAAGATCCTTTCTTTCTTTGGTGCTGTAATAGTAAGTAAACAAACGCTTGATTACCTCGAGAAGAATTCAAAAAAGCCGCCTGATTACCATACTAGAAATGATACCAAAAATCAATTAATAGGAAACACATTTCATTTACTTAAAAATGCCGGATTTGATCCGAACCACATTCTCGATATTGGGGCAAATCGCGGTACGTGGACACGTGAAGTTTTAACTTATTTCCCTAATGCCAATTACACTTTAATTGAGCCGCAGGCGCAATTGAAGAGTTACTTTGAAGATTTGCTTGAAAGACCTCAGTTTGTGTATTTGCCTATTGGTATTGGTCAGCAGCAAGGGCATTTTAACCTAACGATTACAGAGCGTGATGACAGCTGTAACTTTCGACTTTCTAATGAAGAAGCCCTCCAACACGGTTTGAAACAAATTCTAGTTGAAGTAGACACGATTAACAATGTGATACAAAACTCCAGTTTTGGTACTCCACAAATAATCAAAATCGATGCTGAAGGGATTGATTTAGAGGTATTGAAGGGAGCTTCGGATGTCCTGGGTAAAACTGAAGTTGTTTTAATTGAAGCCGCTGTTGTCAATCCAGTTTTTGAAAATACTGTCCTGTCTGTTATCAACACCATGGATAAATACGGCTACAAACTTTTTGACATTACTGATTTGAATCGCCCTTTCAAAACAAAAGTATTATGGTTGGTGGAACTCATGTTCATCCTTAAAGATGGGCAGTTGAACAATAAAAAATGGAACTAAGCGCATCATAGACTCAATAAATGATCAACGTAACCAAAACATTTTTGCCTCCTATTGCCGATTACATGGCACAAGTGGAACGCGCTTACAAAAATGCATGGCTTACCAATCGGGGGGAATTGGTGCGAGAGCTGGAACAAAAGGTTTCTGATTTTCTTGGTTTAAGTGAGACGAAAATGATCTGCATGAATAACGGAACAGTGCCCCTGCAAATCGCGCTCAAGGTGCTGGCAAACGGCGGAGAAGTTATAACAACACCCTTTAGTTATGTAGCTACTACTGCATCAATCGTTTGGGAAAATTGCACTCCGGTATTCGTAGATATTCACCCTGAGTATCTTACAATCGATGAACAACTTATTGAAGCCGCCATAACCGATCGTTCCACCTGCATTCTTGCCACGCACGTCTTCGGAAACCCCTGTAACATCGAAGAAATTGATCGTATTGCAAAGAAATATGGACTATACGTGATTTATGACGCAGCCCATTGCTTCGGTGTTACCTATAAAGGGAAGAGCATCTTTGAATATGGAGACGTGAGCACTTGCAGTTTTCATGCGACAAAGCTTTTTCACACGGCAGAGGGTGGAGCCGTTTTCTGTAAGGACGAACAATTATTTCACAGGCTCTTTTACAGCCACAATTTTGGACACAACGGCCCGCTTGATTTTCATGGCTTGGGCATCAATGGCAAAATATCAGAGCTTCAGGCAGCTATGGGACTTGCCGTATTACCCTACTTAGAGAATATTGTTCAAAATAGAAAGGAAATTACCGAAAAATATCTTGATCTTCTGAAAGGAACAGGATTCAATAAAATGAAACTGAGAGAAGACACGACTTGGAACTATAGTTATTTTCCAATAATATGCTCAACAGAGGAAAATCTTCTACAAATTGAATTAGCATTGAACATGAGCAATATCAATGGTCGTAGATATTTTTACCCTTCGCTGAATACTCTGAATTATGTTGAAAATAAAACCTTAGAAATAAGCCAAAATATTGCCAAAAAAATTCTTTGTTTACCGCTTTATCACGATTTGGAATTAGAAACAGTTGAGCGTATAATGGAAATAGTTAACCTTCATTCACCTAAAAAATGACAAAAAATGGGAAAGCGCATTTTGTTACTCGGAGGTGCTGATATTCAAGTTTCAGTGATAAAAAAGGCCAAAGAACTGGGTCACTATGTAATTACATGTGACTATTTACCCGACAACCCAGGCCATCAATTTTCAGATGAGTATCATAATGTGAGTACTACCGATATGAAAGGAGTTCTTGCCTTAGCCAAAACACTCAACATAGATGGTATTCTGGCATATGCCTCAGATCCTGCTGCTCCCACTGCCGCCTTTGTTGCTGAAAAACTTTCACTCCCAACAAATCCGTTTTTGGTAGTGGAAATGATGTCAAGGAAGGATTTATTTCGCGATTTTATTCAGGCTAATGGCTTTCGAGTTCCAAAAGCAAAGGCTGTCAAAACCTATGCAGAGGCAAGGAGTTTTATTGAGTTTGTAAATCGCAAAATGATTATTAAACCCGTCGATTCGTCTGGTAGCAAGGGAGTTTTTGCTATAGAACCAACTGATGATTTTGAAAATAAATTTCTTGAATCTATCTCATTTTCCAAAGTAGGAATATTGATAGTTGAAGAGTTCATTTATAGAAAAGGATTTCAAATCGGAGGTGACGGGTTTATAGTTAATGGACAACTGGTTTTTAGATGTTTTGGCGACATTCACTTCTCAAAAACAAATCCACTACTCCCTTGCTCAGTGAGCGTTCCAACGCTCCACGAACCACATGTTGTAGAAAAAGTACATCGAGAAGTGCAACGTCTATTCTCTGCAATAGGGATGAAGATGGGTGCTGTGAATTTCGATATTATGGTGGATGAAAACGATGATGTTTTCATTCTTGAAATTGGACCACGTAATGGAGGTAATATGATTCCGGAGTTAACCGAGTACTGTACCGATATCGATATGAAAGTATATAGCATACGTGGCGCTCTTGGTGAAGATTGCAGTGATTTAAAACTCGCAACCGAGAAGAAATACTTTTCTCACTATGTTATACATTCCCAATCCGATGGAATTCTTAAGGGAATTGTGAAGACAGATCTGCTTTCAAATTGTTTGCTATATGAACATAAAAATGTACTGCCTGGTGACAGAGTTCAAGTATTCAAAAACTCCTCAAACCGACTTGGAATAATGCTCTTGAAATATCAAGATGAGGAACAAATGAAAGAGATAATTGATAATATGGAAGTTCATTACAAATTAGAAGTAGATTGAGATTATATGCGTGTGTTCGTGACAAATAAAAATTCAGATGCTATTTATAAATATCTCAATGATAATTCTGAAATCTTCATCCCTCCGTTGACTCCAAGACTAAATCTAAAAGAATATTCTCATAAAATCATGTTGAATGCAATTCAATTTTGGGTAATAAATGACAACCATGAGATTGGGTTTGCAGCTTGCTATTTCAATAATGGTGATTCAGGAATTGGCTTCGTTACAACAATTAGTGTAAAATCAAATTTTAGAGGCCTCGGACTGGGTGCGCTTCTTTTAAATTCAATTGTCTCCTATGGAAGTGAACATGGTTTTAGTCAAATTCAACTTGAGGTATTTCGAGAAAATACCTCTGCATTAAAGTTTTATTTAAAATTTGGTTTTGAATTTCTAGAACAAAATGATAGCAAAATATTACTTAACTACAAATTTGACTAAATCCCAATGAATACGCAAGCTTCTGAGCGATTGGTTAGCATTTGTTGCCTTGCCTATAATCATGAATCCTTCATACGCTTAACTTTAGATGGATTTGTCAACCAACGAACCAATTTCTCTTTCGAGATTATTGTTCATGACGACTTCTCCACCGATGATACAGCAAAAATTATAAGGGAATATGAGGTAAATTACCCAGACTTGTTTCGAGTGATTAGACAAACAAAAAATCAATATTCACAGGGTATAAAACCTATCTTCAATTTTGTTTTTCCAGCCGCACGAGGTAAATACATCGCCTTATGTGAAGGTGATGACTACTGGACCGACCCTTTCAAACTACAAAAGCAGGTAGATTTTTTGGAAAATAACTCGGAATATGTTTTGAGCTTTCATCCAGTGCAAATAATACTTCCTACTGGAGAAATAATAGCCGACAATATAACCAATGTACCGAGTTATCACGAAGATTTTATTTCACTTGCACTCCATGGAAACTACATCCATACACCATCTGTTATTTTCAAAAATATTATTCGTCAATTTCCATCTAACATCAATGAAAGTCCGGTAGGAGATTACTTCCTGTATATGATTCTGGCGCAATACGGTAAAATTAAAAGAATGGATGACGCAATGGCCATTTATAGATTTGGAGTTGGGGTGCATTCAACAAAAACAAAAACTAAACAAAAACTGGATTTAATAAAAACGTTAAAACTGTTACAACAAAATATCAATCATCCACAAGTTAATGAAATTCTAAACTTAAGAATTACCAAATTACGTTTAGAGACAGCGCCAGAGTCGATACATTATCTTGCTAATCTTTCTGAAATTTACTCATTAAAAAACCTGAAATACCAATTATCAATTTTTGACTCCTTCAAACTTTTATTTCTCAAACTATTTAGACAATAAATGATATAATGAATAACCAAAATTAACTCAATTCTTTAGCGATTAAATGAATGAAACTCCCTTCATCAGCATCTGTATCCCAGTGTATAATGGGGCCAGGTACTTAGCGGAAAGCATTGATTCAGCTTTATCTCAAACCTATCCCAATTTTGAAATCATTGTCATTGACGATAGATCCAGTGATGACTCGTGGAAGATTATTCAGGATTTCGCTAAGCGAAGTAATAAAATCCGTGCCTTTCAAAATAAAAAAAATCTTGGATTAGTGGGCAACTGGAATGCATGTATCGCAAAGGCAGAAGGTACTTGGATAAAATTTTTATTTCAAGATGACACAATGGTATCTTCTTGCATACATGATATGATCACTTGTGCTATGAAAAGCCAAAAAGAATTTATCGTTTGCGAAAGAGAATTTTTAATTGAGGAAAATGCTTCAGAAACTATAAAAGAATACTATCTGCGGAAAGTAAATAGATTGGAGTCTATTCATCCTGAAGGAGGCATCATCCCCTCCACGCAAATTTGCGCTGACGTATCGAAATTCCTCAATGTGAATTTCATAGGAGAGCCATGCTCATATCTTTTTAAAAAAAAAATGACCCAACAATATGGCCCATTCAATGCTCAACTGGATCAGCTCTGCGATTATGAATTTGCAGCAAGAATGGGCGTTAACCTAGGTATATTCTATACCCCCAAAAGATTAGTGCATTTTCGTGTTCACGGAAGCTCAACCTCTGAATCCAACCATACTAAGAAAAAATTAAAAATTCAACTACTTGATAATTTTCTACTGGCCTATTCTTTTAGACATCATCCTCACTTTAAAAATTTAATGGAGCATCATCCAGGAGCGATACAATCCTTCTATCGAAAAAGAGTAGATCTACTTTTTTCAAATGGCTTCAAAATAGCCCTTGCTTTAAGCATGCCTATGTTCAGATTTTATCCAAAACTTTATTTTGTTTTCATTCAATACCTCACCAAAAGAGAATTCTTACATGGATTAAAATGGTACCGTGATGTATTTAAATCCAAACCACCAAAAGGTTAAATTCGAGGCATATCAGGTTTCTTTTACTAAATTGCACAATATTCAATAATTTTTAAATTTCATGTTATGCGGCATATAGTTACTTTCATACTTTTCGGTTTTTTTACTCACTCCATCCAATCTCAAAATTTATTTATCAATGAAATAGTGGCATCCAACAATCTTGATCAAATGGATGAGTTTTTTGAATTTGATGATTGGTTGGAAATATACAACTCAGGAGGAATCATCAATCTAGCTGGATATTATTTATCCGATGACCCCAATCTGTTAACCAAATACATGATTCCCGCGACCAATGCAGGATTAACCACCGCGTTACCCAATAGCCACATCATTTTTTGGTGTGACAACGACGCTTTGACACAAGGAGAAAACCACACCAATTTCACCTTAAAATCCAGTGGTGAGACGGTGTTTATTACTGCTCCCAATGGTATTACGATCATTGACAGCATAACTTATGCGCCACTAGCCACAGACATCAGCTATGGCAGAACATGTGATGGTTGCGCTACTTGGCAATATTTCAATAATACTACTTGGGATGCCCCCAATCAAGAGATCATCAACCCCAACGGAGCATTGCTTTTTATCAATGAAATTCAAACCCAAAACTCCAACACCATTCACGATTTAGACTTCGAGTACGAGCCTTGGATAGAAATTTACAACCCTAATACCTCTCAGGTAAACATTGGAGGATATGTAGTTCAAGTAGGTGGCAACTCTTATACAATTCCCAGCAACAATCCTATTGAATCTATCATCCCGCCGGGTGGATTTAGAAATTTATGGTTCGATAATGATCTCAGTCAAGGCGTTTTACATCTTGGTCTTGCTTTACCGCTCCAAGGATCTGTATCCCTTCTCGGACCTAACGGAACATCCGTTGTCAGTCAATACAACTTTTCTAACATCGCCCAAGATGAAAGTTGGGGAAGAACCACAGATGGGGCCAACACCAGTATCACCTTTACTCAACCTACACCCACCGTTAGCAATTCCTTGTTTCTTATTGAAGGAGATAACCTATACATCAATGAAATCATGGCTAAAAATCTGTCCACCACCACCGATAATTTCGGAGAGTTTGAGGATTGGATTGAAATATACAACCCTAACGATTTTGCAGTGAATATGAGCGGTTACTACTTGAGTGACAATCCCGAAGTAAGAAACAGATGGGTGGTCCCTTCAGCTTTTCCCGATAGCGTTACGATTCCTGCGCAATCTTGGTTGCTATACTACTGCGATGATGACAATAACCAAGGTGTATTACACACCAATTTTAAACTTGCCAATGGCGGTGAATATGCCGGCTTATTCAGTCCAGACGGGTATAGTTTGATTGATGAAATTCAATGGGGATTCATAGGAGCAGACACCTCCTACGGCCGTCAATATGATGGAAATGCCAACTGGATTCAATTCTTGATCAGCACACCCGATGCTTCCAATGGTACCAATCCCAATGGTATCACTTCGATCCAAGAAAACGACATACAATTATATCCTAACCCCGCCATCGAATCTATCCAACTCTCAAAAAACTGCAGCCTGAGAATTTACAATGAGAAGGGGCAACTTGTTTTAAGTCATCCCAACATAAAAAATATTGATGTATCCCAGTGGACCAATGGCACGTATATACTCACCACTTCAGAAAGGAAATCATTCAAATTTGCAATTATCCATTAGCCGATATTTCATTCTCCAGAATTTCTCTCCAATAAGACGGAATAGCATGAGACGTCTGTGTTTTGTGATTAAAACATACTAAAACGCAATCACCAAATGCACAGAGCATTTTTTGATTATCCTTCCATTTATATACTTTACTGGAAAGCGTGAGGCTTTTATTCCCGACGTGCGAACACACCGTTTCAATGATTACATCATCGCCAAAAAAAATGGGTGTTTGGTAATTCAACTCATTTTTTGCAACCACCACACCCTCTTCTATCCAATCCCAATGCTCAGCTCTCAAGGTCTTGAAATAATCGATTCGAGCCTGCTCCAAGTAAGTAAAGTAAGTGGCGTTATTGATATGGCTCATGGCATCCATGTCCACGAATCTAATTTCTGGTTTATAAATACTCATATTCGTTAATTCAATTCAGGATCTTCAGGTAAGTTGGCGATCATCTTTCCTTTGGGTCCAAATTTCTTCATGATGGATTTCCACAAATCCTTATCTCCTGTATTCATAATCACCTTTGAAGAAACATGCGTGATATACCAACTCTGCTGTTTGATTTCTTCCTCCAATTGTTGTGCACTCCAACCACTGTATCCAATAAAAAAGCGAATTTGTTTCTCCGTGATTTCTCCAGAAATCATACTCGCCTTTACCGCATCAAAATCACCTCCAAAATACAAACCCTCCATCACTTTCGCGCTATTGGGAATTAAATCACCTAAGGAATGAAGATAAAATAAATTTCCATTCTTGACGGGCCCTCCGATACTGATCACATTCTCCCATTTGGGAAACTGATCAATCACTTCTTCTAATGACACGTCTATATAGTTATTTAAAACAAATCCAAAAGAACCCTCTTCATTATGCTCACACAAAAGAATTACAGTTCGTTTAAAAAAGGGATCGCTCAAAAATGGTTCTGACAATAGAACACATCCTTTCTCTGGAATTTGATTTTGATTGGGACGTAAATCAATCATGTCATACACTATTGAGGGTTTTGAATAGTATGCACACCTACATTAAATTTTAGCGGCGTATGATTAGGAATTCCTAATTGATCAAGTTGTTGAAATGTCCAGTCCGATTTCGAGACGATCTCGACAGAATCCCCATCATGCAAATAAGGAATCACCCATTGAATAGCCGGTATCCATTGCTGTTGACTATGCATATGAGCGGAGATATCGACTGAAGAATGGACCATTTCTCCATCCAAAGTGTGAGTACTAATATGCGTTGTGATCTGCATACTGGTATCCAATAATGGTCCTTCTTTTTTACGCACCCATCGCCACAATAATCCTGGCCTCTTTCCCTCCCAAGGTTGATCTCCGATCCAATTCGCACCCAACCAATGAATCACGCTATCCTCGGGATATAATTCAGATTGGGCCATTTTTGAGAGAGCAGCAAGCCAATCCTTAAGCTTCCAAATCTCAAGAACCTCAACATCCAATCGCGATACTTTCCACTCAATCGGCACCTCAGGATCTGGCCAATCATCCACTAATATCCATTGATATCGCTCACCTTTCTTAAGCTTTGCAAATCTTTCACTAAGCCATGGGTACCAATCAAAATAGCTTCGATCTACAAAACGCTCAACAGAATCCATTAATCTCCCTTCCTCGTTGTAATACTTAATGCGCAATTGAATTCGATCTGCTTCAGAAACAAGTTTATTATCATCTGAAAATTGAACCAGCTTTTCTTCCAAAGAGGCATCGCCAAAATACTGACAGCTCATCAAGGCAAATGAAATAAAAGTGAACATCAAAACTTTCATCATTGGACACTCACTACTTTGATTTCATAATAGAGAGGAGAATCGCCAGGAATTTTATTGGAGTCTCCGGTAAACCCAAACGCCAAATGAGAGGGCATCACGACTCTCACTTCATCCCCTACACGCAGCATAGGCATCAGTTGATGCAGTCCAGTCTCTACATGATCCTCCCCCACTTTAAAACGAATCGGATGACCCAAATAATTATCATAGCACAGCTGGCCATTGAGTAAATACACTTTATAAAACAATGAAACGAAATCACCACTCTTGATCTCTTTTCCTCGCTTAGACTGGATTACCTGATAATAAAGACCCGTTGGGGTAATACTCATTTCCCAACCCTTTGAAGAAACAAAATTTTTCAAAGAGTCCGCTTCCATTCGCTGCTTATCTCTGTTAGCCATCACCAAGTCTCTTTTGAGTTGCTCGTCATCGATGATGGGCGACGGAGAGTCACCACAACTAACCAACCATATACTTATTATCCAAAAACATTTGCTCATGAAGTTAACTCTTTAAATCTATCCACCGCTTCTTGAAGACTCCCTGCCCATTGACCTCCAGCTGCATTGAAATGTCCTCCACCATTCCAATAAGTACGAGCAAATGTGTTTACATCAAAATCCCCTTGTGATCTAAAACTACATTTAACCTTTCCTTCATCCTCCGCCTCTTTAAAAAAAGCAGCCAAATGAACTCCATCAATAGACAAAGCTTGATTCACCAAGCCCTCAGTATCCCCACTTTGATGATTGAACCGATCTAGTTCTTCTTGACTCAGATATACCACCGCCACACCTCGATCCTTCCAAACTTCCAGTTTAGAGGATAATGCATAGCCCACCAATCTCAATCTATTCTCAGATTGTGTATCATAAATGGCCTGATGAATCGGTGCATGCTTCAACCCCTTATCCATCATTTCAGCCACTATTCTATGCGTCTCTGCGGTTACAACTGGAAAACGAAAAGATGCTGTATCCGTTACCATACCCGCATATATACACTCCATCGCTTGAACATTAAGAGATTTGAGCCATCCCATTTGACGAACAAAATGATATACCATTTCACAAGTGGAGGTGAAAGTTGTATCAGAATACAACACCTTTGCAACATCTGAAGGCTGTTGATGATGATCAATCATAATCATCGGTGAACTCAAAGTTTCAAAAAAAGCACCCATTTTTTCTCCGAGACGTCCCAAATGATTAAAATCCAAAAGAAAAATCAGATCTGCGTTAAGCAACAAAGACTCACAACTATGTTGATCCTGGGAATAGTATTTAATTTGATCCACTCCAGACATGAACCGATAAAACCCTGGTATCGGATTAGGAAGCATCACAATAACATCAAAACCTCTCTGCCTCAACACCTCACTCAAGCCCAAAACGGAGCCCACCGCATCTCCATCCGGATTATAGTGAGAGCACAAAATAATTCGTTGAGACTTTTGTAGCAAGTCATTTACTTCATTTATTTTCGAATACTGTAATTCTCTTGACATTCCCCAAATTTATGTCAATCAACATGCTTATTGTTAATTTTATAAAATGAAATTTGCACTTTACCTCAGTTGCCTGCTCTGCACGTCATGGTCAACACATAAGTTTTATTTTAGTGAAACACTTATGGAGTGGAAAGATCCCTCCGATATTGAAATCACCATCAAAGTATTTTCAGACGACTTTGAGCAAGCCGCCAATTCTAATGAAAATCAAACTCTTTTCACACTGGACTCAATGTATTCCAACTACATCCGGCAACACTTTCAATTGAGCGATATTCATGAAAATCCCTTTCGACTGAACTTTGTTGGATATGAGAAAGATGGTGAATTCATTTATCTTTATCTGGAAAATAAGAATCTCACCAAGCAAAATCTATTGCTTTTCAATAATATTCTGACGGAGTTATTTCCTGATCAGAAAAACTTGGTTAATTATCGATGCAATGGAAATACCAAGAGTTTATACTTTTTTAAGGATAGTAAACCACAAACTATACAATGGCCATGAATAAGAAAGAGCGTGCAAGGATAGTAATGACTGAGCTTGAAAAATGCTACCCAGACACCCCCATTCCTTTGGACCATCGAGATGCCTACACTTTACTCATTGCAGTACTTTTAAGCGCTCAATGCACCGATAAAAAGGTGAATGAAATCACCCCTCACTTATTCAATTTAGCCAGTGATCCATATTCCATGGTGACATTAAGCGTAGAAGAAATAAGAAAAATCATCCAGCCCTGCGGACTTTCACCAGCAAAAAGCAAAGCCATTCACCGATTATCTGAAATCATCATTGAAAAACATGGAGGGCAAGTTCCGCAGAGCTTTGAAGAATTGGAGGCCTTACCAGGAGTTGGCCACAAAACAGCAAGCGTTGTCATGTCACAAGCATTTGGAGTGCCGGCATTTCCAGTCGACACGCATATACATCGCTTGATGACCAAATGGAAATTAACCAATGGAAAAAATGTCATCCAAACAGAAAAAGACGCGAAGCGCCTTTTTCCAAGAGATAAGTGGAATAAAATCCACTTACAGATTATCTTTTACGGCCGTGAATTTTCTCCAGCCAGGGGATTTCAGAGAGACTTCATCCACGAAAAAATCAACCCATTAAATACCCTTTAAGGTTGCTAAAAATTGCATCACTACGACACTTGTCTGTCCTGGCAACACTCCAGAAATTTGGGTGACATTGCCAGTCTTATTAACATTCGCCTTCCACTTCACCAAACCCTCTCCAAAATCTACAATAAGTCCCTTTTCCGGACTAATCAAATATTTTCCTTGCACTCTGGAATCAGGATCTGTAAGACATTTCGGACCATAGAAACCCTTTGCTACTATTACGACGTTGTTCTTGTTCAAAGCTACATAGTATTTCGACTTGTCATCCAACTCAGAAGAAACGAAAATGGCTTCGATTGGTTTTAAATCTGGAGCAGTTATGATTTCCGCAATAGCATCCTTCTGTTCCTTCTTCATTTCATTGGATTGGCGTTTGATCCAAGCTTCAGGATTATGCTTACGTGCATCGATTAACAATGTCATCGCATCTTGCCTCGATTTAGCCGAGCCATATATTACATAAGTCAATCCATTATGAACACCACCCTGTTTCGCCTGTGAAAATCCAGCATCCCTCAACTCCTTTACAAACGCATCTATTTTGCTAGACCTTCTAAATGCACCTGCTACCACTAAGTACTCATCATCTACTAGACGGATATTCATGTACTTATTATCGGTTGCCTCTTCCACTTTTCCATTATCCGTAACCACGATGTTTCGAATTGGTTTCGATCCACCACCATTTCCACCATCCGCAGTAGCGCTGTTATTTGGAAAGACATTTCTAACTAATTCCACAGTCTCATTTCCAACCATAAATGGTAACGGAAGTTTTTTAAATTGCTTCATACCTACCATTTCGAAACTATCCACAGCAAAAGTTAGGGTACTATCTAGATTCATGAAAGCGTTGCCATCCAGATCTAAATCAAAATTCTTTCCTTTATCATCAACTCCCTTCACTGAACTCTTTACATTCACTCTTTTGAAAGACAATTTGGTTTCAGGCTTCCCCTTTTCCAAAAAATGCACCTTCGCAAAAGTTCCAGGTAAAAATTCTAGCTTCAGAACATTATCTCTTCCATCAGCGGACAATCGATTGGAAGATACATACCACAATGAGTTTGAGAATCCAACTTTGGTTAAAGCAAAATCATCTCGCCGAGAATTGACTGGTGCCGCTGGCCAGAATATTTGTCGCTTTTGAACATCATATCCATAAATATCCAATCCCCCTAACCCCACTCTTGAGTCAGTAGAAAAATACAAAACTCCATCAACAAAACTGGGAAAAACCTCATCGCCTGGTGTATTCACATCAGGTAAAACCATAGGGTTTGACCAGAAACCTACACTATCTCGGGTACAAAAATAAATATCGAACCCATTTCCTTCACCCTTATTGGATGCAAAATAGAGCACACTTCCATCTTGATTAAAAGTAGGATGCATGTAAGAGGCGGCGTCTGTGCACATGGTCATTCTCTTTGCCTTTTTCCACTTACCTCTTATCTTCTTTAACTCGAATAGTTGAGGCATTCCTCCACCTGGCTTTTTCGAGAATGCAACATTGCGAGTGATGATTACTGAGCTGCCATCTGGATGAATGGCAATAGGTCCGTCATGTTGACCCGAATTAATCTTGTTTAAAGGTAGAGGCTTTTTCTCGGATAACTTTGCATCTACGCTCCTCACATCCAAATAAGAAGAAACATCACCACCATATACATCTTGATAATGCTTCACATTTCTATCATTCCCTACAAAATAAACCCTATCCTCCACAGTCACTGGACTAAAAGCATAGCCATTAGAATTCCATGCCATATCAGAAGCTTTGGCAGTTGTTACATCTGCATGTTGTTTAGTTAAACTTACTATCAAGGAATCATTCTTCAACCCAGACTGCTGAATGTATGCCTGAATTTCAGGTCCTCTCCCAACTTGGTTCAGAGCATTAATAAAATTCTTCCAATCCTCCGGTTCAAATGTAGTTTTATCAGCAGACTGATAAAGTAAAATGGACCCTTGGATGTCCCTCATTTTATATTTACATCGAGCTCTCATCTTCGTAGCTTCAGGGAATTCGGCTTCAGCTTTAGCATAGCAAACATCAGCCTTCCCATACTCACCACCATCAAACAAACGCTTGCCTTCTTTTACATAAAGAGCAGTAGAACAACCGCCTAGAGTAATCAGAAAAATGATGCTAACAATTGAATATCTAATTTTCATAAATTTCATCATTAAATTAAAATAAGCGAGGTGAGGAAATTGCCTTACCACCATTATTGAATGTGTATCGCATCAATATTTCATGTGTACCGCTGCTATAACCGCGTAAATTACTTACTGTCTGGTCATAGCCATAAGCCAACTTGAAGTTATCATTGATTTGAAACTCTGCGAGATAAATGATGGCATCCCTTAAGCGATAGTTAAAGCCTACGCCAAATTTGGACATCGCATATATTGAACAACCCATCTCCATCTGAAATGGAGCATCAACCTCCTTGTCCATTAGGCCCGCCTTCTTTAACATCATCGAAGGCTTCAATTGAGCCACCCCAAGATCAAAAACTCCCCCTGTTGATACAAACAAATGATTAGACAAATAAGAATTAGATCCATCTACCTCACTCCACTTTGATTTTAAGAAGTGTGGTATGGAAGCACCAAACCAAAATTTATCACTATAAACATAAACACCGCTACCGAAATTAACAACCGACTTGGCAATATTCCCTGCAAATTTATCATCACCCACTAATACTGGATTTACATCCACAAGATTGGCCGAAAATTGCTCAAACGATGCCTGTAACCCGAAAGAAACTGTAAGCATATCTAATCTCACATGATAAGCCTGGGCAATATTCATTGAACTTCTATTGAATACACCAATTTTATCATTGAAAACAGATACACCCGTACCCAACTGATCTCTATAATAACGTAATTGAGCGTTAGCAGAGATGGTCTTGGGGGCACCATCAAAGCCCACCCATTGATTACGATAGAGCACATTGGCAGATAATCCTCCTAAACTACCTGCATACCCCGGATGGATTGACATACCATTCAACATGTGCATTGAATATTGCGGATCCTGCTGTGCTTTTAATTGTAAAGAGTATAGAACCAAAACCAACCCTAACAATGTACTTACAATCTTATTCATAAATTTCATTCTTGCTTTCATTACTTCCAAATTGTAATCGTTCTTGTTTTAACCTCACCATTGATCTCGATGATCGCGAAATATGTGCCTATTGGTAGATAATTATCTTGCTGTTTACCCACATTTGGTCGACCATCCCAAACTAAACGACCATCGGCGCTTTGCTCAAAGACCTTTGTACCCCATCTGTTGTAGACTTCCATCTTGAAACGAGTATCACGCTCACCAAGATCCAATACAAATTCATCACCTTGACCATCGTCGTTAGGCGAGAATCCATCAGGCTGATCTTCTATGCACTCCTCCTCCAGAATTCCATCACAATTTTCATCTACCTCATTTCCACAAATCTCATCTGCAGATGGGTTAACATTGAAATCAGAATCTAAGCAATCCAAATTATTATCCACATAACCTAATGGGGGAATAGAGTCACATGACTGTATTGAGTCCATATCACTACCAAATCCATCGCCATCCAAATCAGCATAATAATATGAACCTACACCCTCGTTAATAAAGCCATCGCAATCATTATCAATTGAATCACAAACCTCTGTAGCAGTAGGATTGACAGCAGGATTAAAGTCGTCACAATCATTCACACATCCCAAGAAGCCATCTCCATCATTATCAGAAACAGGAGTTAGAAGCGGGTTAGTATCATCACAATCGGCGGCATTTGTTGTCCAATAAGGACTTGGCGGGTTACAAATAAAATAGGTGCTATCTCCTACTCCATATCCATCCAAATCACTATCATAGAACCATAAAACACCAATACCATCATCGATAAACGAGTTACAATCGTTGTCAAGATCATCGCAAATCTCTGGCGCCCCTTGATAAACAGTTGCCTCCGCATCATTACAATCAAAAACTACTGGATCAAGCACAAAGCCAATCAATGTATCACAACTCCAACTATAGAATACTGAGTCTGCCCCGGCAAATCCGTCATCATCCGCATCCCAATACCAGATGGAATAATTGATGCCATCACAATTCTCATCAATAAGGTTACCGCAAATTTCAACTGCCGCTGGATTGATTAATGGATCGTTGTCATTACAATCGACATCATCATTGAAACCATCTCCATCAGCATCAACACATATTCCCACAAGCGGATCATTGTCATCACAATCCCCAGGAATATCAACGTAACCTGCCGGCTGGAAACAAGCGATGATGCTTTGACCAACAGATCCCAAACCATCTCCATCTTGATCCACATAATAAGTCAGCTCTTGTCCAACTGAGAATACCAACAACTGAGATACTGCTGTATTACTGGTCTGACATAGATTATTGGATATCATTTCTAATTGTACGCTTTCACCATCTTGTAGGGTATCCGTTATTAAAATATTGGATGGGAATCCAATGTTGACGCCATCAATAATCCAAGCCAAAATTGGATTGGAGCCGCCATTATCCACCGTTCCCAGCGCTATGGCTACCGTATCTCCAAAACAGATAGAATCATTGGGCTGATATAAGATGGATACAGAAGGTGTTACCACGTTTAAGACACTGATAAACATAGTATCCGTAGCGAAAACATTAGATATACATGCATTGGAGGTAACCACATTAGCTACCAATGTATCCCCGTCATTCATGGTTGCGAAGGAAATAGTGGGTGCATTCACACCTTGGTCAACACCATTCAAAATCCAAGAATATTGAGGAGCACTTCCAGGCTGATCCACAAGTAAACTGAAATCACCTGACAATCCAGCACAAATCGAGTCTTGACCCACTATGGTTAAAGTTGGATTGATCAATGTGTCCACAACAATCACCACTTCATTACTCACGGTATCCGAAGTTGTTTGACACAAATTATTTGCTGTCAAAATAACCGACACCGTATCACCATTAACAGGATTTGCTACAAAATAAGTGTCAGCGTTCGTTCCAACATTGACACCGTTTAACAACCACTGATACGATGGCGATGTTCCTCCATTAGTAGCAGTTGCCGTGAACGAAATAGAAGAGCCCTCACAAATAGGATTTTGGTCGGCCAATATAGCAACGCTCGGCTCTACCGCTACACCCTCATCAACCAATAAATCACAATCGTTGTCTACACCATCACACACTTCGATGGCAGATGGATTGATAGTGTTATCTGAATCAACACAATCCGTATTATCCACTACATATCCCACGGGCGCAGAGCACGCATCTGCGGTTATCGTTGCATCTCCAAAGCCATCGCCATCTGCATCCAAGTAGAATGTAATCAATACTCCTTCATCGATTTGTGTATCACAATCATTATCTACTCCATCACAAACCTCAGTAGCCGCTGCATTGATGTTGAGATCTGCATCGTTACAATCTGTGTTATCCAAAACATAACCAACTGGCAATGTGCAAGCATCCAAAGTATTGTTGAGATCACCAAAGCCATCGCCATCCAAATCTGCATAGAACGTAGTAGCTGGATTATCGATGCCATCACAATCCTCGTCGATACCATTGCCACAAATCTCAGTAGCACCTGGGAAAATGGCATTATTAGCATCATTACAATCGCCAGCAGTCGCAACGTATCCTAGTGGTGCAGAGCACGCAGCTACGGTTATCGTTGCATCTCCAAAGCCATCTAAATCTGTATCAAGGTAGAAAGTTAAAGCCGGATTATCAACTCCATCGCAATCCTCATCGATACCATTGCCACAAATTTCTATTGTCGGATATATACAACTTCCATCATCTGTATTTGCCGTCAAACTAAAGTTACATGCAGCCAGATCAATACAACCTGTGATGATAGCTACACAAGACCCATCATCTGTGTTCGCTGCAGGGTTATAGTTAAACGCTGCCGAATCAGTACATCCCAATACCTCAGCAATACATGAACCATCATCGGTATTTGCCGCAGGATCAAAGTTGATCGCCGTTGGATCAGTACATCCCAATACCTCAGCAATACATGAACCATCGTCGGTGTTCGCCGTTGGATCAAAGTTGATCGCCGTTGGATCAGTACATCCCAATACCTCA